>ERZ780149.2050-NODE-2050-length-19697-cov-3.757968_pt1 | contig 19697 bp, 13 predicted proteins | sample MGYA00511367_ERZ780149 | MGnify/ENA primary metagenome ERZ780149 (study PRJEB29588, sample SAMEA2153852) | human gut metagenome | biome: human gut; feature: human-associated habitat; material: faeces | place: Denmark | collected 2008/2010 ... | reverse complement strand
CCAGCCGCCCCTACAGCTACGCGGTGGCTTTAAGGACTTTAAGGACTTTAAGGTCATTAGAGTCGTTAGGGACCTTAACGACTCCGACAACGGAAAACTTCTCCGGTCGACTTTCGCTATTTTTTTCACCGAATATTCTTCGTATATGTGGCTTAAAAAATTGGCTTCGCCAACGCGAACCGACCTTCGGTCGACTTTCGCTATTTTTTTCACCGAATATTCTTCGTATATTTGGCTTCGCCCAATATACTCCCGCTCGGTAATGCCAAATAAATTTGGCATTACACTCGGCTTATTCGTATATTTGCAATAATAATCGTGTGTGGCAGGGATTGAGGGATGTACCGTCATGAGAGCCGACCGATTTAAAATCCGCAATAGATGAAAAAGATTGTTATACTGCCTGCGGCGCTCGCAATGGCGCTAAGCGGACACCCACAGGTCAACTCGCCCAATCCGGAAGGGTTTGTAACCCGGGGCGAACTGATGTATCGTGACAATAATTATACGGGAGCCATCGACCAGCTTACCTCGCCGGAAACCGGGCTTGCATCGCCCGACGACATCGAGGCTGCTGCCTACACGGCGGCACTTGCCTATCTGAAATCAGGGTCGATTGAAGAGGCGAGACGGGAGCTGGTAAAGTTTGTCGACGAGTATCCCGCATCGCGCTTCAGGCTTGAGGCAAAGACGGGAATCGCCGACTGCGACTTTTTTGACGGCAATTATAAAAAGGCTCTCGAGGGCTACCGCAAGATAGACAAGGGCGGTCTTAACCTGGCGGCGCAGGAAGATTACGACTACCGTACCGCCTACTGCCTGATGATGCTCGACGACTACGATAAGGCTCTCGCAGGATTCCGCCGGCTGCAGGGAGTTGACCGCTACGCCGGTGCGTCACGCTTCTATCAGGGTTATATCTATTACGCGCAGGGAGCCTACGCAGAAGCGAAGAAATATTTCACCGAAGCTGACACCCGCACCGCACCCGGCAACCGAGCACCCTATTATCTCACCCAGATAGCCTACATCGACCATGACTACGACAAGGCACTCGCACTTGCCAAGGCACACATTAACGACATCCCGGAATACCGCTCCGAGATGCAGCGCATAGCGGGCGAGTCGCTCTACAACCTCGGCGATGAAGCCGGGGCGTTGCCTTACATAGCGGAATATACAGGCGACGTGACCAATCCGAAACCGTCGGCAATGTACATACTCGGTGTGTGCCAGTACAAGGACAGCGACTACGAAGCCGCCATACACACCTTGCAGCCGGTGACGGCATGTGACGACGCGATGGGGCAGTCGGCATACCTTTATATAGGTCAGTCATATCTGCAGACAGGTAACGTCAACGCCGCCCTGCTCGCACTTGAAAAAGCCTACCGCATGGACTATGACCGCGAGGTGCAGGAAACGGCATTCTACAACTACGCCGTGGCAAAAGCCGAAGGCGGACGCACACCGTTCGGCAGTTCGGTGAGCATGTTTGAAGATTTCCTGAAGCGTTACCCCGAATCGCGCTACGCCCCCGAAGTGGAGGAATATCTCGTGACCGGATACATGACCGACAACAATTACGAGCAGGCACTCGCCTCGATACAGAAGATACGCCGGCCGTCGGCAAAGATACTCACCGCCAAGCAGCGTGTGCTCTACACCCTCGGCACCCGCGATGTAGCCGCAGGACGAATCTCGCAGGCAATAACCCGGTTTACCGAGGCAAAATCGCTTGCAGCCCATAACAAGGCAATCGCCACGGAATGTGACCTCTGGCTCGGTGACTGCTACTACCGTCAGGGCGAATATGCCCGCGCGGCAAGAGCCTACAACGATTATCTGAAATCGTCGCGCGCCAATGATGCCAACCGTCAGCTCGCCTACTATGACCTCGGCTATGCCGAGTTTGCCCAAAAGCGTTACAACGATGCCGCCGCCGATTTCGCGCGTGTGGTGAAAAATCCCGGCAATCTTGAGCAGAGCTTTGTCGCCGACGCTTACAACCGTCTCGGCGACTGCCGGTACTATCAGTCGGACTTCACCGCTGCATCGACCTATTACGACCAAGCCTACAGCCTCAACCCCGAGGCAGGCGACTACGCCCTTTTCCAGAAAGCGATGATGAAGGGGCTCGTAAAGAATCACCACGGAAAAATCGAGTCGCTCGATGACATGATGGAGCGTTATCCCACATCGGGACTCCTCCCCGCCGCCATGCTTGAAAAGGCGGAAAGCTACGTGGCACTCAACCGTCCCGGCGACGCGGTGGTCATCTACGAGTCGCTTGTGAAACGCTACCCGACGACCGCGCAGGGCAGAAACGGATATCTGCAGCTTGCCATCACGCAGCTTGCCCAGGGCAAGACCGACCGCGCGATAGAGTCGTACAAGACGGTGATACGCAACTACCCGACGAGCGAGGAGGCGCGTGTGGCGTCAGACGACCTCAAGCGTCTCATGGCAGACGAGGGGCGGCTCAGCGAGTTCAGCTCATTCATAGCGGCTGTTCCCAACGCACCGAAGTTCGAAACCTCCGAGCTTGACGCGCTCACCTTCCAGGCAGCCGAACGCGCCTATCTTAACGACAAGAGCAAGACCACGCGTCTGAAAGACTACATAGCCCAATATCCGGGGGGCAGATACGAGACTCAGGCATTGACCTATCTATCGCAGTCGGCGCTTGAATCGGGCAATCCCGCCGAAGCGTTGAAATACGCGACACAGCTCACCGAGCGTTACCCCGACTCGGAAGCCGCCGAAGATGCGCTTGCCATCAAGGGCAACGTGGAGTATGACCTCGGCAACGGAGAAGCCGCCCTCGCCACATTCCGCAAACTGGAATCGCGCGCATCGGCATCACGCAACATAGTGACCGCACGTCTCGGCATTATGCGCGTGTCGCGTGACATGAACCGCCACTCCGACGTAATCGAGATGGCTGACCGTCTGCTCAAATCGACCGCCATCGGCACCGCCCAGAAAAACGAAATTATCTACTCACGCGCCTACGCCCTGTCGCAGACCGGCAAAGCCGACGAAGCGGTAAAAGAGTGGGAAAAGCTCGCCAAAAACACCGACGATATCTACGGTGCGAAATCGGCATATTATCTCGCCCAGCACTATTTCGACACCGGGTCGACCAAGAAAGCAAAAACCACAGTCGAGAAGCTGATCGACTCCAATACTCCCCACGACTACTGGCTTGCGCGAGGCTACATACTGCTTAGCGACATCTGCCGGAAGCAGGGAAGCGACTTCGAGGCGACCGAATATCTCAAAAGCCTGCGTGACAATTACCCCGGCAAAGAGAAAGACATATTCATGATGATTGACGAGCGATTAAAGTAATCCACCACATCCAAGCAACATACAATGACACATAACATATATAATATAGCCGCAGCGGTAATCACGCTCGGCATATCGGCGACAGCGACAGCCGACGATCTCACCAAGGAAATCACGGTGGAGAAAGATATTGTGGTGCAGGAGCGCGAGGCGCAGAAACTCTCACAGCTTCCTCAGTTTAACCTGCCCGCGATTGAGACTAAGAAACTCAGCTGGACCGACCGGGGCGTGGCGGCGCCGCTCACCCACGACATCACCCTGCTCCCCCCGGCTGCATACGCCGCATCAATCGCTAAATCGCCTTACCGTGGCTACATAGATGCCGGATATTTCCCGACACTAGAGCTTGGAGTGTCGGCAGGTTACAGGATAATCGACAATGACGCCACACGCCTGGGCGCATGGCTGCAATATGACGGCAGCGACTACAAGCGCAACAACCGCGAAGGCGACAAGCTACACATGCGCGACCACACGGCAACCATCGGCATGAATCTCCGTCACAGCGTCGGGGAAGCGGGAACGCTTGACGCACATCTCGCCTACTCGCTGTCGGCATTCAAGTCGCCCGCACTCACAGGAGACCCGACGTCGCAGACCGCCAACACCGTCCAAGCCGGCATAGGATGGGAGGGAACGGCAGGCAGTTTCCGCTATAACGCGGCTGTCGACTACGGATTTTTCAACTTTTCGGAAGGGATGTCGACCGGCAGCATGGGTGGCACCAATATCAAGCCCCTCTCTGAAAACCACGCCACAATAACCCTTGGGGGAGTCTACGGGCTGAACGAAAACAACTATATAGGAGCAGATATCAACACGGCATTTGCCGGAGCGACAAACACGGTGAAAATCATCGGCTCCGGCGCGGTTTTCTCACATGAGATGCGCGGCAACTACAACCACGGCTATGTAGCCGTGACACCATATTACCGCCATGTCGCTTCCTCCTATTCATTCAAGATAGGCCTACAGCTATATGACACATGGGGAGGCGACAACGGCTTCAGGATAGCACCTGACATCCGCGCCGACTGGCATTCGGGTGACAAATTTGCCATCTACGCCCGGTTTACCGGAGGCACACCGTCGCTCAACTCGATGTCATCGCTCTTCGCCGTAAACCATTACATAAATCCGTCGCTCGCCTACGGTGACAGCTGGAGGCAGTGGAATGTCGACGCCGGATTCATCATCGGGCCATTTTCCGGCGCAAGCATCGAGGCATGGGGTGGTACCGGTAAGGCAAAAAACTTGCTGCTGCCCGCTCTTTTTACCAATTTCAACAATCTTGACGGCATGTATTCCGCTATCGATTTCACCAATCTACACTACGGCGTGGCGCTCAATTACAATTACCGCGACATGGCAAGCCTGCGCTTAGCCTACGAAGGCGCTCCGCAAGAGTATGACAAGGGTAACGCACTATGGCTTGACAGGGCAAAAAATGTGCTTGACGCAACCCTCACCGTCACCCCGATAAAGGCACTTGATCTCTCGCTCGGCTATGAGCTGCGCAGCGGCAGGGCAACCTACGAGGTGTCGCCGTCGGGAATCGGACAGGCACAGTTTGCCGACAACCTGTATGTTCAGCGTGTCAAGCTCGGTGATGTCAGCAACCTCCGATTCGGCGCATCATACAAAATCACGGAGGCATTTACCGTGGGCGCGCAGCTTGACAACCTGCTCAACGAAAAGTGGGACACCTTCTACGGCATTCCCGCCAAAGGCATCAGCGGGCTTGTCGGCATAGGATATAAATTCTGATAACACAAAATACACAACCTAATCACTAACACGATGAAACTGACAAAACTACTCGCCACGGCACTGATAGCCGCCTGTGGCAGCACTGCACTCCATGCCGCGCCGGTGATACCGCGTGATGAGGCGATGGAACAGCGTATCGACAAGCTTCTGAAGAAGATGACGCTCGATGAAAAAGTAGGGCAGATGGCAGAGCTTACACTCGGTGTGCTCGGCGGACCGTTTGACCCCGCAACACGCTCCGACTTCACCATTTCCAAAGATTCGCTCGACAAAATTCTCGGCAAATACAAGGTAGGCTCAATCCTCAACGTAGCCGACATCGCACTTACCCCCGAGCAATGGTACTCGATAGTGTCACAGATACAGGCTTACTCGATGGAGCATATCGGCATACCGTGTATCTACGGTCTCGACATGAATCACGGTGCGAGCTATACCATGGGTGCGACTCTCTTCCCGCAAAATATCAACATGGGTGCTACATTCAACCGTGAGCTCGCGCGTCGCGGAGGCGAAATAACCGCCTACGAGACACGCGCAAGCGATGTGCCCTGGACCTACAATCCGACAGTCGACCTCGGTCGTGACCCGCGTTGGCCTCGTATCTGGGAAAACTATGGCGAGGATGCCTACCTGAGCGCACAGATGGGCAGCGCGACAGTGCTCGGCATGCAGGGTCCCGACCCCAATCATATCGACCGCTATCATATAGCCTCCAACCTGAAGCACTTCATGGGCTACGGCGTACCGGTGAGCGGAAAAGACCGCACCCACTCGTCAATCGGCGAGCAGGAGATGCGTGAGAAGCATTTCGCACCCTATCTGGAAGCAATACGCAACGGCAAGTCGCTCTCGATAATGGTCAACTCGACCACCAACAACGGTGTTCCCTTCCACGCCAACGCCAAATATCTCACCCAATGGCTGAAGGAAGAACTCGAATGGGACGGCATGATCGTGACCGACTGGGCGGACATCAACAACCTCTACACCCGCGAATATGTGGCAACCGACAAGAAAGACGCTATACGCCTTGCCATCAACGCCGGTATCGACATGGCGATGGAGCCCTATGACGTGGATTTCTGCACACTGCTGAAAGAGCTTGTGGAGGAGGGAGAAGTGCCCATGAGCCGTATCGATGACGCGTGTGCGCGCATCCTACGTCTGAAAATGCGCCTCGGACTCTTTGAGTACCCCGACACCAAATGGACCGACTATCCGCTTTTCGGCTCAAAAGAGTTTGCCGACGCATCGCGTCAGGCAGCAGAGGAGTCAATGGTATTGCTGAAAAACGACAACGCGCTTCTTCCTATATCCACCGGCAAGCGCATCCTTGTCACCGGTCCTAACGCCAACTCCATGAGATCGCTCAACGGCGGTTGGACCTACACCTGGCAGGGACAGTTTACCGACATGATTGCCGGTCACCACAACACCATCTACAAGAGTCTCGCCAACCGCTTCGGGCAGGAAAATATCGTGCTTGAAGAGGGCGTGAAATATCTTGACTACCAGTGGGGCGGCAATTTCGGACCGGAAGATGCCTCAGGCATAGCCAAGGCAGTGGAAGCGGCAAAGAATGTAGACATCATCGTTGCCTGCGTGGGCGAGACGAGCTACTGTGAGACCCCCGGCAACATCAACGACCTCAACCTGTCGGCAAATCAGATAAAACTTGTCACCGAACTGTCGAAGACCGGCAAGCCTATCGTGCTTATCCTCAACGAGGGTCGTCCGCGCCTTATCAGTGAAATCGAACCGCTTGCCGGAGCAATCGTCGACATCATGCTTCCCGGCAATTACGGAGGTGAGGCACTCGCATCGTTGCTTTCGGGTGATGCCAACTTCAGCGGTCGACTCCCCATCACATATCCGAAGCACAGCGCCGCCCTCATCACCTACGACTACAAGAAGGGCGAAAGCTCACAGACCATGTCGGGCGCTTACAACTATGATGCCGTGGTGGATGTGCAGTGGATGTTCGGTACAGGATTGAGCTACACCACTTATAAATACTCCAATCTGCGCGTCAACAAGCCGGAGTTCAAAGAAGGCGACACACTCATATTCAGTCTTGAGGTGACCAACACCGGTAAAATGGCTGGCAAGGAGAGCGTATTGCTATACTCAAGCGACCTTGTTGCCTCGACTTCGCCCGATGTGCGCCGTCTGCGCCAGTTTGAGAAAATCGAACTGCAGCCGGGCGAGACCAAGACCGTCAGCCTGACTGTACCCGCCAACGACCTCGCATTTGTAGGATATGATGAAAAATGGGTGCTTGAAAAGGGTGATTTCCGCATTCAGGTAGGCGACCAGGTAATCAACGTGCGCGCCACCGAGACAAAGAAGTGGGACAGCCCCAACCGCGACTGACCCTCCCAACCGGAAAATGTATAAGGATGATTTGCGCATCAAAGTCGCAAATCATCCTTTTTTTACGGGGAGTTGTCAGTTTTCAGAAGCTCGGTGATAGGGTCTTTAATGACCTTAAAGTCATTAGAGTCGTTAAGGATTAGAGGGGATATTGGTCGAAGGCGTAGAGGAGGGTTGAGAGGTAGCGTTCGCCGGTGTCGGGAAGGAGTACTACAATGGTCTTGCCGGCGTTTTCGGGACGTTTCGCAATCTGCTCGGCGGCATACATAGCCGCGCCCGAGGAAATGCCGACCAGCAGACCTTCGAGGCGCGCCAGATTTCGGGAAGCCTTTATCGCCTCGTCATCCGTTACGCGTATTATCTCATCAACGACCGATGAATCGTAATTGCCGGGGATAAATCCGGCTCCTATACCTTGAATCTTGTGGGGTCCCGGCTTGTCGCCCGACAAGACTGCGGAACTGTCGGGCTCGACGGCGACAGCCTTGACCGCGGGATTCAGCTCCTTGAGCCGTCGCGCTGTGCCGCAAAGAGTGCCTCCGGTACCGACACAAGCCACGAAGAAATCAACCTTGCCATCGGTATCACGCCATATCTCCTCAGCGGTGGTATGGTAATGACGTGCGGGATTTGCCGGATTCTCAAACTGCTGCGGGATGTAAGAGCCCGGAGTAGCCTGATGGAGTTCATCGGCACGGCGTATAGCCCCTGCCATTCCTTCCTGACCGGGAGTAAGCACAAGAGTAGCACCGAGAGCCTTGAGAAGATTCTGACGCTCGACACTCATGGTGTCAGGCATGGTCAGTATAAGTTTGTAGCCTTTCACGGCAGCCACCCATGCAAGTCCGATGCCGGTGTTTCCACTCGTCGGCTCAATAATCGTAGCACCCGGAGAAAGCAGCCCGCGTTTCTCGGCATCCTCAATCATGGCAAAGGCTATGCGGTCCTTCACGCTCCCGCCGGGATTGAAACTCTCTATTTTTACAAGCAGACGGGCGTGGAGGTTGTCGGTTTTCTCGATATTGGCAACTTCAAGCAACGGGGTATTTCCGATAAGTTCAGTAAGTGATTTATAAACCTTAGCCATAATGAATGATATTTAATGATTTTGCAAAATTAGTCGCATAACGGTTATCATACAATAGCATAAACGCAATAGCGGTGACTAATTGTTCAGAAAGAGATGCGATAAGTGTCGTAAATCGCTGATCTGCCGCCAAATTCCTCCTTATGAGCGACCATGCCTTCATTAAGATACCAGCCTCCATCCTCATTGGATGTGCCGAAATCAAAATATGAGGCATCTGTGAAGCGGTTAAATATCACATCATGATAGATGACATCGGTGGCATATATCTCCTTGCCTTCGGGAGTGGCGGCGGCATACTGGAGATGAAGCACCCCGTTACATATATAGATAACGGCACCGGCGACTACCTCACCCTCATGACGCGCTACAAAGAAGCGTATTTCAGCCGGGAACGCCTTGTGCAGACGCTCAAGCTCGGAAGCGGTATGCACCGGCACAGTGTTATGTCTTACCCGGCGGTCATCGACAATAATCTGCCAGAAAAGATTGACATCGTCCACTTCCTCAACCGATATGCCGAAGCGCCGCTGACGCTTCAGCGCGCGCTTGCCGAGACGACTTGAAGGCACGGGATTACGCAAGTCAACCGCAGTGGCAAGATTGCGCACCGTGAGAGCCGCATCATTGCGGAAAAGCGCGTAAAGATCCTCATCGGAAGGATGACGATGATATATGTGGGGGACAGGCTTGTAAATCAGCGCGGAAAATCCCTGCTCGCGGCAGTATGTCCTCACGGCATCAAACCATCGGAGCGGATCGACACCCGATGTGGTGTCGGTCATCACGAATCCCCCGTAGGTAAGTCCGGCATGTGATGACAGTGCATCGCCTCTCACAGTCGCGGGAAGAAGCGTGACAAGCTCCCCGGAGTCATCATACAGCATCAGGGAGTGGTCGGGAAAACGGTCGGCATGATAGTCCATATAGTCACGTTTCAAAAGAAAGGCGGCATTTTTGGAGCTGCCGACAAACGCGTCCCATACCACCTTGTCGGCGGGAGAATAGCGGACTACGAGCATCAGAGCATCAGTTTATAAATCTCTTCGGTATCGGCAGGGGTGAGTTTCACATATCCGCCAATCGTGTTACCCTTATGCTCATGAAGTTTCGCTACAAGGCGGTCGATGTCAGGCGACTCTATACCAAGCTCGCCAAGCGTGACCGGCATACCTATGCTGCGGTAAAAATCTTTCAACCGGGCTATACCCTCTTCCGCAATCTCACGCTCACAGCGTCCGGCAGCCTCGACATTCATCACACGCACGGCAAACTGCGCCACCTTCGACGGATTGGTGCGTATGACCCAAGTCATCCAGGCGGGATTGACCACGGCAAGTCCTGCTCCATGAGCCACATCGTAAATCGCGCTCAGTTCATGCTCGATAAAGTGGGAAGCCCAGTCTTCGACACGACCAGTGCCGCACAGTCCGTTATGGGCGAGTGTCGCGCTCCACATGATGTTGGCGCGAGCATCGTAATCAAGCGGATTATCCATTACCTTATGCGCTTCAGCAATGATTGCCGTGAGGAGTCCTTCTGCCACGCGGTCAGTGGTCTCGCATCCGGGCGTATTGCTGAAATAACGCTCGAAAATGTGAGCCATCATGTCCACAATTCCGCAGGCGGTCTGATAAGGCGGGAGGGTAAATGTAAGTTCCGGATTCATCACCGCGAAACGGGGGCGCAGGGCACTCTCCGTGCGGAGGCTCAGTTTGACAAGCCCGTCTTTTTTAGTGATGACCGAATTACCCGACCCTTCGCTGCCGGCAGCCGGAATCGTCAACACGACACCCACAGGCATCGCCTTCTCAACTATCTTCTTTCCACAATAGAAATCCCAAAAATCACCCTCATAAGGCACACCGCAGGCAATACCTTTCGCGGTGTCAATCACCGATCCGCCTCCTACGGCGAGCAGGAAATCAATGCCATGAGCGCGCACAAGCTCTATGCCTTCAGATACACGGTCGTCGGTAGGATTAGGGCAGATGCCCCCCATTTCCTCCCATATCACGCCCGCATCGTCGAGCGACTTTTTCACCCGGTCAAGCAGACCGCTGCGCACTACCGAGCCGCCTCCATAGACAATAAGCGCCTTTTTGCCGCCAAACTGCTTTACGAGGTCGCCGGTAAGGGCTTCCGTGTCACGTCCGAACACAAATTTCGTGGGACTCCAAAATGTAAAATTATTCATGGATAAAAGTTGTTTGATTATAAAGAAGGTAGCTAAAATAGCCGGTAAAAGCCATCTTAGCTACCTTTGTTATTGTTGATTAACGGCGGTTACCTTTCTGACGTTTCTGCTGTTCGCGCAGGGCTGCCTGCTGCTGACGCTGAGCCTCCTCAAGACGAGCCATGAAGCCCGATTTCTTGCGGGGCTTCTTTGCTGCCTCAGCCATCTTGGCGCGCATCTTTTCCTCACTTACCACATGACGGAACACGTAGGTCTGGATGATGGTAATCAAGAGAGAAAGGAAGTAGTAGTAGCTAAGACCGGCGGCATAATTGTTGAAGAACACAAGGAACATCAACGGCATAAGATACATCATCCATTTCATGCCCGGCATAGCGTTGCTCGATGCCTGACTCGCCATCGTAATCTTGGTATAGATGATGTTGGTGGCGGTCATCAACAGACAGAAAAGCGATATGTGATTACCGAAATATTCGGTGACAAGCGGTATATTAGCGGTCCACGAGATTATCGCATCGGGAGCGGAGAGGTCTTTCGCCCAGAGGAACGACTCGCCGCGCAACTCTATACATGAGGGGAAGAAGGTGAACATGGCAATCAGCACCGGCATCTGCAGCAACATCGGCAAGCATCCCGCCATAGGATTGGCGCCGGCGCGGGAATACAGCTCCATGGTCTTCTGCTGACGGGTCATCGCATTTTCCTGACCGGGATATTTCTCGTTGATAGCCTGAATCTCGGGATTTAGCAGACGCATCTTCGCCTGCGACATATAGCTCTTATAGGTGAAGGGGAAGATGATAATCTTTATAAATATGGTCAGGAGCAGAATGATGATACCGTAGTTGGTAAACCACTTGCCGAGTATCTCGAACACCGGAATCACAATCCAGGTGTTAATCCAGCGGAACAGTGTCCAACCGAGCGGGATAAGACGCGTGAGATTGAGGTCGTCGCCCGGCTGAAGGTCGTCGGAAAGGTCGGAAAGCAACGGATAGAGATTAGGCACCACAAGAATGTCGAATGACGCCGGATTACTATTTGCAGCTGAATAATCCACAGAGGCGACAGCATCCATCTCTTTCAGATATTCGGGATTGAGCTTGTCGAGTACCTGTGATTTCAAGTCGGCACGGTTGAAGTGGGTCTTCGCGACAAACGCCATCGAGAAGAACTGATTCTTAAAACCGATCCACTTTATACGCTCATTGACCTCCTCGTCGTCATTTTTAGCCTCGCTTAGGTTTTCCACACTTCCACCGGCATACTTATAATATATAGCGGAATTACGCTCTTCAAACATGCGGCCTTTCTCCTGACGTATCATCTTCTGATGCCAGAGGAAATCCATGGTCACTACACTTGAAGGAATCACCGACTCCATACCTTTCTGCACCACGTCGAGCTTTACGACATAGCTGTCGGGAGCGAGGGTATAGCGGAGTCCGAACGAAGCGCCTCCACCAAGGTCGAGTGACATCAACACAGTCGAATCACTCTCCTGCACGGGGGTGAAGTAGAAGTCGCGCGTATCAAACTCGCGGTCAGTGGAATTGAGGATAAATGAATAGTTGTCATTATCCTTGTTGCACACCACGACATTTCCTCCCCGGTAAGAATCATATTTCTTAAGCTCGGCACGTGCAATCATGCCGCCCTTGGTCGAAAGATCAACCGCGATAAGGTCGTTTTCAAGCTTTACACTTGTATCGGTACCCTGCAGATAACGGGCAAAACCGCGATACTGCGAAAGGTCGCGCAGACGCGCCTTTACCGCAGCTGCCGCACGATCCATCACCTGAGGCGAGAGCGGCTGAATGGAGCTGAGTTCCGGAGTAACCAGATAATTGATGTTTATATCAGTGCTGTCAACCCTTACATATCCCTGAATATTCCTGCCATCAGACGACAGCTGCATATCGGGAGCGGTAAATGTGGCACGACCGGTGGAATCGGCAACGCCAAATTGCTTGATAGCACCGGCAAGCATATTGTACTCAGCCACTGTCAGGCTGTCAGCAGGCGATGCAAGCTCATTGTCGGTGACAGCTTTTTCCTGTTCGGTCGTAAGCTGTTCCTGAGGCATCGGGCTGTTAGGGTCGACTTCAGGCTTGTTGAGCCACATGAAGCCGAGGATGACTGCTCCCATAAGGAGGAGTCCGAGCATCGTATTTTTATCCATTATTTCTGTTTATCGTGTTTGTATGCGATTGCTGCTTTAATAAAATCAAGGAATATGGGATTAGGCGAAAGTACCGTGGATGAATATTCCGGATGGTACTGTGTCCCGATAAACCAACGGAGACCGGGCAACTCGACAACCTCGACAAGATGAGTGTCGGGGTTCTCTCCCACACACTTCATGCCCGCTTCCTCGAAGCGTTCGCGGTAGTCGTTGTTAAATTCGAAGCGATGGCGGTGACGCTCCTTCACCTCGGTAGTGCCGTAAGCCTGTGCCGCGCGTGAGCCGGGAGCGAGCACACAGTCGTATGCGCCGAGACGCATCGTGCCACCCTTGGCGGTGACCGACTTCTGTTCCTCCATAAGGTCAATCACGTTGTGGGGTGTATTAGGCTCCATCTCGGTAGAGTTTGCTTCGGTAAGTCCGAGCACGTCGCGGGCAAACTCAATCACCATGCACTGCATACCGAGGCATATACCGAATGTAGGCACGTCATGTTCACGACACCATTTAAGCGCCACAAACTTGCCGTCGATACCACGGTGGCCGAAGCCGGGGGCGATAATCACCCCGTCCATGCCGGAAAGTTTCTCTTCGACATTTCCGTCATTCAGTTTCTCGGAATGTATATATACAAGATTCAGCTTATGGTCGTTATAAGTAGCCGTCTGGAAAAGAGCCTCATTGATTGACTTATAGGCATCCTGCAGCTCCACATATTTACCGACAAGACCGATGGTCACGGTCTCTTCCGCCTTGTTCATGCGTTCAAGGAAATGCAGCCACGCCGCCATGTCGGGCTCTCCTTCGACAGGTACGCCCGTCTTGCGCAACACTATCTCGTCGAGATGCTGCGAGTGCATCTTCAACGGCACCTCATATATTGACGGGAGGTCGGGCGACTGAATCACGGCATCGGGCGACACATTACAGAACTGCGCTATCTTGCGGCGCATGTCGGCAGGTATCTCATGCTCGGTGCGCAATACCAGTATGTCGGGCTGGATACCCACTTCCTGCAACTGCTTCACTGAATGTTGCGTGGGCTTTGTCTTCAGCTCCTTTGCCGCACGGATATAAGGCACATAGGTAAGATGTATGCAGAGAGCGTTCTGTCCAAGCTCCCAACGGAGCTGACGCACAGCCTCCAGATAAGGGAGTGACTCGATATCACCCACCGTGCCGCCGATTTCGGTAATCACATAGTCAAACTTACCGGTGTTGCCGAGCAGTTTCACGTTACGCTTGATTTCATCGGTGACGTGAGGTATAATCTGCACAGTCTTGCCGAGATAGTCGCCGCGTCGCTCCTTGTCAATGACGCTCTGATAGATGCGTCCGGTAGTGACATTGTTGGCACGTGTGGTAGGCACATTGGTAAAACGCTCGTAATGCCCGAGGTCAAGATCAGCCTCATGTCCGTCAACGGTGACATAGCATTCGCCGTGTTCGTAAGGGTTCAGCGTACCCGGGTCGATGTTGATGTACGGGTCAAACTTCTGGATGGTAACGCGCAGACCGCGAGCTTTAAGCAAGCAGGCAAGCGAGGAGGAGATGATTCCTTTTCCTAAGGATGATACCACTCCTCCGGTCACAAATATATATCTTGTTTCCACGCCGGTTGGTAGTTTTTTTATCAAGCCGCAAAGTTACATATTTTAATCCATAATCTGAAATAAAAAACGCCACTTTGCAAATTCCGACAAGTAAACATCAATCGCGCTCCGTGATGATTCCCTGTCGGGAAACATTTAGATGGAGCCTGCCTCCCGTCGGCATCGCTGCGCTCAACCGACGGCTACATACAGATGATGCCCTTCGGGCAACCCGTAATCCTATCGGTTTCAATGAGTGAGAGGGTGTTGCAAAATCATAGTTCTGCAACACCCTCCGGTATAATAGCTAATTTCTATCTATGATTTTAGTTTACTGCGGGATTGGCAAACTCAATATCAGGATTATTCATAGCCTCGTCATTGCCCCACTGATTGTCAACGGTGACATTGACAGTGACATTGGTGCCGGCGTCAAGAAGCATATTGCCGTTGACGTTATAAATGACATTAACCTTATCAAAAAGGAGATTTTTCACGGAAACTTTCTTAAATGTCACATCGATATCATCAGATATCGGAGTGAGCGTAAAGTTTATCGCTTGAGCCTGCTTCGGCAGATAGATGCTTGCCAATGTATTCGCTCTATCCTGCCAATCAGTTATTGTAGCGTCAATAGTGCCATTAGCAGTTCTGCATGGATTATCGCTCCATAAATCTATACCGACATAATAGCGGGATCCAAAAATTTTGAGAGACGCAAGGTTGGCGGTAGAAAAGTCGGAACCCGTGACATTAAAATTGACTTTACTTACGGCACGTTTCAGCGTAATTGATTGCGTGGCGTTTACATCGGTCTTTTCAAAAACCACTTTCTGTTTCCAACAGTCGTAGATATCATTGAATACATTTACAATACCTTCGGATGTGTCTTGTCCCATACTGACAACAAATTGGAAATTATCACCGTTTTTTAAACCTACACCATTCAAACCGTATGGCGTCATTCCACTTATGTTACTTGTCTCAGTGCTTTTAACATAATTGCAAAAAGCACAAAGAGCATATTTTCCCGGCTCCACCCCGGTAAACCTCAGAGGAACGCCTGCATCGTAGGGAGCAACCAACGTCTTCATTTTTGCCGTGCTGGATTGTTGGGCATCTGCTATCGGGTTACCCTCGTCATCTACAGATACAAGCCATAGCACACACCTCAGCGCCCACCCGTCGGGCACGGCACGCGACATTGACATATCACTTTCAGGGACAGCCACATTTACACTCACACAATCGCCGATGACCGGCTCCTCAGGGATAAGCGACTCCTCGATGTCGGTCGACGAACAAGACGCGGCAAACAACATAGCGGAAGCCGCGAAAAAGCTAAACAATTTTGTTTTCATCTTTACTACTTTTATTATTAATTATTTACTTACTTTTCACATTGATATATCGGCATCTATATCTATAGAGCCGCCCCATTCGGTATCTAAGGTTATCGCACCGCCAACCTCATTGGTGAGGAAATCGCCGGTGACTGTGGTCAAACGTCCCTTCTGCAGCGGCACGACAATACCGGACACACGCGACACCGGGACAAGATATTGGTCAAACAGAGTAATAGTCAGGCTCACATCGCTGACATTATCACCGGCAAAGAGCCAGTCAAAACCGATAAGCAGCAATCCGTCGGATGCCGACGAAAAATCAAGGGGCACGTTAAACTCCACCTCGTTGGCGTAGGCGCCGACAGCCCCTGACCACAAATCATAAGACCACGGCATAATCCCGTATGTGAAGCGCATGGTGTAACCCCCTCTTCCGGCACGGGTCTTTGCGCTTCGTGACAAAAACTCATCCACATCAGAGGCGATGATGCAGTATTTTGCCTGCGGGCGGCTCATCTCCACCGGTACGGTGACAGAGGCGTTCCACTGATTACGCCAGGGTCGCAGGTCAAGAGAAGTGACTCCCCGGAAACATTGCCGCTCATCGGTGCATCCCACATAGGGTGTCTTGCAGACAATATCATACAGGTCGGAAGCATCATAGCAGAACGGATCGTGACCGGCACCGAGGACAAAATCGCCCCATACGGCAACATTATATTCAAGCGCATGAAGCTTGACCGAGACAGGCAGCTTCAAGTTGCCGGAGCTGACGGATGCGGGGTCGGTAAATGTCTCTACGCGCTCCACAACCTTGCCGTCGCGGGTAAACTCAACTATGAAGCGGAGCATGACCTCATTTGACTCCGAACGCGAGTGATGCAAGACCGCAAACGGTTCAAGCGAAAGGTCGATGTCGAGCTCCAGATCAACGGTGACAAGCGTGGGGTCGATGCCGACAGAGCCGTCGGGATTGACCGAAGGAAACTCCCTGACACATGCCGACAGTGTGAACGCCGCAATCGCAAGACATACCATATTTATATAAAGCAGCTTCTTCATCGGCGACCTCCCTTCAACGGTATAGTGTAGCGGACTGAGATACCTATACGGTCAACCCCGAAGTAATTGGTCACACTCCGGTCTATCATCGCACCGTCGGGTATATTATAGTAATGGTTGGAACGCATGTTGACCCATCCGACACCAACAGTAAACTCCATGCCGAGACACCCGCAGAGCTGCACGGCATATCCGTAGCTCACTCCGGCGCCGAGCAACGGGCGCCCACACCACTGATAGCGGTCGTCGCCGTTACGCAGATTATACCATGCCACCGAGGCATGAACCCCCGCAAAGTGACCGCGCCCGGGTTTACCAAGCCACCCTCGGCATTCCGGCTGCAGCGCCATAGCCGTTACGGAACGCCGGGAACTGATGTTCCACGGACACCACATGACCGGCACCTGCACCGACAGCCTGCGCGACACCTGTAGCTCCGGAGCAAGGTTAACGAGCATCGCCGACCATGGCACAAGATTGCTTGATACGGAAAAATAAGGATAAGGAATGTCGGCACAGCAATCGCGGCATCCCGGATTATCGTTGCAAAACCCGCGCAAGGGGAGCAACAAGAGGATGACGGCAATAAGCAGTGGCCCGCGTTTTATTAGAGATTTAAGATTGTCCATTGATGATAGAATTGGAACGATTGGCAGTTTTGACAAAGATAATAAATATCAGGCATCTTTGGCTATAGATGACCTATAGATTTACTCTTTATCGGCAATGATAATGCCGCTTATTAATAAGAAATATGTTAAATTTGTCATGAAAACCATCAATTATGTCTATACACTGTATAATTTCCCGACTTAGCGCCGCCGCCACATCCCTGCTGATATTTTCTTGTGGAGGAGACGCCGCCACCTCAGCCGACTTGCCGCCTGAGGTCAGCGCAAACGTACGCGCCCGTGAACTTCGTCTTAACGGAGCTCCCGCGAGCGCATATATGCCCCTGCAGGAAGAAGCAGTGAGAGAACTCCACGAGGGAACATCGACCGACGACCCTGTCGACGTGCTGTCGCAGATGGGATATTTCCTCGCGCGCTCCGGTGATTACATGAAAGCCATTGAATATTTTCAAGAAGCCATCGACTCAATCAACGGGGAAAGAAAACACCGTGATATCAAAGGCGACATAACCCTCTTCGGCAATATGTCTACACTCTACGCACGGTTGGGCATGACCAAGGAAGCACTCGACGCCAACGCCCACGCCATCAATATAAGCCATGCCAACGGCAATCTGCTTCTAAGCGATCTTTACAACTTCCGTGGCGCCATCCATGGAAGCGCGAGTAATCTCGACTCGTCATATTATTACATGCGTCACGCGATAGAAATCCTTGACAGGGTTCCGCACCACGCCACAAAAGAGGAGCTTACTGACTTTTATCTACAAAACATGTATGTAAGCATGATCGAGCATCACAAGCAATATCCCGACTCTATCAATACAGCCATCAAGGTTCTTGAACGTATAGAGACCGGGCCTAACGGAAGCACGACAGCACGCTTTGCCATAGGACTGGGATATGTGGAGACCGGCAATGCAGCTAAAGGATTGCCTATGATGGAAGCGGCGACACGCGAGTTTGAAGAGCAACAATGGGGCGAAAGCATCCACTGGGCATACAAGCTTCTGCTCGATGTCTACGGCAAACTTGGGATAACCGACAAAGCTACCGCACTTTACCCCGAATATAACCGTCTTAACGACTCCATCGCCGCCAGCGAACGCTCCAATGCGGTGATTGCCGCCGACATACGCTATAAGGCGAGTCGCAAAGAAGCCGAGATAAAGCAGCTCAACGCCACGCTCATATCGGTACGACAGCGCATAGTCATGACTTGGACGGTCATAGCACTCGCCACGATTGCTGTCATTGCTATAAGTTACCGGATAATTAAGAAAAACCGCAGCAAGCGACAGCATCTCAACGAGCATATAAGCGAGCTGCTTACGTCGCAAGAAGAGTTAAACTCGCGTCTACAGACGCTTATATCGGAAATCGACAGCAGCAGCATCGAAAACGCCAAAGGAGTCATCACTCCTTCGCTTATAAAAAATGATGAAGCAGGGAAGTTCCGCCGCACATTTGAGCTCCTTTATCCTGAATGGCTCGGGCGTCTGCGGGCGCAGGCTCCGAAACTCACCCAGAACGACGAGCTGCTGTGTATGCTGATATACCTGAAGCAGACCCCGGAAGAGATATCCAACTGCCTTAGCATCACTCGCATGAGCGTAAATTCAGCGCGTTATCGCGTACGCGGCAAACTTGGATTGTCGAAAGAGACTGACCTCGACCAATACATACAGTCGCTATAAGCATTGGGCGACATGAAACTCGTCGAAAAGCAAAAGGAGCCGTGACAAAATTGCCCAGGCTCCTTTATTATGATAAAAAATTTATAGAATCTTATTTTGCGGCAGGGGGAGTTATACCCTCGTCGGTGGCGCGCTTCTCCATGCGCTCGATGCGCTTGTCAAGATCGGGGTGAGACGAGAAGAGCTGATTAATCTTGCTGTCTTTTTTCGCTCCCGCTTCTTCCTGTATGGATTTCAGCTTCTTGAACGACAAAGCCATCGCCCAAGGATTTTTGCCGTGGCTCTTGAGAAACTCATAACCGTAATCATCGGCTTCCTTTTCCTGCTTCTGCGAATAGGTGGCGCCTGCAAGCGCCTCGCCGAGGTCGCCGAGCTGCGAGTCGGTAAGAGCGGCTGCCG
>ERZ780149.2047-NODE-2047-length-19728-cov-3.521679_pt1 | contig 19728 bp, 17 predicted proteins | sample MGYA00511367_ERZ780149 | MGnify/ENA primary metagenome ERZ780149 (study PRJEB29588, sample SAMEA2153852) | human gut metagenome | biome: human gut; feature: human-associated habitat; material: faeces | place: Denmark | collected 2008/2010 ... | reverse complement strand
GGATTTTGGGTTGGCTCCCTCGCCGCCGCTGAAGCCACGGCTTATAACGTTAACGCCTTCTAAATTTTTAGATTTTAAATAATATTCTGCCATCGGGCTTCGGCAGGTATTGCCTGTGCATACAAAAATTATATTCATCAGTCTTTTGCCTCAAACCAAGTTTTACCGCAATGAGCATCTACCGAAAGCTCTACCGAAAGGCGTGCGGCGGACTTCATTTCTTCTTCAAGTATTTTACAAACAGACGCGCTGTCTTGTTCGCGGCATTCAACTATCAGTTCGTCATGAACCTGTAAAATAAGCTGTGCGAGGGGAACTTCACGCTCTAATCGGTCGTTTACCCTTATCATAGCAATCTTTATAATATCGGCGGCAGTCCCCTGAATGGGTGCATTTCTGGCCACACGCTCGCCGAAAGCACGAAGCATACCGTTAGAAGCGGAAAGCTCGGGCAGATAGCGTCTTCTGCCGAACAGGGTAGAAACATAACCGTCGGTCTTGGCTTGATTTATGGTGTTTTCCATATAAGCGGCAATGCCTTTATAGGTGTCGAGATAATTTTTAATATAGGTGTCGGCTTCTTTTCGGCTGACGCCGATGTCTTTTGAAAGTGAAAACGCGCCTATACCGTAAACTATACCGAAGTTTACCGCTTTTGCACGGCTGCGCATAATAGGAAGCACCATATCTATCGGAATATTAAACACCTGAGAGGCGGTAACGGTGTGAATATCGGTATTGCTGTTAAACGCTTCAATCATAGCGGTGTCATTCGCCATACTGGCAAGCACGCGCAATTCAATTTGTGAATAATCGGCGTCACACAAAACATAGCCGTCTTTTGCCTTGAAAAATTTGCGTAAAACCCTGCCTTCTTCGGTTCTTACGGGAATGTTTTGTAAATTCGGTTCAAGCGAACTTATTCTGCCGGTTCGCGCTTCGGTTTGATTAAAGGTTGAGTGTATTCTTCCGTCATCGGCTACGCACGAAAGCAGACCGTCACAGTAGGTTGATTTAAGCTTGGCAAGCTGACGGTAGCGTAAAATCATATCGACAACAGGGTAGTCAAAACGCAAATCTTCGAGAACCTCGGCGCTTGTGCTGAAACCGCTTTTGGTTTTTTTCTTGGCGGGAATGCTCAACTTTACAAACAAAATTTGACCTAACTGTTTGGGTGAATTCAAATTAAACTCTTCGCCTGCAAGGCTGTATATTTCGGCAGTAAGCTCGGATATGCTTTTTTCAAGAACTGCCGCGTAGTCGGAAAGCCCGCCGCAGTCCACAAGAAAGCCCCTTGTTTCCATAAGCGAAAGCACACGGGCAAGCGGTACTTCAATGTTATAAAGTAGTTCGAGCTGGCCGCTGTCGGAAAGAGATTTTTCAATTCCGTCACAGCAAGCAGCAAATTTTGCTGCGTTTAAAAGCAGTTCACTATCACAACTTTCGACGGTTACGGATGAACCGTATTCCGAAATCAAACGGGTTAGCGAATAATCGGATGCCGACGGATTTATAAGATAACCGCCGAGCATGGCGTCAAATTTTACAGATTTTGAATTCGGGTATTTTTTATAAAGATTTTTATAATCATATACGCGTTTGTTTATTTGTTCGTTTTCCAAAAGAGCCGAAAGCTCGTCATCTTTTAACCCGCACACAAAGCCGCCGCTTACAGCGGCAATACCGTCGTCGCTTATATAAATGTCGGCGTGGTCTTTTATATTCGTGATACTTCCGACTTTAAAGTTTGATATTTTGGCTTTTGCAGAGGTGTTTTCTGCAACGGGAGATATACCCATCTTGTCCATAAGCTTGAAAAATTCAAGCTGTGTCATAAGACGCGCAAGCCCGTTGCGGTCAACAGCACCGATTTTATAGTTTTCTATTTTTGTATCTATGGGTGCTTCGCAACAAATTGTACCGAGTGTACGGCTTAAAAAAGCATTGTCTTTATCAGTTTCAAGTTTTTTACGAATACCGTCTTTTATATCAAGCTCGTTTAAATGCTCGTAAATATAGTCAATGCAGTGGTATTTCATTATAAGGTCGGTTGCCGTTTTCTGACCAACACCCGCAACACCGGGAATATTATCCGACGAATCGCCCATAAGCGATTTAAGCTCGATCATTTCATTGGGTGTAAGACCGTAATCTTCAAATAATTTTTCGGGTGTATATTCGGTGATTTCAGGGTGTCCCATTTTGGTTACTGTAAGCAACACCTTTGTGCTGTCAGATACAAGCTGCAGTGAATCACGGTCACCCGTTGCAATAACACAGGTGTCACCGCAGAGTTGTGAAGACCGTGCCAGTGTGCCTAAAATATCGTCGGCTTCGTAGCCTTCGCATTCAACACAACTGTAGCCTGCAAGTGTAAGCCACTGTTTTAAAATGGGAAACTGCTGTCTGAGCTCGTCGGGTGAGGCGTGTCTTCCTGCCTTGTATGCGTCATACATCTTGTGACGGAAGGTAGGTGCCTTAAGGTCAAAGGCAACCGCCACGCAGTCGGGGTTTTCTTTTTCAAGCAGTTTATTTAAAATATTTATGAAACCGTAAACGGCGTTAGTGTATTGACCGTCTTTGGTAGAAAGCAGTTTTATTCCGTAAAAAGCACGGTTGATTATGCTGTTGCCGTCGATTGCCAACAGTTTCAAACAATATCACTCCTATTATAATAAATATAATTATGATTATTGTATCATCTTTAAAGCAATTTGTCACTATAAAATTTAAAAAATTGACAGAATGTTCATTTTCTTGTATAATTAAAAAGTTATGAAAATTAAAGATATTGAAATTAAGGGCTTTGCGGCGCTGGCTCCGATGGCGGGGGTTGCCGACAGAGCTATGAGAGAAATATGCGTAAGATACGGCGCAGGCTTTACCGTGGGTGAGCTTACAAGCGCCCGAGGCGTTATGCAGGGCGACAAAAAGTCTGCCAAACTGCTTGAATGTTTTAAAAGTGATGCGGTTTGCGCGTCACAGCTTTTCGGTAATGACCCTCAAATAATGGCTCGGGCGGCTAAACGCGCACAGGAACTGAATCCCGATTTTATTGATATAAATATGGGCTGCCCCGCCCCCAAGGTTGCAGGCCACGGCGGCGGCAGTGCGCTTATGAAAGAACCTAAGCTTGCAGGAAAGATAGTTGAAGAAGTTGTAAAGGCGGCATCGGTGCCCGTTACGGTAAAAATGCGCGCCGGTTGGGATAGCGACAGCCTTAACGCCGCAGAGCTTGCTAAAATATGCGAGGCGGCGGGCGCCGCAGCAATTACCGTTCATGGCAGAACACGCAGGCAGATGTACGCTCCGCCCGTAAATTATGATATAATTCGCGATGTTAAGCGCTCTGTAAAAATTCCCGTTATTGCAAACGGCGATATAACCGACGCAAAAAGCGCCGCTTTTATGTATGAATACACGGGGTGCGACTACTGTATGGTGGGGCGCGCGGCACAGGGCAATCCCTTTATTTTTGATCAAATAAACGCGTTTTTCGAGGGCAGGGAATATGCCGCCCCCACATTGGAAGAGCGCTTTAAAACCTGTTTCGAGCAAATAGAGCTTATGCACAAATACAAGCAGCCGCGCACCGCAATTTTAGAATCACGAAAGCATACCGCGTGGTATCTTACAGGGCTCAAGGGCTCGGCGGCGTTGCGCCGTATGTGCGGTCAGATTACAAGTCTTCGGGATATAGAACTTATTTTTGAAAAAGCACTTGAACAAAACAGGGATTTATGATAATATATTTAAGTTGCTTAAAACGAGTTTTGAAAGGTCGGTAATTTATGTCAGGACATTCCAAGTGGAATAATATTAAACGCAAAAAAGAAAAAACCGATGCCGCAAAGGCAAAAATTTTTACTAAAATCGGTCGTGAAATTTCGGTTATAGTTAAAGCAGGCGGCCCCAATCCGCAGGAAAACAGCAAGCTTAAAGACGCCATAGCAAAGGCCAAGGCAAACAATGTTCCGAACGATAATATTGAGCGCATTATTAAAAAAGCCGCGGGCGAGGGCGGCGCTAATGAATATGAAGAGCTTATTTATGAGGGCTACGGCCCCAACGGTGTTGCCGTAGTTGTTGAAACCCTTACCGACAACCGCAACCGAACCGCAGGAGAAATGCGTCACTATTTTGATAAGTGCGGCGGCAATCTCGGTCAGTCTGGCTCGGTAATGTTTATGTTTGACCGCAAGGGTGTAATAGTTATCGAGGGCGAAGGTCTTGACGAGGACACCGTTATGGAAGCGGCACTTGAAGCCGGTGCCGAAGATTTCAGCTTTGACGGCGATGTGTTTGAAATAACCACCGAGCCTAACGATTTAGGCACCGTGCGTGACGCTTTAGAAGAAAAGGGCTATTCCTTCCTTTCTGCCGAGGTGCAATATATTCCGCAGACAACAACCGTTATTGATGATGAAGAATCGGTAGCTAAAATGGAAAAGCTTATCGATATGCTTGAAGAAAATGACGATGTTCAGGAAATATGGCACAACTGGGAAATGCCCGAAGAATAATGCGCAAAACCACAATATATAGGTTAAAATCAAAACGGCAGACACTATATCTGCCGTTTTTCTTTGTTTTTTGTGGTTAATTTGTACAGAAAAAGAGTCAAAATTTGTTTGTTTTGATAAAACACAATATTTTGTGTTTTTGGGTATTGACCTACACAATAAAATGTGATATAATGCAAAAGCTGACGCGGGTGAAGCCTTTTGGGGCTTGCTCGCTGTATTTGACAGGTTTGTTATGAAAAATAAAAAATTGTATGGAGAGGTAGAAGATGAAAATTATCAAGCGAAGCGGCGCAGAAGTCGTATTTGACCCTAAAAAAATAATAGTTGCCGTAACAAAGGCAAACGAAAGCGTTGTACCGAGCGAGCGAATGAGCGAGGTTCAGATTAAGCGCATAGCAGAGGATGTCGAGTCGGCTGCCGCTAATATTAACCGCTCTTTGAGCGTTGAAGAAATTCAGGATATGGTTGAGGACCAGATTATGAATCAGCGCGCCTTCAGTGTTGCGCGCCGTTATATAACCTACCGTTACAATCGTGCTCTCATACGCAAATCAAATACAACCGACGAGCAGATTTTAAGCCTTATCGAATGTAACAATGAAGAGGTAAAGCAGGAAAATTCCAATAAAAACCCCACCGTCAACAGCGTTCAGCGCGACTATATGGCGGGCGAGGTTAGCAAGGATATTACCAAGCGCATACTTCTTCCCGGCGATATTGTCGAGGCTCACGAAAACGGCCTTATCCATTTCCACGACGCCGACTATTTTGCTCAGCATATGCATAACTGTGACCTTGTAAATCTTGAGGATATGCTTCAAAACGGCACCGTTATAAGCGGAACGCTCATTGAAAAGCCGCACAGCTTTTCGACCGCCTGCAATATTGCAACTCAGATTATCGCTCAGGTTGCCTCGTGTCAATACGGCGGTCAGAGCATCAGCCTTACACATCTTGCTCCGTTTGTTGATATAAGCCGTAAAAAAATTCGCAATGAGGTAATTGAAGAATTTAAAGAGATAAGCGAAGAGCTTACCGATGAAAAAATTGACAAAATTACCGAGAGACGCTTGCTTCAAGAAATTCGTAAGGGCGTTCAGATGATACAGTATCAGGTAGTAACCCTTATGACAACCAACGGTCAGGCTCCGTTTGTTACGGTGTTTATGTACCTTAACGAGGCTAAAAACGAGCGCGAGCGCGAAGACCTTGCTTTAATTATTGAGGAGACCCTGCGTCAACGCTTTGAGGGCGTTAAAAACGAAAAGGGCGTTTGGATTACCCCCGCTTTCCCCAAGCTTATCTATGTTCTTGAAGAAGACAATATACGCGAGGGTACAAAGTATTGGTACTTAACAAAGCTTGCCGCCAAATGCACGGCAAAGCGTATGGTGCCCGACTATATTTCCGAAAAAATAATGCTTGAAAATAAAATCGACAAAAACGGAGAGGGTCACTGCTATACCTGTATGGGTTGCCGCAGTTTCCTAACCCCTTATGTCGATGAAGACGGCAACGCTAAATATTACGGCCGTTTCAATCAGGGCGTTGTAACCGTAAACCTTGTTGATATAGGTCTTTCGGCAAACAAGGATATGGAAAAATTCTGGGAGATTTTTGACGAGCGTATGGATCTTTGCCACAGAGCGTTACAGGCGCGTCACGAACGCCTTACGGGCACTCTGTCAGACGCTGCTCCTATTCTTTGGCAGCACGGCGCGCTGTTAAGACTTAAAAAGGGCGAAACCATCGACAAATATCTGCACGGCGGTTATTCTACGCTGTCGCTCGGTTATGCAGGCCTTTGGGAGTGCGTATATTCGCTTATAGGCAAAAAGCTTACCGAACCCGAGGGCAAGGCACTCGGTCTTGAAATTATGAAAAAGCTCAATGAGTACACCGCAAAGTGGAAAGCGGATGAAAATATCGATTACTCGCTTTACGGTACTCCGCTTGAAAGCACAACCTACAAGTTTGCAAAATGCCTGCAAAAGCGTTTTGGTAAGGTTGCGGGTGTTACCGACAAAAACTACATTACAAACAGCTATCACGTGCATGTTACCGAGCCTATCGATGCATTTGATAAGTTGGCGCTCGAGTCGGAATTTCAGGCTTTGTCGCCCGGCGGTGCAATTTCTTATGTTGAGGTGCCCGATATGAAAAACAATATCGACGCGGTGCTTTCGGTAATGCAGTTTATTTATGACCACATTATGTATGCCGAGCTTAACACCAAAAGCGACTACTGTCAGGTTTGCGGCTGGGACGGCGAAATCGAAATCGAAGAAGACGCCGACGGCAAGCTCATTTGGAAATGCCCCAACTGCGGCAACACCGAACAGGACAAAATGAATGTTGCAAGACGCACCTGCGGCTATATAGGCACGCAGTATTGGAATCAGGGCAGAACACAGGAAATACAGGAAAGAGTATTGCACCTGTAATATAATAAAAATGGGGGGAGGGGCAACCCTCCCTTTTTATCGGAGAATAACTTTATGCATTACGGAACCATAAAAAATTGTGATATAGCAAACGGCACAGGCGTGCGCGTAACTCTTTTTGTTTCGGGTTGCCGAAATCACTGTAAAAACTGTTTTCAGCCTCAGACATGGGCGTTTGATTACGGGCAGGAATTTACAAAAGAAACCGAGGACTATATATTAAATCTGTTAAAGCCTGACTATATAAGCGGTTTAACATTGCTTGGCGGCGAACCGTTTGAGCCTGAAAATCAGCGTGAGTTATTGCCCTTTGTAAAACGGGTAAAAAACGATTATCCCGATAAAACGGTATGGTGCTTTTCGGGCTTTACTTTTGAAGAAATGCACACCGTGGGCAACCGTAGCTGCTGTGAGGTGACACAAGAACTGCTGTCTTATATAGATGTGCTTGTGGACGGCAGATTTATAGAGGAGCAAAAGGATATTTCACTGCGTTTTCGCGGCTCGCGCAATCAACGCATAATAGAGCTTAAACCCACCTTAAAAAGCGGCGAGCTTGTATTATGGCAAGAGCCAAATAAAAATTTCGATTGATATTTTAAATGCTAACCCCCGAAGATTTTTCTTCGGGGGTTGTTCTATTTTGGACTTGCCCCACATAAAGTATATTAACACAAAAAGGACAAGGATAAAAAAGTATGAAAAGTGAATTTAACAATGCCGTTTTACAAGTTTGCGAAGAAATAAGAAGAGTCCTGCTTTTTTTGCCCGAAGACATAAAGCAGGGCGTTGATGAAATAAGACTCCGTTCGGGTCTGCCGGTGTGTCTTACCGTTTCGGGCAAAGTGCTTTTTGTTTGTAAAAACAGCCGTGTTTCGCATACCGAAAATGCCGATTGCCTTATAGCAACGCATGGCGATTTAATGCAAACCCTGCTGTTGCTTTGTAACAATTCGGTTTATATGCACGAATCGGAAATACGGCAGGGCTTTGTTTCGTTACCCTGCGGCAACAGGGCAGGGGTATGTGGTGTGTTTAACGAGTCGGGAATGCTCGTTTCTGTAAGCTCGGTAAACATTCGAATTGCGCGTCAGATATTCGGCTGTGCAAAGCCCTTAATTCCGTACTCAGACGGCGGATTGCTCATAGCAGGTCCCCCCTGCAGCGGGAAAACAACAATTTTGCGCGATCTTATAAGGCTTTTGTCTGACGGAGAAAACGGACGCTTTCAGCGTGTTGCGGTGATTGACAGCCGCGGTGAAATTTCGGGCGGTTTCAAAACCGAAACCTTTAACGACCTCGGCGCTAATACCGATGTGCTGTTTATGCAAAACAAGGCGTTAGGCACCCAAATTGCGCTTCGCACCATGTTTCCTAACATAATTGCTTTTGACGAAATAGGCACCAAACAGGAGCTTGAGCAGGTAACAGATTGCTTTAATGCGGGGGTTAAAATAATTACAACCGCGCACTGTAACAGTATCGATGATATAATGAGCCGTCCGGTAACACGAAAGATTATTGAAAGCGAAGCCATAAAAAATGTGGCATTGTTGTCAAAAAAAATCGGCGCTTTGCCCACGGTTTTCGCTTCGAGGGAGATTTCGGCAAATGTGGGTGTTTAAAGCTGCGGGGGTGGCGCTTGTTGTTTTGTCCTGCAGTATGTTCGGGTTTTGTAAAAGTCGTTCGGTTTCGGCTCGGGCCAAAAAGCTGTCGCTTTTCTGCGGCGGACTTGACCTGCTTTTTGAATATGTTGAACAGGGCAGTCTTGAACTTGAGCCGGCAATAAAAAAATCTTTTATAAAATGCAACTTTATAAACAAACAGCAGTCGGGGTTTGTTTGCGTTGACTGTGATTTAAGCTCTGAAGATAAAGACATAATAACCGACTTTTTATCAAAACTCGGCTTTTCGGCAAAAAAAGCCGAGTGCGACCGAATAGCGGCTTTAAAAATTGTGATGCAAAAACGCGCGCAAGCAGCGTATGACGAAACGGCACAAAAATGCAAGCTGTGGCAAAGCTTCGGAATTTGCATCGGACTTATGTTAGGAATACTTTTAATATAGAGGTAAAAAAATGGATGTAGATTTTATTTTTAAAATAGCGGCAATCGGCATTATTGTAACGGTTCTTCATCAGCTTCTTGTGCGCTCGGGCCGTGAGGAGCAGGCAATGCTCGTAACTCTGTCGGGGCTTGTGGTGGTGCTTTTAATGGTGGTAGGCGCCATTGCCGATTTGTTTGACACGGTTAAGGGGCTGTTCGGGCTATGAGCGCTGATTTTTTAAAGCTGACGGCGCTTATTGTAATAGTGTCGGTTATGGCGGTGCTTATAAAAGCTCGCCTGCCCGAATACTCTTTTCTTTTGGTGCTTGCGGCGATTTGTGTGTCGCTTTTGTTTGTTTTTACCTATATATTTCCGAATATAGAAAAACTGCGCGGTCTGTTTGAAAAAAGCGGAAATACAAGCCTGTATTTCGGTATTGCTCTAAAGGCGTTGGGTATTGCATACATAACCGATTTTGCGGTTAACACCTGCCGTGACTTCGGACTTAACGCTTTGGCACAAATTGCCGACATTGCAGGAAAGGGCGCCGTGTTTATTTTAAGCATACCGTTAATATGCGCAGTGCTTGAAACGGCACTTAAATTTGTAGGACTATGAAAAAATTACTGATTTTTATTATATTGGCTTTTGTTTTGTCTTTGACGGCGGCGGCGGATACCGCATACAATGACACCTACGAAACGGCAGGCGGCAATGAATTACAGCAAAGTCTTGACCGAAATGTCAAAGATTTTTTCGACTCTAACGGCATTGACCCCACCGATTACAACTGGGTGAACAAGCTTACCGAAAAGGATGTGCTGTCACATATTTTTGAGTTTGTTACGGGCGGAATCAAAATTCCCTTCAAAACGGGCGTTACCGTAATAGGCGTGATTTTGATTACGGCGGCTGTTATTTCGTTCGGAGGCGCGCCGCGTTCAAGCGCGGCAAATTATGCCGCCGTATTGGCAATTACCGCAATAATAGCGGGCGATATCTGGCAAAGCGTGTCGGGTGCCGTAAATGCAGTAAAGGGCTGCAGCTCTTTTATGTTAAGCTTTGTGCCTGTTTTTGCGTCAATAACAGCGCTTTCGGGCAAAACCGTCACAGCCGCGTCTATGAGTTCACTTTTGCTTTTTGCAGGCGAAGCGGTGTCTTTTATATCATCTTTTGTAATACTGCCGCTAATGGGCGGCTATCTGGCGCTTAGCATCAGCACGGGCGCGTCGCCGTTGCTTAACGGTTCGGGTATAGCCGAAAGCGTTAAAAAAATTTCGGTGTGGGTGCTCTCTTTGCTCGGAACGCTGTTTGTGGGCATTTTGAGCATACAAACAGCCGTCAATTCTGCGGCGGACAGCGTTGCTTTGCGCACGGCAAGGTTTATATTGGGCACATCGGTGCCTGTTGCGGGAACGGCACTCAGCGAGGCGGCTTCTACCGTTTCGGCTTCAATCGGTCTGTTGCGCTCGTCTGTGGGCATTTACGGGGTTGTGGCTCTGGCGGCGCTTTTGCTTCCTGTTTTGATTGAACTGGTTATGTGGCGGTGCGTTTTGTTTCTTAACTGTGCATTAAGTGAGCTTTTTTCACTTTCTAAAATAACATCAATTTTAAAGGCGGTTGATTCTATGCTGTCGGTACTGCTGGGCGTTGTTTTGCTTATAGGCGCAATATTTGTAATTTCGCTTACCGTGGTGGTTACGGCGGGTAAGGCATAATGAATAATCTATCGGCTTTTGCAGTCAGCTTTTGTTCGTCGTGCATACTGCTCGGTTTTTTATATATGCTTTGCCCCGCGGGCAGTATGGAAAAAAGCGTTAAATATGTGTTTTGCCTTTGTTTTTTGTGTTGCGTTTTAGGCTGCGTAACAAACCTTAAAAGTATTGATTTAAGCGCATTTGACACAACATCAAAGTCTGAAATTATAACCGAACAAAGCGCGTCGGTTACTGCCGAAAGGGTTTTTGCGCAGGCTCTTACCGACAAAAACATAGATTTTAAAAAAATCACGGTAGATACTAATAAATTGTCAGACGGCAGCATAACTATAAGTAGGGTAACTGTTTACACCTGCGCTTCTGCCGAACAAATAATACAGGCGATAGGCTCCGACAGTTATGAGGTAAATGTTATAAATGAATGAAAAAATTAAAAAATTAACCAAAAATCCGAAAGTTTTATTGGCGTTGGGCGTTTGCGGAATTATCCTTATATTTTTATCGTCTTTTATTCCGTCGGGCTCCGACAAAAAGGATACGGCAGTCAAAAATGCCGACTGTGACGCCGAGCAATACCGCAACATGCTTGAAAATGATGTAAAAAATATTGTAACGGGAATTACCGGCGACAAAAACCCAACCGTTGTAATAACGCTCGAAAGCGGCGTGCGCTACTGCTATGCAAGCGCCGACGAAACCGACACCTCAAGCTCTAAAGGCGGCACAAATGACCAAAGCAGCGAAAGCAAAAAACAGTCATACATAACGGTTAAAACAGCCGACGGCGGCGAACAGGCGCTCACCGTTACCGAAATTATGCCGCAGGTGCGCGGAGTCGCGGTAATTTGCTTGGGCGGCAATGATGAACAGATAGCCGAAAAAATTGAAAAGGCCGTGACGGCGGCTTTAAATATAACAACAAAACGAGTTTATATTTCAGGAGGAACCGACAATGAAAAAAGGTAAGGTATTTGGAAAACATCAGGTAGTTTTGGCGCTTATGGTGCTGGCGCTCGGGTGCGCCGTATGGCTTAATATGAAATTTTCTTCTACCGAAAAATATTTGGGCGAGGCTACCTATGTAAGCAGTAAAGCCGATTCATCGGGCGAGGCGGTTCAAACCGCCGCTAAACCCGCCGACAGCGAAGATTATTTTACATCCGCCCGCAAAGACAGACAGTCAGCCCTTGACGAGTCGCAACAGATGGTTGAAGAAACGCTGAAATCTGCCGATATTACCGATGCCGAGCGCAAGGCGGCGCTCGATAAGTTAGATGGGCTTGCCGCACGCGTTGAAAAAGCAAACAACATAGAAACCCTGCTTAAAGCCAAGGGCTTTGCCGACGCCGTTGCCGTAATAGGCGACAGCGATGTAAACATTGTTGTAAAATCCGAAGGAATTACAACCGCGCAAACCCTGCAAATACAGGATATTGTCACCGCTCAAACCGAGGTGGCGCTCAGTAACATAAAAATAGTCACGGTAAAATAAACTTGCAAAGTGATACGAATTGTGTTACAATATTTTTGTAATAATATTACAGGGTGAATTTTGTTTATATATACGGAGGAAAAAGCAATGGATAACAAAACCGAACTTTCCGTCAGCACCGAAGTGCTTGAAAAAATGGCAGAGCTTGCCGCTTGTGAAATAGAGGGCGTTAAGGGTGTTTCAAAAAAAGCAATCGACCTTAAAGGCGCGCTTAAAACCAAAAGTGTTGTAAAGGGCGTTAAGGTTGAAAGTGTTAACGGCGCCATTGATATAAGCGTTTACATTTGTGTAGATTCAAACGCAAAAATGCGTGATGTTGCCGAGGCGGTTCAGCAAAATGTTAAAGAGAAAATTCAAACAATGACAGGCACCGCCGTAACAAGGGTTAATGTCAATATCGAAGACCTTGATTTTGCCGAAGCGGAATAATTTTAACAAAACCAAAAAGGGCAGACTTGAAATTTCAAGTCTGCCCTTTTGCTTTTTTATAGCTTTGCATCTTCCGCTGACAGTATATCGTTAATAGAAACATCAAGGGTTCGCGCAAAAATCACCAAATCAATGTCGGTCACAAACCTCTCACCGTTTTCGACCCGACGGATAAAGTAATGGTCTACATCAAAGCCAAGCAGCTGCATTTTTGCTGCCAGCTTTCGTTGTGACAGCTTTTTACTCTTGCGTATTTCGGCAATTCGCCGCCCGCAAATGTTGTTTGTGCCGTCAGCGGCTTTAATCTTAAACAGAAAACCACCTCATTTTTTGTTGAATACTATTTACATTTAATTTATTCTATGCTATAATGTCATAAATATTGGTGAATAGTGTTCAACAATTTGTTAGGCAGGCTTTATTTTATTTTTTATGGAGGATATAAAAATGGAAAAGAAAAGCACATTTAAAAAGGCGCTCGGCATAATCACCGCGATAGTATTGGTATTTGCAATATCAATCGGAAGCGCGGTTATAATATATGATCGGCGGGGCAGTATATCGGCATCCACAACCGTTAAAGACGGGCTTTCTGCCTATGAGATAGCCGTTCAGTACGGCTATGAAGGCACGGTGCAAGAGTGGCTGGGCTCGCTCAAAGGCAAGTCTGCTTATGAAATAGCGTTAGAAAACGGCTATTCGGGCAGTGAAAGCGATTGGGCAGGTTCGCTTAAAGCGACCTCCGCTAAAGACGGTGTCGGAATAAAGACCGCCGCGTTTAACGCAGACGGTCAGTTAGTGCTTTCTCTTTCCGACGGAACAAGGCTTAATCTCGGCACAGCCGTAGGCGCTGACGGAAAAGACGGTACAAACGGTAAAGACGGACAAGACGGCAAGGACGGTATCGATGGTCAAGACGGTATTGGCATAACAGAGGCAACCATAAACGGTGACGGCGAACTTGTTATTGTTTTTTCAAACGGTGAATCTGTTAATTTGGATAAGGTTGTCGGTATGAACGGTACCGACGGTATAAGCGTTACAAATTCTGAAATAAATACAGACGGCGAGCTTGTAATTACATATTCTAACGGACAGCGCGCAAACTTGGGCGTAGTAATCGGCTCTGACGGCGAAAAGGGCGAGCAAGGCATACAGGGTATTCAAGGAATACAGGGCGAAAAGGGCGACAAGGGTGAAACAGGTGCCGCAGGTGCCGACGGTCAAGACGGTGCTGACGGTGTAAGCGTTATAAACAGCGCAATCAATTCAAACGGTGAACTGGTAATCACCCTTTCAGACAATACAGTATCAAACCTTGGCGTTGTGGTAGGCGCAAAGGGTGATAAGGGCGACAAAGGCGATCAAGGTGAGCAAGGCATACAAGGTGTTCAAGGTGAAAAGGGCGATAAAGGCGATAAGGGTGAAACGGGTGCCACAGGCGCCAACGGTGTTGACGGTATAAACGGCATTGACGGAACTGACGGTATCAGCGTTACAGCCGCACAGATAAACACCGACGGCGAGCTTGTGCTTACCTATTCAAACGGACAGCGTGACAATGTAGGTAATGTTATAGGCGCTAAAGGTGATAAAGGTGATAAAGGCGATAAGGGTGACAAAGGCGAGCAAGGAGAGCAAGGCATACAAGGTGTTCAAGGTGAAAAGGGTGATAAAGGTGACACAGGCGCTACAGGCGCCGCAGGTTCCGACGGTGTTGACGGCGCCGACGGTCAAGACGGTATCAGCGTTACAAGAACCGAAATCAACTCAAACGGCGAGCTTGTAATTACCCTTTCGGATAATACAATATCAAATCTTGGCGTTGTGATAGGCGCAAAGGGTGATAAGGGAGATAAAGGCGACAAGGGTGAGCAAGGCATACAAGGTATTCAAGGTATTCAAGGTGAAAAGGGCGAAAAGGGTGAAACAGGCGCCGCAGGTGCAAACGGCGCCGACGGTCAAGACGGCACTGACGGTGTCGGCATTGAAACCGTTATTATAGACAGCGGCAATTTAAAGATAACCCTTACAAACGGAACCACACTTGACCTTGGCAACATTAAGGGTGCCGACGGTCAAGACGGCAGAAACGGCATCGACGGTGTAAACGGCACTGACGGCGCTAATGGTGCCGACGGTATTGACGGTCAAGACGGTGTCGGCGTGCAGTCAACCTCTATAAACGGATATGGCGAATTGGTTATAACCTACACCGACGGCAATTCGGTAAATCTCGGCAAAGTTGTGGGTACTGACGGTGTAAACGGCACTGACGGCGCTAATGGTGCCGACGGTATTGACGGACAAGACGGTGTCGGCGTGCAGTCAACCTCTATAAACGGATATGGCGAATTAGTTATAACCTACACCGACGGTAACTCGGTAAATCTTGGCAAGGTTGTAGGTGATGACGGCACTAACGGTATAAATGGCGTTGACGGTTTAACACCCTATATAAATGCAGTCGGTAATTGGCAGATTGGCGACACCGACACAGGCGTTAAAGCCGCAGGTGTAAATGGCACCGACGGTCAAGACGGAACTGACGGTGCAGACGGTTTAACACCCTATATAAATACAGTAGGTAATTGGCAAATAGGCGACATCGACACAGGCATTAAAGCTGCGGGTGTAAACGGTACAAACGGTGATTCGGCTTATAAAATAGCTGTAAACAACGGTTTTGTCGGCACCGAAGCCGAATGGCTTGCAAGTCTTAAGGGTGAGCAGGGTGTTCAAGGCGACAAAGGCGACAAAGGTGAGAAAGGCATACAGGGTATTCAGGGAATACAAGGTGAAAAAGGCGAAAAGGGCGAAAAAGGCGACAAGGGCGAAACCGGTGCCGCAGGTGCTGACGGCGTAGGCATAGCAAGCGTAGCGCTTGACAGTAACGAGCTTGTTATTACCCTTTCTGATACAACCGTTATAAACCTCGGCAATGTTAAGGGCGAAAAGGGTGATAAAGGCGAACAAGGCATACAGGGTATTCAAGGAATACAAGGTGAAAAAGGCGACAAGGGCGATAAAGGTGACACGGGTGCCGCAGGTGCAAACGGCACCGACGGTATTGACGGCGCCGACGGCGTAGGCATTTCAAATGTAACGCTTACCGCCGATGGAAAGCTTGTTATCACCTTTACAACAGGCGCTGTAGTTGACCTTGGCAATGTTAAGGGCGCAAACGGCACCGACGGCGTAGGTATTGCCGAAACATATATTCAAGACGGCAATCTTTATGTGCGCAAAACCAATGAAATCACCGCCCAAAACCTCGGCACCGTTAAGGGTGACAAGGGCGATAAGGGCGACACCGGCGCGCAGGGTGTTCAAGGTGAAAAGGGTGAAAAAGGCGACAAGGGCGATACAGGTGCCGCAGGTCGCGGTATAGTCAAAACTGAAATTTCCGGTACAAATCTTGTCATTTATTACAGCGATAATACTACCGAAACTCACGATTTGAGTGATATAGCCGACATAAAATCTGATGAAATTTTGGTATACACTTCATTAGATAACGGCACTTACAGTGTAAAAGCCGGAAGAGATATTAAGTTTTATGACAATGTTGTAATTCCTGCAACATACAAAGGTCGTAATGTGACGGTTATTGAGGATAGTGCATTTGCTAATATAGATACATTAAAAACAATAACAATCCCAAATACAGTAACAAAAATAGGAAATTCGGCATTTGAAGAATGTAATGCTTTAACAAACTGTTCTTCACCATCGGCACTTATTGAGATAGGAGAGTCAGCATTTAGTAATTGTACAAGTTTAACAGAGTTTACAGTTCCAAACACATGTACAACTATAAAAACAGAGTGCTTTTCCCGTTGTAAAAATTTAACTTTGACAATTAACGTGGATGAGTTGTCCTCAATAGGTTCATACGCAATGACCGGTGTTTCGGTTATTAACTGGAATGCGGAAAACTCAACAAAATGGAACTCGCCATCTAACAAAGGCAACTATACAAAATATTCTTATCGTGATACTGACTCATCTCACGGTTATGTTAATAATATTAGTATATCACAAAAAACTATATCAAGTTCAAATGCACAGGCTTTTTTTAGTCATACAGAAGAATGGATAGAAGTTTCAGGTGGGTATATAAGAAACCAAAGGTATGGTGATTTTAATTGGACAAGAATATCGTAAAATAAATTAAAAATACAATAATATAGATTAGATCATCTTGTCGAAAGACTAAAAAAGGGGAAAATCAAATGGAAAAATTATTAGAAATAAAAAACGAAAAAATAACCGAGCAGGCTGAAAAAGCGGTAAATGATAAAATTTACAAACAAACCGAGCCAATGCTACACGAATTGTTAAAGCAGTTTCCTGAAAATAATGAGCCGTATCAAATTGCGGCAAAGGTGTTAATGCTTGACAAACTTTATGCAACACAAATATTCAATTATAAAAAGTTAGAGTTTTTAACTGAAATAGTTGAAAATATACGCACTATACCCGATTTTGATGAGCGTGTGAAAAATGGCGACCCTACAGTTGTACCCGAAATATATCGCGGTTTCAAAAAAAGGATGTTTTCATTTGCAACAAAATATTGTTGCTTACATAACAGTGTGGTTTACGGCAAAGACGATTACAGCATTTACGATTCGTCGGTGCGAAAATATTTACCAAAGTATGCAAAGATATTAGGTGTTAAACTGACGGGAACACAACTTGACGATTGGTATAAAAAAGGCGACTATAAAGCATTTAACGATGCTGTTGATGATGTTTTGGAAAAGGCTGAAATAACCGTTGAAAACCGAAAAAGAAAATTTGATTTATTTCTTTGGTCACAACGCTAAAAACTGTTAAATTATCTCATTTATTTAAAACACAAGCCGTTGCAGAACTATGCAACGGCTTGTGGGATTTTAGATATTACTTTATATATTATAATTTATTAAGCATTTCGTCGATTGATTCGTCGCTGTTAAAATCTACTTCACAGGGTTTTTTGTGCAGTGACCAATGCTCTGTAAGCGACAGTGTTTCGCCGGCGGGCACTTTTTTAAGCGGGCTTAGTGACTCGTTCTCTAAAAATGTGGCGCAGGTGTAGGTTTCAAAGCTACAGTTATTGTCGGGGTATTTTTCGTGCGGGTGGTAGGTTTCGTAGGTTTTACGGAAAATATCGTCACCAAGGCAATAATACGCCTCGGCTTGATTAAGGTCGAAGCCCAATTTTAAAGAGCGGTTAATGCCTGTGTCTTGCTTAACGGTTACATAACGCTCACCAAAGCGCAAACGGCTGTCGGCAAGATTTGTGTACGACCAAACCGATATATTGCGGTTAGCAAGCAGCCCTGTGTCGTTATCGTTCATAGGAATAATAAGCGTGCCGCCTGCGGCTGATACCGTAAGTCCCCAAACGGCAAATTCTTTTGCCGCGCCCGAAATATTTGTAACGCGCATAGTCACCTGCATATTCGCGTCGTCGGGGTCTAACCTTACGCACAGTTGCTTTTGCACGCCGTTTTCGCGCTCGGGCGCAGGGGTAAATATTGCGCCGTCGGCGGTGATTTCATATTTTACGGGGTCAAGGTCGGGGTAGTATGTTTCGGGGTAGCTTTCGGGCGAGCACCATATACGGTGGCCGCCTAAAATCTCCCATTTTTTGCCCTTGCCGAAAAAACTTTCAAATTCGGCATCGTTCTTCGGGTCGCCTGCGGCTCGGTTGTCGCACATAATGTTTTGACCGCCCGTAAAGCCGAAGCGTATAATACGCGGACCCACATCTACCGTTACATACACCTCGATAACGCCGTTGTTTATTGACAGCACCCTGCCGTAGTTCAGGTAATTTTTAATTTCGGTTTTAATCATAATAGCTCCTCCGTTTTAAGCATTTTCATTTTTTGTTCGGTGCCGCATTCAAGCGGCTTTCCGAGACTCAGCGCGTATATATCGGTAGCGCGGCATTCGGTTTCAAAAACCTGCCGAGAGTCCTTTTCAAGCTCTTTAATCTGTGACGCGCGGGTAATAACGGGTATTATGCCCTGCGGCTTTTTCAAATGGGCGGCACCCTGTGGGCTAAAGCCCAACAGCCTGACATAGGGCGGTGTTCGCATAAAAAACTTACCGTCAAAATTTAAAAACGCCGACAGAACAAGCCGCCTTATGCGAGCCATGGTGTAACGCTTTGTCTTAATCATATTATAAAGCTCATCAAGGCTTGTTGCAACACGCGCCGAAAAATAAATTTTGTTTTCAAGCCCCTCGCTTATGTCGGGCAAGTTTTTAAGCTCCTGCGGTGTTTTGGTGCGCAAACTGCAAAGAACAGCCTTTTCAAACCGTGATATGTCGGCAATGTGTTCGGGCTGTATAATACCGCGAACCTCGCGCGGCATAAAGCGTTCAACATAGCCTATATTGCCCTTTAATAATTCTTCTCTGATAAGTGAAGCCGACACAAAACCGCCTGCAATTTCGCGGCTGTCGTGCATGGCACCAAGCCGTTTTATGCAGTGAAATTCAATAGGCAGATTAAGCTTTTTAGCGGCTGAAATGTATTCAATACCGAGGTTATCGTTGGCGTTTTGCAAAAGCGAAATATCAACGCCAAGCTCGGCTGCCGCCTGTTCGCGCGCTACTGCAAAGGTAACACCCGATTTTGCCTTTTCGGCGGCAATTGTAAAAAAACCGTCGCCCGACAGCACATCTGCCGCTTTTTTGAGCGCCGCAATATCGCCGCTTTCACTGCCGAATACTATTTTTTCACAACCCATATTATAAAGCTGCCAAACGCCTGCAAGTGCGAAATTTTGGGTGGTTGACATACTCCACAAAACAGGCATTTCGCATACAATATCGGCGCCGCAAAGCAAAGCTGATTTTGCACGTTGCTGTTTTGAAATAATTGCTACGTCGCCGCGCTGCACAAAGTTGCCGCTTATAACGCACACAACCGTGTCACCAAGCGTATGTGCATAGTCAATTATGTGTTTATGACCCGAATGAAGTGGGTTGAATTCTGCAATAATACCTACTGCCGACAAAAAAACACCTCTTTTTACCAAATCACTCTTGAAAAAATAAAATTGATAAAG
>ERZ780149.2032-NODE-2032-length-19865-cov-22.773549_pt1 | contig 19865 bp, 15 predicted proteins | sample MGYA00511367_ERZ780149 | MGnify/ENA primary metagenome ERZ780149 (study PRJEB29588, sample SAMEA2153852) | human gut metagenome | biome: human gut; feature: human-associated habitat; material: faeces | place: Denmark | collected 2008/2010 ... | reverse complement strand
GCAGAGGGGGAACGGAATAGGGGAAACACCGTGAGGAAGGGGGAAAGTTGCATTTTAGGTAGTTATTGCGTATTTCATTTACATAAAAAAAGCACTCAAAAGAGTGTTTTTTTTATTCGGCGCAATTCATCTATTAAGTATCATATTTTTAATATCCGCGACGGTGATTTTGATGCGTGGATTGGTCTTGATTTCCTCACTGATTTTGTCTCTTGCGTGGATAACCGTCGTATGGTCGCGCCCGCCGAACATCTCACCTATTTGCACAAGCGGCATCGGCAAAAGCTCCGTGATGAGGTAGATTGCAATCATACGAGGCTCGACGATATTCTTTGTTTTCTTCTTGGATATAATATCCGCAGTGGATATCTTGAAGTATTTGCACACAGCGTCGATAATTCCGCTTGCGTCGGTGGCTTCACCTTGTTTTTCTTTTAGGAAGCCCGCAAAAGCTTCGCTTGCAATTTCTCTTGTTTGAATGGGATTGTTGGTGAGCGAACTATAGAAGATTATGCGGTTGAGCAAGCCTTCCATCTCACGGATATTGGACGGAGCAAGCTCTGCGATATACTCGGCAACTTCGTCCGAAAGCATAAATTTCGATTGAACGGCTTTGGTTTTAAGAATAGCCACTCTCGTTTCGAGATCGGGAACTTGAATATCCACTATAAGACCGCAACCGAAGCGCGTACGAAGCCTATCCGAAAGCGTCGTAAGGTCCTTTGGTGAACGATCGGACGTGAGAATAATTTGCTTATTCTCTTGATACAAGTCGTTGAAAATATGGAAGAACGCCTCTTGAGTGGCTTCCTTGCCGATGAGGAATTGCACGTCGTCAACCATAAGTACGTCGCAAGAGCGATATTTCTCTCTAAAACGATTGTTCTCGTCGTTGGACTTATTGCGAATGACGCTGATAAGCTCGGTAACGAGCGTTTCCGCACTCACGTAAAGTACGTTGGCGTTTTTCCTGTTTTTAAAAAGATAATTGCCTATTGCGTGCAAAAGGTGCGTCTTTCCGAGACCTACGCCCGAGTAGATAAAGAGCGGATTGTAGCTTCCGCCCGGGTTTTGAGCAATAGTCTTGCAAGCCGCCAAAGCGTACTCGTTGGATTTGCCTACGACGAAATTTTCAAAGGTGTATTTTTCAAGGAACGGGCATTTTTTCTTGCCTTTTTCTTCAGGTGTGAAGTTTGTGACAAAACCCTCGTCTTCGATAAACACGGTTTGCTTGTTGAGATACTCGTCCTTTTTGTCGGGGGTGATGATAATGACGTCCGTTATTGCGGAATTGAGCGAGGATACCACTTCTTTAATCGTGTCGAGGTATCTCGTGTCGATAGTGCGTTTTGCGTTTGCGGAAATAGTCGACAAAACCATTGCGTTGTCGACGAAGCAAATAGGCTCCAATTTTTCTATCCACACCTCGTAACTTATGGCTTGTATGGATATGGACAGTTCATCCTTTGCGTTTTCCCAAAATTCTTCGATGTTAATCATATTTTTGATTATATCAAAAATGTTGATTTTTTCAAGCGAAAATCAAAAAAGAAAACTTAAACACAAGATGTTGAAAAAAAACGCTCTCTACGCTATACTTGTAGTGTATGAAAATTCTTTCGCTCGAACTTCAAAATTTCAGAAACTACCCCGAGGCCATCGTGAACTTTGCAGACGGTCTAAACGTTTTGTACGGGCAAAACGCGAGCGGAAAAACCAATATGCTTGAATCTATCTATCTTTGCTCCATTTTCCACTCCCCGCGCACCACGAAGGACAAGGAAATGATTTTGCTCGGCAAAGACAAGGCAAGAGTGAAAATCGCGCTTGAAAGGAAATTTAGAAAACACACGATAGTGCTTCAAATAGACGCGCAAGGCAAGAAAAAAGTTGCCGTGGACGGTATTCCCGTCAATCGTGCGGGTGAACTTTTGGGCGTGCTGGGCGTGGTGTTCTTCTCTCCCGACGAGATGAAACTCGTCAAAGAAGCACCGCAAGAAAGGCGTAGATTTTTGGACGTAGGCATATCTCAACAACAAAAGGCGTATTTTATCGCACTTCAACGCTACAACAAGACGCTCAAACAAAAGAACAATCTCCTCAAAGAATACAAGTATCAAAACATAGACGATATGCTCGACGTGTGGGACGCCTCGCTTGCAAAAGAAGGCGCAATCATAGTGCAAAAACGCAAGGAATATATCGCAACGTTGAGCGACGCCGCGCGCAAATTCCACTTTGCGCTCAGCGGTGAAAAGGAAACGCTCACACTCTCGTACGAAAGCGGTGTCAGGACGGATTGCGAAGATAGCCTACTTGAAAGCAATCTCTATTCATCTATAGTTGCATCGAGGCAAAAAGATAAAGAACTCGGATTTTGCACCGTAGGACCGCATAGAGACGATATCAAAATCGAAATCAACGGCAAGGATAGTCGTAAATTTGCCTCCCAAGGTCAACAACGCACCATTGCGCTTGCAATGAAACTCGGTGAGGTCATAATCTATAAAAACGAAATAGGCGAACCGCCCGTTTTGCTCCTCGACGACGTCCTTTCCGAACTTGACGAAAACAGACAAACCACCCTGCTCAAAATGACGGAAGGCTTCCAAACGATACTCACTTGCACGGAATATACCCTCCCCAATAAAGCCAACGAAATCAATATCAAAGACGGCACGGTCGTTGGTGGAAAAATTAATAATTAATAATTAATAATTTCGGGTGGGCTTTGCCCACACCCAAACGGAAACAATATTATGGATAACATATCAGTTAGACAAATCGCAAACGAGATAACAGCGCTTGCAAAAGAGAGTTTTGAAAAGTCGTGGGACGGCAACTCGAAGCAAGCAAACAAGGCGTATCGTCAATGCGAAAAAATAAAAGAAAAGATTGCGGAAGACAAAACTTTTTTACAAGAACTCGTAAAATACACGTTGTCGAGTGATGATATCCACGCAAGACGCCAAGGTATGATTATCGGTTTGTCAACGGGAATAGAAAAGGTAAGTGCGCTTGCGGAACTAAAAAGAGAAATAGACTTACAAAATAGTGAAGATATCACCTTAAAACGCATAGCGTTCGAGGCGCAAACGCTCAAAAAGAGCATAGATGACAACGGCTATATTAAAAATTTTACCAATCAATCCAAATACGCAATTTACGATAAAGATTGGTTTTGTTAAATAAAAACTATGATAAATCTTATATAAACACAATGTTGCATAATTAGTATAAAATCAACAAAACACGCATTTTATATGCGTGTTTTGTGTTGTTTAAGTATTGTTTTATGATATTAGAGTGTTTTTTATTTAAGGCTTTGCCTTCCGCAATTATTAATTATTAATTATTGATTGCTTTTTACAGTTTGTCGTTGTATTTCAAGATTTGTATGAGAGCGTAAATTCTGTCAAGGTCGTCCTTGTTGAAGTAGTCGATGGTGATACGTCCCTTTTGGTCGTTGCCGACGAGTTTGACCTTGGTTGCGAAAATGCGCTTCATATCTCCGACGAACTCCTTGAGTTCGAGAGGCATAACCTTGTTTTCTCTCGGACCGGAGGGAATTGCTTTTCTCGTGAAGTAGAGTCTTACGCGGTTTTCGAGGTCGCGCACGGAAAGCTTGTTGTCGCACGCTTGTTTTGCAAGGGTTACGAGATATTCCTTGTCGTCAATGGAGATAAGCGTTCTTGCGTGTCCCGGGGAGAGTTTGCCTTCTCTTACAAGTTCGGTCACTTCGTCGGGGAGTTGCAAAAGGCGCAAAGTATTGGTGACGTACGGACGAGATTTGCCGATACGGGTCGCAACTTCTTCTTGTGTTAGACCATGGTTTTCCATAAGCTCGCGCATACCTTCCGCCGCTTCGATTGCGTTGAGGTCTTCACGGTGCAAGTTTTCTATGAGCGAAATCTCTTGGATTTGTTGCGGAGTAAATTCTCTTATGATTGCGGGCACTTTTTTTAGACCTGCGAGAAGGCTTGCTCTGAAACGACGCTCGCCCGCGATAATCATATATCTTCCGCCCTCGCTTCTCACCAAAATGAGCGGTTGCAAAACGCCGTACGTGGCAATTGACGTGGACATCTCGCGCAGACTATCCTCCGAGAAAGTCTTTCTGGGCTGATTGGGGTTGCGGTCAATGAGCGTGATATCTATCTCTTGCGCTTTGATATCGTCGGAGATATCCACTCTGACGTTTTCCTCGTTGTCGTTGAAAAGTGCATTCAAACCTTTTGAACCAAGTCCGCCTTTTGTATTTGCCATACTTCACTCCTTATGTTTTGATATAAATTCTTGCGCAAGAGCCTTGTAAGCAAGTGCACCCGCGCATTTATCGTCGTAATTATTTATGGTTTTTGCAAAACTCGGTGCTTCCGCAAGCCGAATATTGCGAGGTATTTTGGTGTCGAACACCGCGCTTTTGAAGAGCGAGCGCACGTTTTTTTCCACGTCTTGCGCAAGCTTGTTGCGCATACACATCGTAAGTAGCACCCCGTCTATCGCTATGGACGGATTGAGATGTTTTTTGACGAGACGCACGGTGTTGAGCAACTGATTCATACCCTCTAGCGCAAAGTATTCGCATTGAAGCGGTATGATAACGCCTTTTGACGCCGTGAGCGCGTTGACGAGCAATAAGTTTATAGACGGCGCGCAGTCGATGAAGATATAGTCGTAATCGTCAAGAACGGCAGATAGCACGTTTTTAAGGACGAATTCCCTATCTTCTTTATCCTTCAATTCAAGTTCCGCACCCGTCAAATCCCTCGAAGAGGGAACGAAATCGAAGTCCGCTCCTTTCACTATGCAAGGACGGATATCCCCGGTGCATAGTGCGGTATATATCGAATTTTCGGCTTTTTTGTCGAACACCCCGAGAGCACTTGACGCGTTGGCTTGCGAATCGAGGTCAACGAGCAAAACTTTGTATCCCGAGAGAGCGATATAAGCGGCAAGATTAACGCACGAAGTGGTTTTGCCGACGCCTCCCTTTTGGTTTGAAAAGGATACGACGTACGCCATAAAAACAGTGTACCATACAAAAACGCTTTTTTCAATGATGTTTCACAAAAAGTTTCACGAAAAATTTATAAAAAAACAAAATAAATGTCAAAAAAAGAAAGTAGACGGTAAGTTACGTTATATAAAATGCGCCTACGGCTAGATTGCCACGCTATCGCTCGCAATGACGATATGGTGGGACACCCACACCCGATTTTAATTTCTCCTTATGTCATTCCGAGGGAACGAAGTGACAGTGGGAATCCAGCGTAGCGAAATATGAAATATGGAATATTCCATTAGCGCGCAACGCACGCACATACACCAAACAAATGATGCGGCGAAATTGCGGTTTGATTTTTTTATCCTTTCATAAACTGATAGCAACACATTGTTTGTTTGGTAGAAGTTGCGATAACAAATACAACAAAGGGACTGCAATTATTATTGTAGTCCCTTTGTAGTGATGTAGTTTGAGCAACGTGACACGTGTTTAGCATTCGGCGCAAATTTAGAGTGGCTTTTTCTTTATACTCCCATACACTCTCGGGTATTGCGACGGCGTTTGTTTTATCTTTTCAAAAACTATAATCGCACGCTTGTCCCCGTTTGGTAAATTCAAAAACTTGGTGTGCAAATGTTTTACGCCGAGCACTTTCATTGCGTTTTGTGCCGTGGAAAGTTCGCTCTCGTCCGTTTTGTACGCAAGGAAGAGTCCGCCGACTTTCAAAAACGGCATTGCAAGTTCAAGCAAAATCGGGAGTGCGGAAACCGCCCTTGCAGTAACCGTGTCGTATTTGGAAAATTGCGCCTTTTGCTCTTCCGCTCTGCCCGCAATGGTGGAGATATTCTTTATGCCGAGTTGCTTTGCGCTTTGGGCAACGAACGCCATTTTCTTTGCCGTGGAGTCAAGCGCGGTAACGGATACGTCCTCTCGCGCAATGGCAATCGGCATAGACGGGAAACCACCGCCCGAGCCTATGTCGCAAAGTTTTGCGCCGTGCGGAATTTCACTCACGCCCGCAAGCGAGTCTATAATATGCTTTACGGCAAAGTCTTTCTCTTCGGTGATTGCGGTGAGGTTGAAAGCCTTGTTGCACTCAACAACTTTTTCGTAGTACGCACAAAGAGCTTCCGCTTGTTCGGAAGTTATCGTTGTGCCTACTTGCGCCGCGCCGTCTATAAGATAGTCTTTGTCCATACGAATATAATAGCATTTTTTCTTTCGTTTTTCAAGTGACGAGACTCAAATTTTATAAAGTGCGATATTTTATACAAAATTACAAAACACGCCGTTTATACCAAAGATATCGCAAGGTAAAATATCAATATTGCGATTTAATGATAAAATTTGCAATACCTACCGAAAAAGAAAACATACAGAATCGCAAGACGTTTTTTGCCTTGCTATTGTACTTAAATCAAAATAGTGATAAAATATATAAATAAAACGGAGGCAGTATATGAGAATTGCAATCGTAACCGCTATGGCGGAAGAAACTTTGCCGATCTTTCAAAAGCTCGGCAACGTGGTTGATCAAAGTACGATAGCAGGCGTTGCTATCAGCAAAATAGAACTTGACGGTGACACTATATATCTTGCAACGAGCGGAGTGGGTGAGGTCAAAGCCGCGCTTGCCGTGCAGTTGCTCGTGGACTTGTTCGATGTGGAAATCGTCCTCAACTTCGGCTTCGTCGGAGCGGTGGGCAAATTCGACGTGGGTGAAATCGTCGTGCCGAGAAAGGTTGTGCATTATCAATTCGACGTCACGGAAGTCGATACGGATAGAAAAGTCGGTCAATACAGCGGTATGGCGGACAACTTCTTCTATCTCGACGAAGTGGTCATTCAAAACGTGCTTGCCAATATCGGCAAACCCATAAGACTCGTCAGCGTCGCAAGCGGTGACAAATTCGTTGCGGCCAAAGAGGAAAAGCAAAGACTTAAAAGAGAGTTCGACGCGGACATCTGCGAGATGGAACTTGCGGGGCTTGCAATTGCGTGCGAGCGCAACAATATCCCCCTCTTCTCCGTCAAAGTCGTCAGCGACAACGCCGAGGAAGGCGCAAACGTGAGTTTTGAGACCGTTATGGCAAAAGGCGTTGCGGGTTACGAGAAGATGTTGCCCGCTATCCTCAAAGCCGTCAAAGAGGGCGCAAGCGCGCTTCCGCCCGTCAAGGAATAAGAAGACTATGGAAAAGATTACGTCGTTTACAATCGACCACAACGTGCTCAAAAAGGGATTTTATCTCAGTCGTGCGGATAAAAACGTATTCACGTACGATTTGCGCTTCAAAGAGCCGAATAAAGGAGATTACCTTCATATAGCCGCTATGCACACCATAGAGCATTTGTTTGCCACTGTGGTGCGCAACAGCGTGTATAAGGACAAGGTGGTGTATTTCGGCCCTATGGGGTGTAGAACGGGCTTTTATTTGCTTTTGTTCGATATGAACAAAGACGAGGCGCTCGCGCTCACCAAAGAGTGCGTCGCAAAGTGCCTCGAACTCGACACAATCCCCGGTAGCAAGAAAATCGAGTGCGGAAACTACCGCTCACACAACCTTGCCGACGCAAAGAAAGAATTGTCCGCCTATCTCGACGTTCTCAACACGCTGTAAATCGTCGTTGAGATAATAAGGCAATAAATAATTACAAAAAATAATTGGAAGGATAATATGACAGGACTTGAAATTGCGGGATATACAGTTTTTGCAATTGGCGTTGCAGCTGCAATATTTTTCGGTATTACGGCAATAATGAGGTTCGTTGCAGAAAAAAAAGAAGATGAATCAAAAACTATAAGACAGCCAAAGTTTTACTTCCTTGCAGGTATTTACGTGACGTTGATAGGGCTTGTTATCGTGTTTTTGGCAATGTTTGTTCCGTCAATAACCAGCAATACAACGGAAGAACGATTTACGGCAGGAATAATGTTTTCGGTTTTACTCTATGGCGGGGAAATAATCGGTATCATTGGAACGACTTGGAAAGTCGAGTTGAAAGAGGATTGTTTTTATTACACGAATATGTTTGCAATAAAAAAACGATACGGATATGATGAAGTGAGATTCAAATACATAAATGCCGGATATAGGGTATATAAGGGCAAAAGGTATATTACGACAATGACTTGTATGCAAGAAAACTATGATGCTCTTGAAAAAGCCAAGCGTGCTTATGATAAAAACAAAAAGTAAAACGCGCGTAGAGATAATATGGTAACGGGTTGACTTATCGTCAGCCCGTTTTTTTATTACTTTTTTAGGGTGAGTTATACCTCATCAAACAGTAAAATATAATGGTTTACAAGTAAACTAATATCACATACATAAAATATATGAAATAGTTTATATTCGGGATAAATATAGCCGAAGTGCGGAATATTGGATCGCATATGATTTTGGAAGATATAAAACCCTTGAAAAACATAGTTGGTAGAAAACGTAGTTATATTATAAGCAGAAAAACCAAAATCAATAGATAATAGAAACCAAAGTAATAAAGAACATCCCAAAAGCACAAAAAACACCGAGATTATTTATGTGCGGATATTATAATCGGTTATCGTTAATTGTTTAAATGCGCCATAATAATAGGTCTGATAAAAAAATAATAAATTATCCATAATAAGTAATAAGTTATCCACCGCCCCGCTGTTGAGTAATCGTGTCAAATAAGCGACGGATTATTCATATTGTTTCACGTGTAACGTATAGAAAAGTAAATATCAAGTTTCTACAAAATAAGCAAAATTATTAAATAAAAGCGTGCCGAGGTTTTAACTAAACTCGATACACTTGTTTTTATATTTTCAATCTATGGTTATATATTATATCGTGAAATCGTTCGGTGATATTTGTATATCTCGTATACATTGCTTTTTTGTATATCGTATATATTGCTTTATGGTGATATTATTGCCGATTGCCTATCCGAGATTTGGCTCAATAATCGAGCAATCTCCCGTTGTCGTTCCATTCTCCGTACGCGATGCTCTATCTTGTATTCTCGATAGATTTGTTTAAGAGAGATTAATAAAACGCGGGATGATGCGCGTTGAATTGTGTGGCGTCAATTCACACTCTTCGATGCAACCAACGTCAACTTCAAAAGTTTTGCCCATATAGTTTCGTCCGATTGTAGCACTACTAATATATTTTTAATCGTTAACAAACCATTTCCCGACATATCAAACAATACGACTCTTCCGCTATCCGCGTAATCACGATTTTTAAGTCGTCTGAAACGCTTCTTTATTAAGTTCCGTCCGGTTGCTATTCTATCTGCGCTTTGTAAAGCGTTGTGCGAAGACGACGTCAGGAGCATTTTGGCTGTGCTGGCAATCCAGCCGAAGCAAAGAGCCTTTTCAACCGCATCGAGATGCCAAAACGTAGTGTTATAGATAAGTGTTATAGATAAGGCGCCCTTTTTTACGGCTGCACGCAGTTCGGTTTTTGACTAATTAATATAATCACTCAAACCGTTTTTCTTTTGACTAATTTTCCATATGACTAATCTAAACCCGCAATTTTCAATGGTAGCAATTCTGATGTCCCCATAGGTAGCAATTTTGATGTTCCCATAATACGATGTGAAAAGGTTGATATACCCGCAAAATCTACAAAAATTCAAAATTGTTTCACGTGTAACGTATAGAAAAAATCGGCTACAACACCACTAAACAGTAACAAAGTAGCGGTTTTTGGAAAATTCAAATTTCACGATATTTATATGTGTTTTATTCAGGCATAACCGCTAACGGTAATCGGAGGTTGCATTTGCAAGGTGTATAGTTTATCGTAAAAACGAACGTATAACGGGGAATTAATTGCAAACGGGAAATTAACAAAATTGATTTATAATGAGGCTGCGACGTCAGTAAAACTATGGAGATATAATAGTGGTTTTAATGCTAAATCAACACCAAAAAAGAGGGAAAATTAAGTGAAAAACAGTGCCGTATTTGATTGAAGAGTAAGGTGTTATAATGGACGAACGCAAGGAAAAATTACACTAAAACGCCCGTACTTACCGCCAAAATCAATATAAAATGCCTATGTTTCACGTGGAACAATTTGATTTCGGCACCCCGTTTCACGTGGAACGAAAACAGCCAAAAACCCACTGTTTAGTAGGGTTTTTAGCCCTTTTTACTGCCGAAAAAATAATTTTTGCCCTTTCTCCATGTAAAATTTGATAGAAAAATTATCGACCTTTCACCCAAATTTTTCGGCACAAAATGTTTCTCAATTTTTATAGAAAAATTTTACTGTTTCACGCCATTTCTATTATTTTGAATATTGCCGTGGTTTTTATATGAAAATTAGTAAAAATTTCTGTAAAAAGCCGTTATATCGTAGCTTGTATTATCGTTATTTATCGGTATTTTGTGTATATTTGCCGATATCGATTGCTATAAAAGCGTGCATTCACGTGACGTAATATAACGGTAGTCGCGCCATAATGTTATAACGACGCTCTCGAAACGTATGCCGTATGTGCGGTACGTAAAAAGTATGTTGCCGTTAAAACACAATTGCACTGCATTTTGAAGTGATAATTGCATTCAAAATATCAAAAAACACCGCTAAACAGTGCGGTGTTCCACGAAAAACAAATTTTCCACTTATCAACAAGACGATGACGCTTAAAGCGTGCTTTATTTTATATTTTCAGATTAAAAGACTATAAAATGGTTTACAAGTTAATCGATGTGTTTTTTATTTTTTTGCTTTTATTATCGGCTACGGTAAAACTATTCTTTACATTAATCGGCTGATATTACTATTGGTAATCGGATTGTGTCTCTTATCTTTTTGTTGTGCAAAACGGCGGATAGTTGCCATTGATAATTTAATTGCACTCACTTATCCTTTTTGTTGTGCAAAACGGCGATATTTGCTATCGAAAAACGCATTATACTCTTTTATTGTAAATTGGCTTGTTTCGCTCTTATCTAAATTGTAAATCGACTTCTTTCCGTTTTTACCTTAAAGAAAGTTGATTTTTTCTTTTCCTTACCTTGATTGAAAATCAACTTGCTTTTTGTTGTGCCTTAATTGAAAATCGGCTTGCGCCCGCTCTTACCTTAATTGCATATATGTTGCTATGAGGAAGAGCATCGGACCTATGAGCACGAAGACGTGGAATACGCAATGAACGTAGCGTTTATGCACGCCGAAGAGTAGCGCGCCTATAAGGCAAGATATCAAACCGAAGAGATAAGTGAGACTGGTTGCAAGCGGTATGCCCGTTTCGCTGAAATACGCGGTAAAGAACGCCGCAAACATCAATCCGCCGATGACGAACGTCGATGCGACGGACACTTTGCGGAAGATATCGAAGCGCGCTTGGCAAAGAATGAATATCACCAGAGCGATTGCTAGTGACACCCCGAGCGCGGCATAGCCGTATACGGTTCCGTACATAAGGCAAGTTGCCACGGCGCACGCAATAACGTTGAGATTGACCGCGGGGAAATCTACCTTTCGCCATATAAGCTTGCGTTTTAGGTTGCTCACGCCGTGATAGGTCGCCGACACGGCAAACTCTATTGCGATAAGCACACAAGAGAGCACCGCGCTTGCGTAAGCGGCGGGCGTCGTTGCTTTTATAAGCATAAACACCATAAAAATCAACGCAAAGATTGTGCCGAAAGCGTGTGTAACGACGTTGATAAACTCTTCTTTTGGGGTGTAATACACCAATTGATTTTGCTTGTATATTTCCTTCAATTCGTCGGTGTTTTGGGGTGTTTTAAATCTTTCTTTCAAAGTCATGTTTTTATGGTAAAACAAAAAACGCGTTGTGGCAAGCGATTGTGACAATCTAAAACCGCCCAAAACGACGAAATTCGTAAAAGTTTGTCCGATTGCTCGTCTTCCGCTTCGGATTGAAAAACGAGCGGTTTGAGCGCGCCAAAACAAAATTCGCAAAAACTCTTGATATTTTGATATAAACTTGATATAATATTTTTACTTATTATTATTGAATAATAATATATTAAATAATAAAAATATATTTTTATTTAGGAGGAAAGATGGCAGAAGAAGTCAAACACAGTTATAATGCGGGCGACATACAGGTTCTGGAAGGACTCGATCCGGTCAGAAAACGCCCGGGTATGTACATCGGTTCGACGGACACGAGAGGTCTGCACCATTTGGTTACGGAAGTCGTGGACAATTCCATCGACGAGGCTCTTGCCGGTTATTGCACGCACATCGTCGTCGAGATTTTGAGAGACGGCGCAATCCGCGTCACCGATAACGGAAGAGGTATTCCGACGGGTATAATCGAAAAAGAAGGCAAATCCGCGGTCGAGGTGGTTCTCACCAAGCTCCACGCGGGCGGAAAATTCGGCAGCGGCGGTTACAAAATTTCCGGCGGTTTGCACGGAGTCGGCGTATCTTGCGTCAACGCTTTGAGCGAATGGCTTGTTGCCGAAGTCAGACAAAACGGCAAACTTTACCGCATACGTTTCAATCGCGGAGTTGCGGAAAGACCTCTTTCGGAAGTAGGCACGGCAACGGATACGGGCACGACGATTACGTTCTATCCCGACGGTGAGATCTTCGAGACGCTTGACTTCAACTACGAGACGATGAAGACTCGTCTTCGCGAGCTTGCGTACCTCAACAAAGGCCTCACTATCGAGCTTGCCGACCAACGCGTAGAGCCAGAGCGCAGAGAAGTTTTCTGCTACGAAGGCGGTATCGTTTCTTTCGTCGAAGAGATGAACAAAACCAAAGAGACCATCTTCCCCGAGGTCATCTATTTTGACGAGAAATACGTCGATAGCGAGATCGAAGTCGCAATGCAATACAACGATAGTTACAGCGATACGATTTTGGCTTTTGCAAACAACATCAACACCGAGGAAGGCGGTACGCACCTTGACGGCTTCAAAGCCGCTCTCACCAAGATAATCAACGATTACGGCACCAAAGCGGGCATTCTCAAAGGCAGCGAGAAGCTCAGCGGCGAAGACGTCAGAGAGGGCCTTACGGCGGTTATCTCCGTCAAACTTGCGGAACCGCAATTCGAAGGACAAACCAAGACCAAGCTCGGCAACAGCAGTATGCGTTCTGCGGTCGCGAAAGGCGTAACGGAGGGCTTTGGCACTTATCTTGAAGAACATCCGCGTGAAGCGAAGGAGCTCGTTCTAAAAACGATTACGGCGCAACGTGCCAGAGAAGCGGCGCGTATGGCAAGAGAGAGCGCAAGAAGAAAGAGCGCGCTCGAAAGCACCACGCTTCCCGGTAAACTTGCGGACTGCACGGACAAAGACCCCAAGAACTGCGAGATTTACCTCGTCGAGGGCGATTCGGCAGGCGGAAGCGCAAAGCAAGGCAGAGACAGAAGATTCCAAGCGATTCTTCCTTTGAGAGGCAAGATTCTCAACGTTGAGAAAGCAACCCTTCACAGAGTGCTCGAAAACGAAGAAATCAAAGCGATGATCACCGCTTTCGGATGCGGTATCAACGCCGAATACGACGAGTCCAAGCTCCGTTATCATCGCATCATTTGTATGACCGATGCCGATGTGGACGGCAGCCACATTCGTATATTGATGCTCACGTTCTTGTTCCGCTTTATGCGTCCTCTTATCGAGAACGGACACGTGTTTATCGCGCTCCCGCCCCTCTATAAGATTGCAAAGGGCAAGCAAGAGCAATATTTCTACGATGACGAAAGTCTCGAAGCGTACTATGCGGAGAACGGCAGAAAGAGCGGTGATTTGCAACGCTACAAAGGTCTCGGCGAGATGAATCCCGAACAACTTTGGGAGACCACTATGGACCCGCAAAAGCGCACGCTTTTGAAAGTCACTATGGAAGACGCAATCGAAGCGGACAGACTCTTCTCCATACTTATGGGCGAGCAACCCGAGCTTCGTCGCGAGTTTATCGAACAGAACGCGAAACTCGTCACCGACTTGGATGTATAAGGAGTGAATTATGGCAAACATAAGAGACGATAAAAACAACGAATATGTCCAACATATAGCCAATTCGAACGTCAAAGACGTCGAAATCAATGGTGAGCTTAAAAAATCGTTTATCGCGTATGCGATGGCGGTCAACGTATCCCGTGCAATCCCCGACGCAAGAGACGGTTTGAAGCCCGTTCACAGACGTATTTTGTACGCAATGAGCGAGCTCGGACTTACTCCCGACAAGCCCTATCGTAAGTGCGCTATGGTCGTGGGTGAAGTGCTCGGTAAATATCACCCTCACGGCGACAGTTCCGTATACGACGCAATGGTGCGTCTCGCACAAGATTTCTCCATTCGTTGCCCGCTCATCGACGGACACGGCAACTTCGGTTCAATCGACGGCGACCCTGCTGCTGCTTACCGTTATACGGAAGCAAGACTTTCCAAAATCGCTTTGGAAATGATACGCGACATTGACAAAAAGACGGTTGACTTCTATCCCAACTTCGACGACACGCGTGAACAACCCGTGGTATTGCCTTCTCGTTTCCCCAACTTGCTCGTAAACGGCTCTGACGGCATCGCGGTGGGGATGGCAACGTCCATTCCTCCTCACAATCTCGGTGAGGTTATCGACGCGTCTGTCGCGCTTTTGAAAAATCCGGAAGCCACGGTCGAAGACCTTATGGAATATATCCCCGCGCCGGACTTCCCGACGGGTGCGCTCATCTTGGGCAGACACGCAATCAAACAAGCGTACAAGACGGGACGCGGCGGTTGTATTTTGCGCGCGAGGGCGGAAATCGAAGAGATGGCAAACGGCAAGAGCCGTATCGTCGTCACCGAGATACCTTACCAAGTAAACAAAGCAAAACTTATCGAGAACATCGCAGACCAAGTCAAAGACAAACGTCTCGAAGGCATCAGCGACCTTCGCGAAGAGACCGACCGTCACGGTATGCGTATCGTTATCGAGCTCAAAAAGGACGTCAACGCACAAGTCCTTCTCAATCAACTTTACAAGCAAACGCAAATGCAAACCAATTTCAGTATGATTATGCTTGCGTTGGTTGACGGAGTGCCTCGCGTGCTCAATCTCAAAGAGATTTTGGAGTGCTATATTGCGCACCAAAAGGACGTCATCGTACGCCGTACGCGTTTTGACCTTGAAAAAGCACAAGAAAGACAACATATCTTGATGGGTTTGCATATCGCGCTCGAAAACATCGACGCTATCGTTGAATTGCTCAAAAAATCACGCGACAGACAAGACGCTATGGTAAAACTTATGGAAAACTACGGCCTTAGCGACAAGCAGGCGGCGGCAATCCTCGATATGCGTTTGCAACGCTTGACGGGACTCGAAGTCGAGAAAATCAATGCGGAACTCGAAGACCTCGACAAGCAAATCGCATACTTCAATATGGTGCTCGGCAGTGACGAAGAGATTGTCAACATCATCATCAAAGAGTTGGGCGACATTAAGGCGCAATATAACACGCCGAGACTTTCCGAGCTCACTTACGATTACGGCGATATAGACATCGAAGACCTTATCGAAAAAGAGGACGTGGTCATCTCCATGACTCACGGCGGATATATCAAGCGTATGCCTGTTGCGGAATACAAGGCGCAACACAGAGGCGGTATGGGTATCACCGCTCACAAGGCAAAAGACGAAGACTTCGTTGAGAGAATATTCACCTCCAACACGCATGAGAGACTTATGTTCTTCACCAACAAGGGCAAAGTGTTCACACTCAAAGCGTACGAGATTCCGGAAGCAACTCGCAACGCTCGCGGTAGGGCGGCGGTAAACCTCTTGCAACTCGAACAAGGCGAGAAGATTCAAACCATTCTTCAAATGCCAGAAGAGAGAGAGAACAAGTTCCTTATGCTTGCAACCAAGCAAGGTCTTATCAAAAAGACGCCTCTCGAGGAATACGATTCCATCAAGCGCAACGGCAAGATTGCAATCAAATTCAACGACGATGACGAACTTATCGGCGCGGCAATCACCACGGGCAACGACGAAGTTCTCGTAGCGTCCAGCGCGGGTATGAGCATCCACTTCAACGAGAAAGATGTACGCCCCGTAGGCAGAACGGCAATGGGCGTCAAGGCAATGAACATCGACGAAGGTACGACGCTCGTGGCGTTTGACGTAGTGCATGAGGGGGACGAAATTCTCACCGTCACGTCAACCGGTTACGGCAAGCGCAGTTCCGTTGCGGATTATCCGATTCAAAACAGAGCGGGTAAGGGTGTCAAAGCAGGCGTGTTCAACGACAAGACGGGCTCACTCGTGTGCTTGAAAGTTATCCCCGCAGACACCGACGTCATGATGATTACCGACAGCGGAGTCATCATCAGAGTGCAAGCGGACGAAATCAGCAAGATCGGCAGAGCAACGCAAGGCGTGCGTATTATGAAACTCAAAGACGACAAGTTCAAGGTTATGGCAATCGCTCTCACTCCTCACGAAGACGAGGAAGAAGAGGTTGAGTATGACGAAGACGGCAACCCGATTGCGGTAGAAACCGAGGACGCTCAAGCGGTCGAGGGTGAAGTGGAAGAAACCACTCAAAACGACCAAGAATAACGTTTATCATTGCAAAAACGAGGCGTAAAACCTCGTTTTTTGCAATATGGAGGAAATTATGGAAGAAAGAAAATGGTTTAAAGAGATGTCCGTTTATCAGATTTGGCCACGCTCGTTCTGTGACGGAAACGATGACGGAATAGGCGATCTCAAAGGCGTTTTGAGCAAGCTCGAGTACATAAAGAGTCTCGGTAGCGACGCTATTTGGTTCTCACCTTTGTACGTCTCTCCGCAAGCGGACTACGGCTACGACATTGCGGACTATTACAATATCAATCCCGAATACGGCACTCTCGACGATTTCAAGGCGGTGCTCGACAAGGCGCACGCACTCGGCATGCGCGTCATTATGGACTTGGTTATCAACCACACGTCCGACCAACACGATTGGTTCAAGAAGAGTTGCGCTCGTATAGAGCCGTACACTGATTTTTATATTTGGCGCAAAGGCAAGGGCAAAGACGGTAAGAAAGTCCCCAACAACTGGATGTCCACTTTCCCCGGCAGTGCGTGGGAGTACAACGAGCAAAGAGGCGAATATTATCTCCACCTCTACGCCAAGGAACAACCGGACCTCAATCACGACAATCCCAAGGTGAGAGAAGCGGTCAAGAAAGTTATGCGTTATTGGCTGGATATGGGCGTGGACGGCTTCCGAGAGGACGTTATTACGCAAATAAGCAAGGCCGAAGGCTTGCCCAACGGCAATTGGCTTATGCCCGCTTCCAGAGGTATGGAGCATTACAACAACGGCCCGCATATCCACGAGTATTTGCAAGAATACCGCGAAGTTTTGAAAGATTACGACGCGTTCCAAGTGGGTGAAGCTCCTCTTATGAATACCAAGACTGCGCTTACCTACGTCAACGAGAACAAGAAAGAGCTCGATATGATGATATCCTTCCAACATATGCAAGCGGATTGTATCATCATAGAGTGGGTGCACACGCCGTTCAGTTTGCCAAAGCTAAAAAAGACGTTCAACGAGTGGCAAACCAAGCTTTACCATAGAGCGTGGAACGCCAATTACCTCGAAAACCACGACCACGCGCGTATTATATCCAGATACGGCAACGAGAATTTCAGAGTGGAAAGCGGAAAAGCACTCGCAATGGCGTATACCTTCCTCAGCGGTACGCACTTCGTCTATCAAGGGCAAGAAATCGGAATGACCGCACTCTACTTTGACAAATACCCCAAAGGCACAGACCCGTGGGCGCAATTCAAGGACGTTTCCACGTTTTGCGTGCGTGATTTGATGCGCAAGTTCGGTTTCAGCGATAAGCATATTCTCAAAGTCGCGCATACCGCCGCTCGCGACTGCGCTCGTACGCCCGTGCAATGGAACGGCAAAAAGTACGCGGGTTTCTCTACAGTCGAGCCTTGGTATACCGTCAATCCAAACTATCCCGAAGTCAATGTGGAAAACGCCTTGCAAGACGAAAATTCAATCTGGTATTTTTATCAACGCGCAATGGCACTCCGCAAAGAATACAAGGACACTGCGGTTTACGGACAATTTAAACTCTATTTGCCTCACGACAAACAACTCTTTGTCTACGACAAGATAGCCGAGGACGGCAAGTCCAAACTCACCGTCGTCATCAACCTCTCCGCAAAACCCGCCCGCGCTTCAAAAGTCGCGAAATATATTCCGACCGATGCGACGGAGTTGTTGTCCGTCTACGACGATGATTGGAGCAAAGATTTGCGACCCTATTCAGGCAAACTCTTTTTCACACAACTTCACTAAATAGCGCCTAACTTTGTTAGCACCCCGAGTTTCGCAAATCACGTACGATTTAGTACGTTGGGTTTGCGCCCCTCGGGGTGCTTTCGCGTTATGCATCTATTTATTGAAGTTGTGTCAAGCTGTGATAATATGGCGCACTTCGTGCGCAAGCGGAATATTCCACAACTGCGACGAAGTCGCAATATCACTTTTTGCGATAGCAAAAAATATCACTTGCGCCTATGGCGCAAATATCACTCTCGCTTTGCGAGAATATCACTGCAACGAAGTTGCAATATCACTTGCGCTTTGCGCAATTCTTTATTATAATTTCCTATACAAAAACTATGAGGTGAATTATGTATATAACCGACGATATATTTTACGTGGGAGTCAACGACCACGATATAGACTTGTTTGAGGGGCAATACGTAGTCAAAAACGGTATGTCCTACAATTCCTACGTCGTCAAAGACGAGAAAATCACGGTGTTTGACACCGTTGACGCGCATTTTTCAAAGCAGTGGTTTGAAAACTTAAAAGCCGTTTTGGACGGTATGGCACCGGATTACCTTGTCGTGCAACATATGGAGCCGGATCACTCTGCAAACGTCGCACTCTTTATGTCGACGTATCCCGACACCAAAATCGTGGCGTCTTCCAAGGCTTTTGCGATGATGAAGAACTATTTTGGCACGGACTTTGCGGATAGGCAAGTTGTGGTTGGGGACGGCGCTACGCTCTGCACGGGAAAGCACACGTTCTCGTTCGTCACCGCGCCTCTCGTACATTGGCCTGAAGTTATTATGACTTACGACAATTTGAGCGGAACGCTCTTTTCCGCCGACGCTTTCGGCAAATTCGGCGCACTTGACGCAGAAGAGGACTGGACGGACGAGGCAAGACGTTATTATATCGGCATCGTAGGCAAATTCGGCGTGCAAGTGCAAAACTTGTTCAAGAAAGTCGCGGGACTGGATATCAAGAGGATATGCCCCTTGCACGGACCCGTGCTTTGCGATAATCTTGCATATTATATCGGACTTTACGACAAGTGGTCGAGGTATGAGGCGGAAGAAGACGGCGTAGTCATTGCGTACACTTCCGTATACGGTCACACCAAGTCCGCCGTGGAAATTCTTGCCGACGCATTGCGTGCCAAGGGTAGCAAAGTGGTCGTTTACGATCTTGCAAGATGCGATATGTCCGAGGCGGTTGCCGATGCTTTCCGATATAGCAAAATAGTGCTTGCCACAACGACGTACAACGGAGGAATTTTCCCCTTTATGCGCGAGTTTATCTCCACACTCGTCGAGCACAACTTCCAAAACAGAACGGTTGCGTTTATAGACAACGGCACGTGGGCACCGTTTGCGACGAAGGTCATGAAAGGCATGTTGGAAGGTTGCAAAAACCTCGAAATTTTGGAGCAAGGCGTAAAGATACTTTCCGCAGTCAACGCAGAAAATATCGCAGAAATCAACGCTTTGGTCAACGCATTGACCTAATAAACAGAATGTGTTTATTCGAAGTTGGAGGCGCAAGGCGCCGACCGCACCGAGCGCCAAGCTTGCGTCACACACAA
>ERZ780149.2030-NODE-2030-length-19877-cov-5.224296_pt1 | contig 19877 bp, 25 predicted proteins | sample MGYA00511367_ERZ780149 | MGnify/ENA primary metagenome ERZ780149 (study PRJEB29588, sample SAMEA2153852) | human gut metagenome | biome: human gut; feature: human-associated habitat; material: faeces | place: Denmark | collected 2008/2010 ... | reverse complement strand
AGAGATCCGCCCAGGAGATGTCCTGGTTCTTCCACTTTTTATCCATGCGGCTATTGCCGACGGCGATCTTCATCTGCGTACCTCCTCACAGTTTTCGGTAAAGTAACGGATAAGCTGACCTTTTCGTTTTGCTTTCTCGATCTCAATGCTCATGCCGCTGGTGATTTTCTCTCCGAACACCCACAGCTCGGCGCATTTGGAGAGCAGGACGATGTCCATGAACAGTGCCAGGTCACGCTCCCTGCGGTCATTGTCATTCATGAATTGGGTGAAATAGATGTGCGGTGCGATGGGTACGCACCCGGCTTCCACGGCGAAGCGGCAGTAAGTACGGGCGTTCTCCTGGTTCTTCAACATATCCCCGGCCAGCGGAGAGCAGATATACACCACAGGACGGAAGGCTCGAAGTGCCTTGGCTTCCTGTTCGATCTTTGTCAGTGCCTCGTAGGCAGTGGGGTCGTAATACCCCTCGCAATTGAATTTATTAACTCCCATTTGGGTCACCTCAGTCTTTCTTATAAAAATCGCAGACATAGCCGTCTGCTCGGAGCAGCAGCCCCGATGCCCAAGTGGGCGTTTGCCCCATGACGGAGCAGATATTCTCCAAAGAAGTATCCGGCGGTGCTTCGATGACCGCTTCATCGTGGACGTGCATGACGATGCGGTACCCGGCAGCATTCAGCCGGAGCATAGCTTCCGCAAGAATGTCCCTTGCCGTTGCCTGGACGATGTTCTCCACGAACTTGGGTCCGTAGCTTTCCAGGCGCAGCCACTTTTTCTGTTCGCCAACACCTTCATAGGTCACGGACTCGTTGCCGAAGCGGTTCATGCCCATCTTCGGCTTCACATACACCAGCCGTCTGCCGGAGGGCAGCACCACGAACATCATGCCGCTCTGATAATAGAAGCGAATACCGTGTGTTTCTGTGGCAGTTCGCTCTCGGACGCAGGTGGAAGCTGCTTTGTCCACATCCCACCAGAACTTTGTAATATGGGGGTTGGACAGACGCCAGGCATCCACCAGCGGTTTCAGTTCTTCTTCCTGTAAGCCGTAGTTCAGTGCGCCCATTGCTTTCAGCGCACCCACGGAGCCACCGTAGCCAAGAGCCAGCTCGGCAATTTTGCCTTTCTGCCGCAGATGCCCGTTCACACCGTGCTTTTCCACGGGGACATGGAACATCTGCGAAGCGGAAGCGCAGTAAATGTCGCCACCGTTTGCAAAAACCTCCTGCCGCCAATGCTCTCCGGCGATCCATGCGATGACCCTCGCCTCGATGGCGGAGAAGTCTGCCACATAAAAGCGGCAGCCGGGTTTCGGTACAAAGGCAGTGCGGATAAGCTCTGACAGCACCAACGGCACGGAATCGTAGAGTATTTCCACGGCATCCGTATTACCGCTGCGAACCAGTGCCCGTGCGGTATCCAGATCCGGAAGATGGTTCTGCGGCAGGTTCTGCACCTGGATGAGCCGACCGGCATAGCGGCCGGTGCGGTTGGCCCCGTAAAACTGGATAAGCCCTCTGGCCCGGTCATCCGAACCCACCACGGTCTGCATGGCCGTGTATTTCTTGACGCTGCTCTTGGCAAGCTCCTGCCGCAGGGAGAGCGCCAGCTCCACTTCACCGTCCGCTTTTTCGAGCATATCCGCCACGGCGGCTTTGGAGAGTGAATCTGCCTCCACGCCTTTTTCGGCAAGCCACGCCTTGAGCTGCACCGGACTGTTTGGGTTATCCAAGCCGGTGACGGAGCGAGCCTGCTCCATGTGCGTCCGCTTGAAGCGTTCATCACAGCTAATTGCCTGGGTGACAAGAGTGCGGTCAAGCATAATGCCCCGGTCGTTTATCTGCTGATCGAGGGTGTAGTTGCGCCACTCCGACTCCGTGACCGGGAACTTGGAAAGCTTCTGCTGAATGGACATTTCCGTTTCCACATCCCGAAGGTTGTAGGCTTTGAAAAGCGACCATTTCTCCAGCGCATCTGTCGGATAATGTCGAATGGGCGAACCGTCTCTTGCTTTTGCCGGAGTGCAGAAATACCGGATGAGGTCTTTGCCTTCTTTGAGCTTCTGCTTTTCCAGACCCAGCACGGCACCGACGCCTTCCAGCGAAAGCGGCAGTCCAAGGGTCGCCGCCCAGACCATCGTGCAGTGCCAGGAGGACGGGTCGAGATATTGTCCGGTTGGGTATCCAAGATAGCGGGACAGACACACACGCTCGAATTGTGCATTGAATGCCCATTTGGTCACGGCAGGGTCGGTCAGCGCAGAGCGGACATCGGCAGGAAGCGTTTCTCCGGCAGTCAGATCCACGACCTGCACCGGTGCACCGTCTGCGGAGTAGCCGAAGAGCAGCACCTCAAAGTCTGGGGCTTCGGCATAGCGGTACACGCCGCACTTGGTGAGGTTCTCGGAGGAGAAGGTCTCAATATCGATGCTAAGTGTTTTCATACGCATTCCTTCCTACGGAATATGGGTGGCAGAGGTCAATATCTGCCACCCACAGAGCCGTCCGGGGTTACTTCAGTTCTCTCATGCGCTTTTCGTGGTACTCCAGGTCACGGGAAGCCTGCTCCTTCTCACGCTTTTCACGCTTGTGGTCATTGCTGATGCCCTGCACCAACCAAACGAAGAAGCCGATGCTGAGGCAGGCCCAGATGCCAAGGAGGGCGGTTACCAGGATGTTCTGAATCAGTTCCATTGTGTTGCACTCCTTTCTCAGGACAGGAAGTCGTCGTCCAGGTCGGTGGCGAAATCGTCAGCCGCAGAGGACTTGCCGCCGAGAGGCTCACCGTCACGAACCTTCTGGATGTTGCCAAGACCACAGGCGATGCCGCGGTTACCGTTGGAATTGAAGGCGTAGAAGTTGACGGACACTCTGGCGTAGCAGCCGGAATACACCTCGGAGCGGTCAAGGATCGGCTGGACGCTGCGGTCCACAATCTGGGGCGCGGTGGTGCTGTTGGCGTTTACGAAGAAGCTGTTCTTGTAGGCTTCATCATCACGCTCGGTATCGCCGTCACGGAGCGGGAGCTTCAGAGCCGCCTTGTTGGGGATCTTCCCGCCAAACTTGGCGACGCCCTCCTTGATGGCAGCGTCCACGGCGGCGTTGATGGCGTCGAGGGTCTGCTTATCGGATTTCGGAATAATGAGGGACACGGAATACTTGGGGTTGCTGCCGTTGATGGAGGCAGGCTCCCACACGTTTGCGTAGGACAGGCGGACAACGCCGGTCACAACTTTGGTCGAATTCATCTTGTTAGCCATAATTACAGTTCTCCTTTATAGTCGGTAAAGTCTTGTTTTGCACCCGTGGTCGTAATAGCCGGACGCCGGTCGGATGCGGAAACGAGCGTCGGCTTTCCTTTGGGCTTGATGACCAGACTGCCGAGCACCTCGGCAAAGGTCTTTTTGCCCATGAGCTTCTCCATCTCGGTGATGGGAATGAGGGACTTCTTGAAGATGTCGGTATACCCGGCCGCACGGGCAGCAGCGACAACGGCATCCTCATCGGTGTACTTGCGATTGGTGCGGCTCTCCACCAGCTTGTAGCCGGGCCACTGTTTTCCGTGGTTGACCGCTGCTTCCTGGGCGTAGGCCATGAGTTCATTTGCCCATTTAGTGAGGTCATCCAGCTTGCCGAGAATGTCGCCGATCTCCGCATCGGAAAGCAGAGGCGGCTGGGCAAACTCGTATTTGGCAAGTTGGAGCTTGGCATCAGCTCTGGCTCGGCACTTGACCGCCGCCTTGCAGAATTGGCACCAGCTTCCGGGGCAGTATTCACCTTCGCCTTTGAAGGCAAGCTCGGCCTTGGGTTTCAGTGTCTTTTCCGCCCAATCCCGAAGCTCGGCAACGGAAATGACCCAGGTGCTGACATTCTCTCGGCGCGGCTGGTAGATGGTCATAGAAACTGTCTCAATGTCGTAGAGACAATCGAAGATACGGAGTGCGCCGAGCGCATACAGCATCATCTGCGGATTTTCCTCGACATTCACCAACACGCCCTGGCCGTACTTCAGATCGATAATGTGGAGGAGCTTGTCTGCCACGATGAGGCAGTCGCCGGTGCCGAAGCCGTCCGGCACATAGCAGGAGAAGTCCAGCCGCTGCTCAATGAGCACCTTGGGGTCCGGGCAGTCCTGCCGGGCTTCCTCGATGGCTTCCAGAACGAATTCCAGGTAGCCGTCCGTGTACATCTCCATTTCGTCGGAGTCGTACTTGCTGACCGGGCGGGTGGAGCGCATCTTCAGCGCCTTGCGGAGCTTGTGTTCCGCCAGCGCATGAGCGGCGGTGCCTTCGGCTGCGGCTTCCGTTTCTCTGTCCTCGAACTCCAATTCCAACCTTGCGGATGGATTGCAGTGGAGCCAGCGGTGGGAGGAAGAGGCCGAGAGGACTGCGTGACGATTAGGGGGCATCTTTCAGCACCTCCACATCCTTGAGCAGTGCCTCGTAGTGCTTGGGGTCGATGCCGGAGAGCTTCGGAGCGCCGTACTTTTTGAGGAGCGCCTGGATCTCGGCCGTGAATCCGGCTCGGCTCTTTTCACCGAGGACTGCTCGGACTTCTTCCAGCGTCAGTTCCTTCTTGGGAGCGGGTGCAGGCGTCTTCGCCTCTGCATCGACAGTCGGCTCATTCTGCAGCATGGCATCTGCCACAGCCTGAACGCTGTCCGCCAGTGAGCGAAGATCCTCGACCACATCGAGCAGGAGCTTGACCTTACTCATGTACACCACCTCCCATCGGAACTTCGGTGATGGCAATGGACTCGACCGAGTTGCCGGGAACCACGACCATGACCTTCTGCTTGGGACCCAGAAGCAAGGTGAAGAGTTTCTCGCGGATGCTGACCGTTCTACAAGCAACTACGCCGCCGTTTCTGGGCTTGTCTGAAACACGGATATTCAAGTTGTGTCTCATACGGGGTTACCGTCCTTTCCGGAGGGCTTGTATTTTGTTGCCTTCCGGTGTACCCAGAAAAATCGGGGATTTGTCAGGGTGTCTGGCGGAAAATTTTCAAAAACTTTTTTCTGCCTGCCTCGATGGACTCGGAAACAGACTGAAAGCTGGCCTCTTCGATGGCAGCGATTTCCCGCAGGGTCTTGCCGTTTGCGTAAAGCCGAAGCCGGCGCTGCTGGGTGACAGTCAAATGTGAGAAGGCTTCTCGGATACGAGCGGCCTGTTCTGCCGAATCATCCTCCACGGCATATTCGTCGCAAGCACCGTACTCCTCGCCCTCGTAGTCGATGGCGTCGTAGGAGTAGCAATGGTAGCGATGACGCTCGTCCTGCGCGTGCTCCGCCTTACGGCTGTCGATGATGACGGCACCGATTTCGTCAGAAACCTCGACCTCCGTCACTGTTCCGTCCAAGAATGCGTATTTGATCTTCATAAAAAATTCCTCCGTTTTGATTTCTCGAAACGGAGGAATTCGGTGCAGCTGCTTTGGGCATAGTGAAAAAACCACAGTCCAAACGGAAACCTCCGTTTCGGTCTGCAGCAAACCCGCTCAAAAGGCAGCTATATTATTTACTTGTTCCGCCAGATACCGTTGAGCCATCAGTGATCGGGTGATGCGGTATCTGGCGGTGTTTTTACCACTTGCAATCGCAAATCAACGAACACGTTTTGGGAAATAAGTTCCGCGTTCGCAAACTTATATTGATTTTCGCGTTTGGATGTGGTATAATATGATTTGAGGCATTTTGGTCTTTGCACGGAGGTGCGTTCCGCTTGCCACATCACGCTTTTAATTATAGAAAACGGGACTTACAAAACTCGTAGGTTTGCCTACATCTGCCTACATAAAAGCCTACATCGGAAAGGAGGGGGGCAGCTTGAAATTTTGTGACCTCGCGAAGTTAACGCATCACAACTATGAAAAGCTGGTTAACGCTGGTGAATTTGTAAAGATACTGGTGGATGCTATCCTTGATGATGTTGCGTTAGAGAATGATTCATCTAATCCGCTTTATAAGCTGAAGAAGTCCACATTGGAGGCATACTACAGCGGTAGATTGCCTATTTCACAGAAAAAGGCATCAGCTTTAACACCACGGCTTGATGAGGCGAAGTTTGCTGATTTCATAAATACCTATTCTTTCGATGCCCTTAACCACATGAAAGACAAGCTGGTGGAGTTCGGCTTTGATGTCGAGCCTTCCGAAGTCGGCCAGGCTTGCGCTAATATCCTTGCACAGCTCATACGTCGCCGCGCTGATGGTTTGTCCGATGATGTGACCGTGCTGAACTATCAGCGCATGGAAACAGGAAGAAAACTAAAAAATATAGCCCCTGCGACAATAGAGCGCAGAGGCGATAAGCTACATATATCCGGTGAAGTCATTACCATTCATCAGGCACTCGTACCAGATGATACTGGGAAGCATGAGCTGGATTACATCCGTGCCTTATATGAGGCGTATGCTCAGAAGCTGGAAAAGGACAACTTTACGGCAGATGATGTTCCGTCCCTGCCCAAACGGTATGCGGAAAACTACAAAGAACAGCGCATGGCGTATTACAGTGCTGCCAGTATCGAACGTTCCGTGCGGGATATCTTTGATGACGGCGAGGATGAGTTCGACAAATTGAAGGATGACGCTTGGCACGGAATCAACACTACTTATTGGAAGGATTACGATGACGGCTATGCGAGGCTGAATGCCGTCCTTGAGAAAATCACAAGCACCACCCTCGACAGTTCCGTACTCAGCCAGATGAGAAATCTGATCGGCAATTTAGAAAAGAAAGGCATCTGCCACATATTGGTGAATGACGGCGTGATTGAGTCGTGGGTGAACATAGATGAGTAACAGACTTTTCAATACGCCATTCGAGATCTCTCTTCATGTAGTGCTGCTATTGGATGTTGTGAACGCTGCAATAACGCATGACAGAATCACAGCTTACGATTTCATTGCTGTTTACTGCGAGGACTTCGGCATTGCGGACAGGTCTCTGAACGGCGAGAACGGTTTTGCATTCAGCGAATTGTCTGCGAGAAGGAATCTCACAAAGGATGCAATAAAAGACCTTGTGGTTGATGGACTTGTTGTCGCTGTAGATGGCGAAGGGGGTATTCTCTACTCAATTTCGGAAAACGGTAGAAAAATGAGCGAGGGGTTCCAATCGGAATATGCCAGTAGGTATAAAGAACTGATCCAGCTTGTTGTAGAGAGATATAAGGATAGTAGCGATGTGCAACTACTTAATGCGATAAACAAGCAGTCCACAAAATCTTTAAGGAGGTAGCGCAATGTCTGGGTTTTACATTAAAAAAGTGATAGCGAAAAGTGCAGTCAAGGGCGATGCCAGCGTTACCTTCGGAAAAGGACTGACTATCATACAGGGACGCTCAGACAGCGGCAAGACTTGTGTGGCAAATTGTATCGACTTTATCTTCGGCGGCTCCGTAGATAAACCGTTTAAGGAAACAGCAAAGTACGATGGCGTGTCCATGATTGTTGCATCCAATGACAACGAGGGAAAAGTCACGCTCCATCGGACGGTAGGAAAGAATCAAGTTGAGGTGTCCAGCAACATAGAAGGAATCGCAAGTGGCACCTATGATGTCAACTATCGCAAGGGAGCGAAAAATCCTCCGTTGAATGAGGTGTGGCTGAAACTTATCGGCATTGAGCAGGAAACCATGATCGTGGCAAATGCTCGGTTTGAGAAGAAACGGCTCACATGGCGGAACCTCCTGAGAGTGTTTTATTTGGATGAAAACCGGGTGGATGATATTGACTCCATCGTGGAGCCGAAGCATCGCTATATGGAAAACACCCTCTTCCTATCTGCGCTTTTGTTCCTGATTACGGGCAGAACATTCACGGAAACGGATGCGCAGGAGAAAAAGGAAATAAAGAAAGCACGCCGTGTTGCTGTGAAGGAATATGTTAACCGTAAAATACAAGACGCCGCAGAACGTAAGGAGCAGCTTGAAAAGGACCTTCATATTTTCGAGGGTGCAGATGTAGAGGAACAGATAGCGAAAGCGACCTCCGCGTTGCAGGAGACGCAGAGAAAAATCGACCGTGCGTTGGCGGAAAGCCAGAGGATTCTGTCCTCCATCCTTGAAGCGGAGGAACGTGCAGCAGAATGCGATGTCTTACTGACCCGTTACCACAGGCTTGCAATGCAGTACAAGGCAGATATTCAGCGGCTTTCTCTCATTGTTGAAGGTGAGGAAGCATACCAGAAAGTTCCGCAGTCAACCAAATGTCCGTATTGCGAAGGAACGATTGCTCCCCGCAAACGTGTATCCTACATTGCTTCTTCTAAGGTTGAGATGGAGCGGACGATAGCGCAGCTTTCTGGACTTGAAGATACAGAGAAAGATGTGGAGGACAGAAAAAAAGAAATCCGGGCTGAACTTGAAGAGTTAAAGCGTCAGCGTGATGCTCTTGAATCTAAAATAAAGACAGAACTCCGCCCGCAGGAAAATGAACAACAGAATACGGTGAATGCGTACAAGTCCTATCTTCGCATCTCAAGTGAAATTGCCCTGATTGAGACCTACGCCACGGATTTTGGAAACGACCTGACGGCTTTAGAGACAGAGCAGAAGGATGACAAGTCCATTGAATACCACCCCAAGGACTACTTCGGGGATGATTTCGCTACCACAATGTCCGAGTACGCCGACAGCATTCTCAAGGAATGTTGCTATTCCGGCTTGTTGCGGGCGCACTTCAATTTCAGTACTTTTGATATCGAAGTCAATGGAGAGGACAAAGGCACAAGCCACGGCAAGGGCTACCGTTCGTATCTGAACACCGTGATGATTATGATGCTGCGGAAATATCTCTCGGTCAATGCCAAGTTTGATCCGCACATCTTCATCATCGATACGCCGCTTCACGGTTTTGATGACGGCATGGATGAGACCATGCCTGACAGCATGAGAGCCGGACTTTATCGCTATTTCATGAATCACCAGGACGAAGGACAGCTTATCATTATTGAGAACCTTGACCACATTCCGCATCTGGACTATGAAAAGCATGGTGCGGTTGTGGAGACATTCGAGAAGATCGAGTCCCCTGGCAAACGGTATGGCTTCCTAAATGACGTGAAATAGTAACTGTAGCAAGAGAAAGAAAACACGGAGGTAATGCAAATGCGTTTCAGCTACAACAAACTCTTCAAACTTCTTATTGACCGGGGAATCAACAAAAAGACTTTACGGGAGATGAGCGGCATCAGTGCCACTTCAGTTGCGAAACTCGGCAAAGGCGGAAACGTGAACACGGACGTTTTGCTGCGCATATGCAATGCGCTGAAGTGCGATGTCGGGGACATTATGGCGTTTATTGATGACGAGGAGAATAACCCCTCATCTGTATCAGCAAAAGATAACGAAAGAAAGGCATGAGAGGAAGTACAACCATGTTGGAACCAATTCGATACGCAGAGTTCTGCACTGGAGTTGGCGGTTTTCGGCTTGGAATTGAGGCATCAGGGATAAAAGCTGTCCCTGTTTATACAAACGAAATCGATGACAATTGCGAAAAAACTTATAAACAGAACTTCGGAATCGGTTTTGACTCGAAGGATATCTTTGGGATCAATCCATCAGATCTACCGAATTTTGATATGTTGTGTGCAGGTTTCCCATGTCAGCCATTCTCTGCTGCAGGAAAAGAGCTTGGATTTGAGGATTCAAGAGGCACGGTCTTTTTTAGGTTGATGTCAGTAATTGAGCTCAAAAAGCCTCGAATAGTATTTTTGGAAAATGTTCCAAACTTGGTCAGACACGATAAAGGACGGACATTTCGTGTTATTACTGAAAAGCTGACGGATTCTGGATACAGCGTTTCTTCTGCCATATTGGACAGCGCATATTTCGGAATTCCTCAAAGTCGTTCACGCATCTATATTGTGGGCTTGCGTAAGGATATTTATGGAGAGCGTAAAGTTGAATTTACAGAAAAAAGGACGGAAAAAACCGTTTTTCGCCCTTTTATCATTCATGGTGACCGCTCTATTCCCGTCACTAAAAGATGGGATGAGTACATTGATTACTATTTGGGCATCAGGACCATCGAAGAAATGTCATTTGATGTCCCTCGAACAAGAAAGACATTGGAACGTGTCGCAACAAATTGCGACCTCAACGATTGCGTTTTTCAGGTAAGGTCGAGTGGCGTAAGAGCGTTGTCAATTGACAGTCCTTTGCCTACGCTTACAGTTTTGAACTCAGGCGGAGGAGCGCATATTCCGATTCTTTCAAAAGAGCGTAGGCACTTGAGCATTAACGAAATGAAAAGAGTTATGGGATTCCCGGATAATTATGATTTTTCTGCGGTTTCTCGAACAGATGCAGCTAAGCAACTGGCAAATGCGGTTTGCCCCCCTGTGATAGAGTCTATTTTCAGGGATATTGCAGCGGCAATTGGCTATCAGGAGGAGCGACTGTTTTGAGCAAAAGGAAAACAAACATATATCTTCAGAGGCTGAACTCATTCAGCAAAGAAGTGGATTATAAATATAACTGCATCAGCCTGTTCAGCGGTGGCGGAGGTCTTGATCTCGGTGCGCATTTTGCTGGTTTCAAGACGCTATTGGTGAGTGATATTATTCCAGCATATACAGAGACTATAAAAGCTAATCTGCCCCATGTTTCTATATATAACGATGATGCAATGGATTTAACCGCTGAAAAAATCAGAGATTTGGCTAACATTGAAGGAGATGTGGACCTGATTATAGCTGGTCCGCCTTGTCAAGCGTTTAGCATTATGGGCAAAAGGCAGTCTTTGGATGATCCAAGAGGCAAATTGACTATAAAATATTTTGAACTTGTTTCCGGGTTAAGACCGAAGGTGTTTTTGTTTGAAAATGTTCCTGGTTTGATGACAGTAAATCACGGAGAGGATTTTAGTAATCTCTTGGAGTTCATTAAAAGTGAAACAAGATATCAATTGTATAGGACAAAATTAAATGCATCCGACTTCGGTATTCCGCAAGAAAGAGAGCGGATTTTCATTGTCGGATTTAGACCTGACATATCATGTGAATCCTTTTCATTTCCAACGAGCGCAACAGGACCTTTGTATAATCAGCTTCCCGATAAGATGCCGAGTAAGTATGCTTTGGAAAGCGTAGAGGGATTGCCGAATCAAGTGATAAGAGTTCATACGGATGCTGTAAGAAAGCGTTTTGAAGCAGTTCCCCAAGGTGGAAGAGATCGGGGCTCTTATTCGGACAGACTCAGGCCGGATATGCCATCGGGTACGGTGATGATTGGCTCTTCTGCTGGGGGTGCAAGACCGTTTATTCACCCTTATGAGCCAAGAGCATTGACGGTTAGAGAAACTGCTCGTTTACAAAGTTTTCCTGATTGGTATAAGTTTTCCGGATCAAGAACCGAACAATATCGACAGGTCGGAAATGCCGTGCCGCCTTTATTAGCATATGAAATCCTATCGGCAATAAAAAAAGTGTTGGAGGCTCAAAATGTATCCTAATATCCCATATGAAGGCCTATCCTGGCCAATTACTCAACACGCCGGGGTCTTAAAAGCCGAGGTGTTCGATGGTCTGTTGAATGCTTGCCTCCTGTGCAAAGGAGAAACTATAGATGCAGAAAAAATAAACGGATATCTCGTCAATAACGGAATTCTTACAGCCAATATTCGGGCAGATAGCAATCAAGTTGATGCTTGGAGAGATTATCAACAGATTTTGAGTGAGTTTGGACTCATATATTCCACCAGGATAAGCAAAGTGCTTACGCTTACGCCTATAGCAATGGCCTATTTGAACAAAAGCCTTTCCTATTCAGAATTGATAACCCTACAATTGCTAAGGTATCAATACCCGAATGGGCATAAGTCTCAACTAAGCCCATCATTGATGCAAAGCTACGGCGAAAACTTTAACTATGAATCTTTTACGGAGCTACAAGCACATTACAATATACAGATAAGACCGGCCGCGCTGATATGGAAGATTTTATATAAATTATGGGAAAGCGGAGAACAACCAACACTGTCACTGGATGAAATGCAAGGCTATGCAGTACGGTGTACGGATATGTCGGATTATTTGCCGTGTACTGAGAGTATCATAGAATCACGGCATGGTTGTCAACAGCTTCAGCCGTTGACAAGAGCCAGAAGAAATATGGCTGACTGGGCGAAGCTGCTTTCACAGACGCTACTTTTTAATGTTAGTGGGGATGGAAATACCATCGCTTTAGCCACATATTCGATAAAGGAACGCAAGGCCGTAGATTATGTTTGTAGCCGTCTTTCTGATCCATCCTCCTTCTGGGAGTACAAGGAAGGCAACTTCAAACAGGATTGGTTTAATTTTTATGGCAACTACGATAACAGCATCGAATACATCCTTAAAGAAAACAAATAAAGGGGGCTCGAATTATGCAACAAGAAAACAAGATATATGAACAAGCTGCCAACTTGGTGATGGATTATCCCAATAACCACACCGTCAGGTTCGAGACTCCGAAGGATGAAATCATTAGTCTGCTTAATGATTTCAAAGAGAAATTTGCCCCGGAAGTTCTGAAATCATTGAGCGATGATGAACTGCTGCGCCACATTTTCCTAACAGCGGATGGAAATAATGATAGCCTCTGCTATCATTTGGAGTTCAATCCAAAATTAAAGAAAACCTTCGGAAGCATTTCAGGTGGCTCATCTTTCAAGTTCGGTCTATTCCAGCGTCAAGAAGATGGGAAATGGACAACTGGTGCCCCTAAGACACCACAGGTTCTTTCGGAGGCAGAAGCACTACAGTTCGGGAAAACGGTTCGCGACAGCCTTGTGAATGCTTGTGAGATGATTCAATCCAGAACGCTCGATTCTGTCGAGGCTTACGAAAAACTGGATGATGACTTGAACTCTTTGATGGGAAAGTTCGCTACCTATGCATGGGTACAGAAATATTTCCACATGATTTTTCCGGAGCAGTTTATTGGATGGTATGTCGCTGATTGGCTCAAACACATTCTGTTTGGTTTCGGAATTAAACCAAGTGAGAAGTATTATGGAATGAACGGGCAGCTTGCTCTTATCAAAAAGAGAACAAGTTATATGTCACCGCATTTTCAAGATATCTGTTATGCGATGTTTGGAGAAATTCGCCATTTCTATAGACTGGGTTCTTCTGATGACTCTGAACACTACGCCGAAAAATGGAATGATAAAGGTATTGTCGCTATAGGCTGGAAAGAAACTGGCGATTAACTTAACTATATCAAGAATGGTACTCTTGACAAGGATAAGTTGGCTGAAGCTCTGTCGACACACTATTATCAGAGTGACAAAAAGACTGCGTCAAGAAAAGCCGGGGAAATAAAATCCTTCTACGAGACATCGTCATCTTCTGTTATTACCGTGATGGACGGATCACAATTGATAGCTTTTGTGGATGGTCTCTCGCCGTATTTTTATGATGCGAATGAGACCATGGCACATCAGAAATCTGGAGTATGGCATTGCTCATTCGACGAATCAGATAGACTTCCCGAAGACGAGGGGTACCTGACAACCTGTTATGAAATAAAAAAGCCCGCGAACCTTTTGTTCTTGTATAAAAAATATTACTGGTCGAAAGAATCGGGCGAGTCTTCTGCTACTACTGAAGAATACATTCCGATTAGATTCAACACGGGTTATCAGTCGTCCTTTGAGAGGAATCGCATCCTGTTTGGCGCTCCTGGTACTGGTAAGAGTTTTACTCTGAACCGCGAAAAGGATCTGCTGCTCACAGATGGCGGTGAATACGAGCGCGTGACCTTCCATCCGGATTATTCCTATGCCAATTTTGTCGGTACATATAAGCCAGTGCCCTGCAAGGACAGCGACGGCAAGGACGCCATTACTTATTCCTATGTGCCTGGTCCGTTTATGCGCACTTATGTGAAAGCCCTCCAGAACAGCAGAACTGATGCCCCCAAACCGTTCTTGCTTGTTATTGAGGAAATCAACCGTGCCAATGTCGCTGCCGTGTTCGGCGATGTATTCCAGTTGCTTGACCGCGGCGATGACGAGGTCAGCGAATATCCGATCCAAGCATCCGAGGATATCAAAAAGTATCTGGCAGGAGAACTTGGCGGCAATCCTGATGATTACGCTGAAATTCGCATCCCAGACAATATGTTCATCTGGGCTACCATGAATAGTGCTGACCAGGGTGTATTCCCGATGGATACTGCTTTTAAGCGCAGATGGGATTTCACTTATTTGGGTATCGATGATAGTGAAGCTGGAATCGTTGGCAAAAAGGTTGTTCTCGGCCAAGGCGATTATCGCCGTATTGTGGAATGGAATGCGCTCCGCAAGGCCATCAATAATGAGTTGCTCACTTATAAGGTGAACGAAGATAAACTGATGGGACCGTATTTCATTTCCAGGAAGAACCTGCCGGAGGGCGAAATGATTGATTCTGCCGTATTCACTCGCATCTTTAAAAACAAGGTCATTATGTACCTGTTCGACGATGCCGCAAAGCAGAAGCGCATTACTCTGTTCGGCGGCTGCGATGAGAAGGCAAAGAATCAGTATTCCAAGATCTGCAGAGAATTTGACACCAAGGGTGTTTACATTTTCTGCGAAGGAATCAGCAGCCAGTTTATTGATAATGTTCCAGAGGATGATGGGGAATGATTTCAGTATTTTTACGAGAACAAAAACGCTATACCCAGGAAGACCTGGTTAAAGAGTTTCATTGCTCCGAGGAAAAGACTGTTCGCATTCTGAAGCGCCTAAAGGAATACGGTGTGTTGAAGGCTGTAAAAGCAAATGATACCCAGAAGGATCTCACTGATCTTGTGGATGAGGACATCGAAATTGCCGACGTTGAGGTTGGCGAAAATGAGTATCTATATGTGTTTACCTTTGTGGGTGTTATTACTATTGAGGGCCGTGTGCTGAAATGCTATCCGAAATATCTGCTTGATGCCACGGCCCCCAAAGCAGAACTAAAACAAGTGCTGAAGGTTCTGGAAAAGTACAATTCCAAGGAACAGATTATTCGTATGTACAACGATACGAGTGACAGTAGCGCCTTTAATATGTTGGCTGTTATGCTGTTCCTCCTCCAGGATTATTTCGAGTATGGCGCCTATACCAATACGCAGGACATCATCGAGTCCAATGGGTCCGGCGACATTCTTTGGGATAAGACCATCAACGAAACATTTACACTCTTAAGCAACAACCGGCCGTATTACCCGGAATTGTTGACCATGAAGCGTGTGAATGATGATTTCGATTTCTTCAAGCGCCTGCATGAGTGTATCCTCACCCGTTGCACAGAGGAATTGCGAGAAGCCGATCTGTTGGACCTGTTCGATATCATGGGTGTTGATATTTCAGATGAGCATATCGAGGACTTTGGTGACAAGGAGTATGTCCTGGAGCGCATCGTCAAAGAACTCAATGTCCAGTTCAATACCCGCAAACAGCTTCTGCTGAAAACACTGTATGCCTACATAGCCAACAGTAGCGCTCTGGACGATCTGGACTGCTTCAGTATGTTCGGCACGAACAGTTTTAACCTGGTATGGGAAAAAGTCTGTGCAGAAGTTATGGACAATCAGTTGCAGAAGCCAATCGGCGGATTGCGATTGCCTGTACCGCTGGCCGAGCAATACCGCGATATGCGGCATAAGAAACTCATTGATTTGATTGATAAACCGCAGTGGTCTGGGACTGCACCGACCGGTGAGCCGTTTATGAAGCAGGCTGAGGATACGCTCATCCCAGACCTCATTTCCATTGTTTGTGTCGATGGAGACTATCAGTTTATCATTTTTGATGCCAAATACTATAACATCCAATTTGAGCATAACAAAAAGCTGTGTGGTCAGCCCGGCATCGAATCCATCACCAAACAGTATTTGTACCAGTTGGCCTATCAGCCTTTTGTGGAGACTCACCAGATCAGCACGGTACGAAATTGCTTCCTCATACCGACTGCGTCTTCAGATGTCATCGAAAAAGGTGTGGTATCACTTGGTATGTTGCAGAATCTTGGATTACAGAATATTCAGATTCGTTTGTTGCCTGCGAGTACCATGTATAAGCATTATATTGATAATACTAAATTCAACCTACAATCGTTAAATCTCTAAGATTGAAAAACAATCATTTAACGATTGCACCTATAATTCAACGATTACCCTCAGCAGTTCAACGAATACTCGGCTGTTTAACGATTACAGCGGAACAAAACACCTCAATCCGCGCAAATAGCACGAAACCCCGCTGCATAATTGCTCTGCAGCGGGGTTCACTTATGTGCTGAAACGGCGAAAGCCTTGATTTTAAGCAGTTTTTGGGCATAGAAAAAGTCCACCGTAATTCTATCAAAATTACGGTGGGCTTATGGTGGAGGCGATGGGAGTCGAACCAATTTCCGCCGTTCTATCGTGAAAAAATCGCATTTTTCAGTCTGAAAATGTGGCGTTGCTATGGCTTGAAATTCGGCCTACGGAAATGTGATTCAGCCCCTAAAATCCGAAAGTGTGGTAAAAACTGTGGTATTTTTCAGCCGTGTAGCAGCTTCATAAATACCGCATTGACAGCCTGCGCGGTCTGCACATCCTCACCGGTCAGGACGTGGCTGTAAATGCCGTAGGTGTCCATATCTTCGGAGTGACCTACAAGCGCCTTGACCTCACCAGCGGGCAGCGTCTTGATCGCGGACACAAAGCTGTGCCGCAGTTCGTACAAGCTGACCGGCTGCAGATCGTTGGCAGCGCAGTACACTTTCCAGCGCTTATAAAACCGGCGCTCTGTTTCCAGACAGAACACGCTTTCACAATGGCCGGTGATAGCCCTCTGAGCTTCTAGGACAGCCTTTGCAACGTCCGGCAGGACGAATGACCGGCAAGCATTTTCGTTCTTCCCGCGCGTCTCCTGCCCTTTTACGTTGATGGCACGGGAGATATTGACGGTGCTGCCTTTGATATCTGCCCAGCGCAGGCCCACCAGCTCCCCCGGCCGCAGGCCGGTCAAGACCGCGAACCGGTAGGCGTGAATATAATCATCTGGCACGCGCTTGCCCCGATAAAGCGTTGTATCCACCGTGAACAGCTTTATTAGATCATCTGGCTGCAAGACCTTTTTGCCTTTCAGACGCGCCCCGGCGGGTATCTGCACATCCTCTGGCAGATAGGTGGACAGCTTGCTTTTGCGGCAGTATTTGCAGAAGGCACGGAGATCCCCGGCGAGTGATTGCAAGGTTTTACGGCTCTTGCCTGCCGCGTGGGCTTTGTTGATGATGGCTTGCAAATCAGCATCCGTCAGGGCATTGACCCGCTTTTTTCCGATGATCGGCAGCACCCAGGTACGCCACCGGCTCTCGATCGGTTCATAATTGCTTGGGCTGGTGGTCTGCTTTAAGCCCTCGAGCCAGATCTTATACACGTCCTCAACGCGGCCCACCTTCACGCCTATGCCGTCCTCAAGCCACGCATCAGCCTTGCGGTTCGCTTCCCGCTGGCCTGTGCGGCCGGGAGTGCTGCTGTAAAAATACCGGCGCTGGCCGTCTTTCTGCACCGCCACACGCCACCGGCTGTAAGCTTCCTGCCAAACGGCGCTGTTCGTTCGCCTGCTCATGCTGCACAATCCGGGAAGTTGACCACGGTAATTTCAGCAACAGCCTTTTCGACCGTCTGCAAAATGCGCTCTATCTTCTCCACTGTATCGGCAGACAGCACGACTTCACCGCACTGTTCGCACTCCATGCAGGGAACATTTTTGATAACCACAACGCAGTTCTTCAGCTGCACCGTGTGAATGGTCGTGCTGGGCTTCATTTCGCCCTTGCAGAAAAAGCAAGTCATAATTTATTCCCCTTTCTTCTTTCGTTCGGTATACGTTGCGTTCCAGTGGTCGAGATCTGGCCAGTAGGCTGTGAGAATCCACAGTGCACCCTCATGGATACCGCACACAACGTGCAGCCAGCGGCCTGCCAGATTGACCCCCAGCACCAAACAGGACGGACAGCGGTAATCATCCGGACGGTATTCGATGATCTTCCCGCTCTGGATGGCCTGCCGAATGTCTGCCAGAAGGATACCGCGCTCATAAAGCCGGGCCTGTGAATGGGATGTCAGAAAGATTTGCCCGCCCTGAGCCAGTGTGCGCAGGTTCTCTATGGTCAATTCCATTGGTTCACCTTCTTTCTATGTCAATGATTGCCCGTCAGTGGGTAGCGCAATTTTGCGCAGACCCCTTGACAGCGGAATTTTCCGCTCTCCCCGCCGCCTGCTGTGCTCTGTGCAGTGGGCCTTATTTTTTATCGAGATCTGTGGACGGATCATATATAAGAGCTTCTAAATCTTCAACAAGTTTATATGTGAGCGGTTCATTTTTACCATAAGACTTCATTATTCTGTTAAATGCTGGAAGTGGAGCTTTACCGTATTCGTTCAAGATATCGTTTATTGCAATTTGCACAGCAGCTTTTTTCTTTTCATCTGACGGTATTGCGTTGAAAAGATTCCATGCCTGTTCTTTTGGGGATGGCTCACTCCAATTCGCATCGCTTAAAGCTCCAGTTTCTGGGCGCTCTGGAATGAATGCATCAAGAATATCTTGATTTACCGAATAAAAGTTAGAAATACCTTCGATTATGGATTTTCTCTCGCGATTATAAGTTGCAGCGTCCCATATTACGCCTTCGTCTTTTGCCAAGTCTTCCGCAGCCCACAAAGCGGTTTTTGCTACACGTTTTGCGTACTCGGTTTGTTCGTCAATAGGAAAAAAAATAGCAGCAGGGACGTTTAACGCAGTAGCAATTTTTTTGACGGTTTCAAATTTCGGATTTAATTTTCCGAGTTCATACCGTCGTATAGTAGGCTCTGCGATTCCAGATTTTTCGCCAAGTTCTTTTTGTGTCATTCCCCGCGCTTTGCGAAACTCACGGATTTTAGCACCTATTGTTTGTTCCATCTGTACACGCTCCTTTAGTATAGTGTACCACGTTTATATATTAACAGCAACAAAAATTTCTATTTTTCTCTTGACAGTAACTTTTATTGCTGTTATAATGCAGACAGAAACAAAAGTTTCTGACCAATTAGAAAGGAGGTGAACCAAATGTCTAAATCTATTGTCGTCGACTGCGTGAAGATTATCGCAGAAATGGCACGTCAAAATCTGACCGGCGAAGAGCTGGCGCAGAAAGCCGGTGTAGGCCGCAGCGCTGTTATCAAGATGCGCAAAGGGCAGCCCGTATGGCGTACCACCGCAGGCCACGTGGCCGCAGCTTTGGGCGTGACCGTTGACGATTTGAAAGAAGAGGTGTAACAATGTACCAGCCTTATCACAAACTCCGCGTAAGGTTCGCGGAAATGGAGCTGCGGCAAGGCGATGTTGCACAGGCCGCAGGCATGGCAAAAAGCACCATGACGGCCCGCATGAAGGGCTACCAGCCGTGGACGAGTGACGAGATCACCCGCGTGGCCGCTGTCCTGAACATCCCCCGGGAGCAGATCGGGGAGTTTTTCTTTGAACCGCTGCCCGGCCAGAGGAAAGGAGCGTAACGCTTGCCCCGAAAGTATTTTCCGTTCTACTTCACATTCCGTGAAGCGGGCAAGACCATGCCGCCCAGGCTTCGCGCAACCTTCTATGAAGCCATAATAGACTATGCCACAACCGGAGTAGATCCCGTGTTGCCCCCTAGCATCTCCGGCTGTTGGGCTGTAGTCAAACCGCTTTTGGACACATCACAGAATCGATACAATGCAGGCGTGAACGGCGGCAGACCGTCAAAAAATGATTCTTTTGGTTTTCCCGATTCTGAAACCAATGGTTTACATAAGGAGAAGGAGAAAGAAAAAGAGAAGGATCGAGGTGAGTATATTTGAAGATCAAACTTTCAACTCCCGCAGAGGTACGCCGC
>ERZ780149.2025-NODE-2025-length-19902-cov-8.441125_pt1 | contig 19902 bp, 17 predicted proteins | sample MGYA00511367_ERZ780149 | MGnify/ENA primary metagenome ERZ780149 (study PRJEB29588, sample SAMEA2153852) | human gut metagenome | biome: human gut; feature: human-associated habitat; material: faeces | place: Denmark | collected 2008/2010 ... | reverse complement strand
TAAGCAAGTTTCTACCCCATAACCGTAAATTTTGGGACTACGAGATTAAATAGAATTTTTAATTCTTTTTTGTTTACTCATAAAGCAAGAGGTGTATTATGTGTAAGCAATATTTATTAAAACCTAATATTTTTAACCTTTATTATATGGGAAAACCACGTAAAAGCGGTGACTTTTTTGTCGCTGCTTTTTTTCATTTTTAGGAGGAAAAAGAAAATGGTTGGAATAATCATGGGCTCAAAAAGCGATTATGAAGTAATGCAGGATGCAGTTAAAGTTCTAGATGAATTTGGTATTGAATATGAGGTAAAGGTTGTATCAGCTCATAGAACGCCCGAATTATTATATCAATATGCAAAGGAAGCACCAGAAAGAGGAATAGAGGTAATTATAGCTGGTGCTGGAGGTGCGGCACATCTTCCAGGAATGGTAGCTGCAGTTACACATCTTCCGGTTATTGGGGTTCCTGTTAAATCTAAATCTTTAAATGGCCTTGATTCTTTAATGTCAATTGTTCAAATGCCTGGTGGTGTACCGGTTGGTACAATGGCTATCAATGGTGCTAAAAATGCGGCCTTATATTGCACCTCGATTTTAGCCTTACATGATGAGAATATAAAGAAAAAGTATTTAGCGTTTAGAGATAAACAAACAAAGGATGTGCTTGAAATTGAACTCTAAGATAGTTGGAATAATTGGTGGGGGACAGCTTGGAATGATGCTTGCTATGGCTATAAAAAAGCTTGGTGGTAAGGTTATTGGCCTTGATCCTAATCCTAAATGCTCTATTACACATGTTTGTGATTCCTTTATTTGTGCATCATATGATGATGAGACTTCCCTTAGAAAGCTATGTGAGGAGTCAGATGTTGTAACCTATGAATTTGAAAATATTAAGGGTAGCCATCTTAAAATGCTCAATGATGAATTTAATATTAAGCAGGGAATTAAAAGCTTAATTGATAGTCAAGATCGTTTAATAGAAAAAAATACAGCTAATAAGTATGGACTAAAGACGGCTAAATATTATAAATGTGATAATGAAGCTGATTTAAAAGAGGCTGTTAAAAATTTAGGATTTCCTTGTATTTATAAAACAAGAACGGAAGGCTATGATGGTCATGGTCAGGTTATTTTAAAGAGCGAGGCGGATTTAGAGCTTGTAAGGCCTTATTTTAATACGAAGGGTATTGTTGAGGAGTTTATAAAATTTGATTATGAAGCGTCAGTTATTATGATTGGAGAAGGAAATAATATCGTTTCTCTTCCTGTTGGACACAACATTCATAAGGAAGGAATTCTTGATATATGTGAGGTTCCCTTTAATGATATTAATAATATTGGACCTAAGATGGTTGAGGCTTCTAAAAAATTTATGAAGGAAGCTGGCTATAAAGGAATTTTATGTATTGAATATTTTGTATCGGGTAATGAGTTTTATTTCAATGAAATGGCTCCTCGTCCTCATAATAGCGGGCATTATTCGATTGAAGCTCTAGATCATAGTCAATATGATTTATTTGCTAGATATCTTTTGGATTTACCTTATGAAGAGCCTAAAATCATGCATAAGTCTATTATGAAAAATATTTTAGGACGTGATTTAATTAACGTTGATTATTATTTAAAATATCCTAAAAGCTATCTTCATATGTATTTTAAAGAAGAAGCTCGTGCGAAAAGAAAAATGGGACACATTACTTTTTTAGATATGGATTTAGATACATTTATGGCAATTGAGAAAGGAATGGAATAAAATGAATTATCGTGTGTATGTTGAAAAAAAACCTGGCTTTGAGGTTGAATCAAAAAGTATGCTTAAGAATTTGAATACTAATCTTGAGCTTAATTTGACGGGATTAAGGATTATTAATACCTATGATTTGTTTGGCTTTAGTGAATCATTATTAAAGAAAGCATTATATAAGGTTTTTGGTGAGATTGTAACAGATCATGTTTCCTTAGAGCTTGATTTAGAGGGCTGTGATTATATTGCGATTGAATATTTACCAGGTCAATTTGATCAAAGAGCTGACGCGGCTGTGAGCTGCTGTCATTTAATTAATCCTAAGGCGCATATTAAGATTTCTTCTTCAAAAATTATTATTATTGAAGGAGCCTCTTTAGATGATATTCAAAAAATAAAGCATTATTTAATTAATCCCGTTGAATCAAGAGAAAAGGATTTAAGCATTTTAGCTTATAATGATGAGACAAAGCCTCTTCCTGTTAAGGAAATTTCAAACTTTTTAAATTACAATGAAGAGGATGCAAGATCACTTATTTCAACAATGGGACTTGCGATGAGTGTAGCTGACTTAAAATGTGTTATTGATTATTTCAAAAGCAAGGGACGTAATCCTAATGAAACAGAAATTAGAATTATTGATACTTACTGGTCAGATCATTGTCGTCATACTACCTTTAATACTGTTTTAGATAAAATTGAATTTGAAGATTCTTTTATAAGCCCATCTTTGAAAAAGGCTTATGAATTATACCTTGAAATGAAACATACCTTAAAGCGTGACTTAAAGCCTACTACTTTAATGGATATGGCATGTATTGGTGCTCGTTTTCTTAAAAAGAAGGGCTATCTTAAGGATTTAGAAGAGTCAACTGAGAATAATGCTTGTTCTATTTTTGTTGACGTTTTAGAAGATGGAAAAAAGGAAAAATGGTTATTACAATTTAAAAATGAAACCCATAATCATCCAACCGAAATTGAACCATTTGGTGGAGCTTCAACCTGCTTAGGTGGTGCTATTCGTGACCCGCTTTCAGGAAGAAGCTATGTATATCAAGCAATGCGTGTAACAGGTGCTGGTGATATTTATAAAGAGGTTAAGGATACAATAAAGGGTAAGCTTCCTCAACGTGTTATTTCTCAACAAGCAGCGGCTGGTTATTCAAGCTATGGTAATCAAATTGGTCTTGCAACAACTCATGTTAAAGAAATTTACCATGAAGGTTACACTGCTAAGCGTATGGAAGTTGGTGCCGTTGTTGGTGCCGTTAAATATGAAAATATTATAAGACAGGAGCCAAGCGTTGGTGATGTTATTATTATGTTTGGTGGACGTACAGGACGTGATGGTATTGGAGGCGCTACAGGCTCATCTAAGGAGCATAATCAAAAATCAATTGAAACCTGCTCAAGTGAGGTTCAAAAGGGTAATGCTCCTGAGGAACGTAAGATTGAAAGATTATTTGCTCGTCCTGAAGTAACTAAGATTGTAAAAAAATCTAACGATTTTGGTGCTGGTGGAGTATCTGTTGCTATTGGTGAGCTTGCTCCTTCATTAGATATTTATCTTGATCGGGTTCCTGTTAAATATAAAGGTCTAAATCCAACTGAGCTTGCTATATCAGAATCACAGGAGCGTATGGCTGTTTGTATTTCTAAGGAGAATATTTCTAAATTTATGGAGTATTGTCATGAAGAAAATCTAGAAGCCACCTACGTTGCGGATGTAACTGATACAGGTATGATGAATATGTATTATAATGGCCATCTTGAGGCATCACTAGATAGAACATTTATTGATAGTGCAGGTGCTACTCATCATGCAGAGGTTATTGTAGAAAAGGTAGAAGAGAAGAATCCTTTTAAACAAACTTATAATTCAAATTTACATGATAGCTTCCTTAATAATTTAGCATCTTATAATGTCTTAAGCCAAAAGGGTTTAGTTGAAATGTTTGACTCTACGATTGGTGCGTCAACTATTTTAATGCCTTATGGAGGAAAGTATCAATTATCTGAAACACAGGTTTCATGTCAAAAGCTTCCAACTAGAGGTGTGACAAATACTTCATCAATGATGGCATTCGGTTATAATCCTAATATTGCAAGCTTTAGTCCCTATCATGGCGCTCAATATGCGGTAGTAGAGGCAGTAAGTAAGCTTGTAGCTGCAGGTGCTTCAATAAAAAATGTTCGTTTTTCTTATCAAGAATATTTTAAGAAAATGACTGATGCTAAATCTTTTGGTCTTCCTTTTGCGGCCCTACTTGGTGCTATTAAAGCCCAAAATGCTTTATGTATGCCATCTATTGGTGGAAAAGATTCTATGTCAGGTACATATCTTGATAAAAATGTACCTCCTACACTTGTAGCCTTTGGTATTACAACACTAGATGCTAAGGATGTTATTTCAACGGATTTAAAAAAGGAAGGTCATTATCTATATTTAATTAATCCTGGCTATGATAGTAATTATGAGCCTAATTATGAAAATCTAATTGAACTTTATAATAAGCTACATAAGGATATTAAAAATAAGAATGTTGTATCAGCTTATGCTTTAGGCTTTGGTGGTTTAGGTGAGGCATTAGCTAAAATGAGCTTTGGTAATAAGGTTGGCTTTGAGGTTTTAGTTGATGAGGAAAGCTTATTTGATTTAAATTATGGCGCTATTTTAGTAGAGGCTAAAAATCCTTTAGCTTATGCTGAATGCTTAGGTCGTACCTCAAGCATTTATAAAATAAATGATGAAGAGTTTACTTATGAGGAAATGGTTAAGGCTAATTTTACTAAATTTGGGGAGATTTATCCTGCTATATCAGGTGTGAAGGGAACACTTCCGCTTCCTCTTAAACGAAGAAAAAGAACCTTTGTTTATGAAGGCGAAGCTCATATGCCTGTTGTGTATGCTCCGGCTTTTCCTGGTACAAATTGTGATTTTGATACATTAAAAGCCTTTAGGTTAAGAGGGGCTAAAACCATAAGTTCAGTATTTAAGAATTTAACAGAAGAAGATGTAACAAGTTCAATTGAAGAAATGGCTTCTTTAATTGATAAGGCTGATATCTTTGTTTTATCAGGAGGCTTTAGTGCTGGTGATGAGCCTGATGGTTCAGCTAAATTTATCGCTAATGTTTTAACATCACCTGCTATAAAAGCATCTATTGCAAATTTATTAAAACGTAAGGGTTTAATTTTAGGTATTTGTAATGGCTTCCAAGCTCTTGTTAAATCAGGACTTTTACCAGACGCAAAGCTTGGTGCTTTAACCCAAAATTCACCTACCTTATTTAGAAATGATATTAACCGTCACGTTTCACAAATGGTAAAAACGCGTGTTTCTTCTAATCGTTCTCCTTGGCTTTCTTCATTCAAGCTAGGAGATGAATTTACGATTCCTGTATCACATGGTGAGGGTAAATTTGTTGTTGGTGATGAGCAGGCTTTAAAGTTATTTGAAAATGGTCAGGTTGCCTTCCAATATGTTGATTATGATGGTGCCCCTACAATGACATCACCAATGAATCCTAATGGTTCATCTTATGCAATTGAGGGTATTATTTCCAAATCAGGCTTGATTCTTGGTAAGATGGGACATACTGAAAGATATAATGAAAATTTATATAAAAATATCAATGGTAATAAGAATCAGGATATATTTACAAATGCGATTAATTATTTCTTAAAAAAATAGTCTAAAGTGATAATAATATACTTATACGCTGACGGGAGATAAGAATATGAAAAAGAAGAAAATGATAGCAATCTTTATAACGATGGAATGTATATATATATCAATGGTATTAACAGGATGTGTGTTTTTGTTAAGAAGTTGTAATCCTGATAGGATAATTGAAAGACGATTAATAACAAATGGTGATTTTGTCTATGCAAGGCTTGGAAACAAAGCTTCAATAATGGGCATAAGTGAAGAAGGGAAAAAGAAAGATACCTTAGTTTTTCAAACTAAATTTGATGAATATATAGTAAATTCATTTGGCACTCGACTTGTTGGTCAATATTTAGACAAGATCGATATAACAAATCCTAATGTTTATTTTTGTAATGCATATGCTTATGATGTAGTGTATATTAATTATGATGGCACAAAAAACATTTATATTCCTTCTAATTATGATGACTGCTTTCCAAGTGAAAAAACATATTATGCAAATGTTTTTTTAAGTTATGATTTATATGATTTTTTTCTGAAACATAGATTAGATTATTATGATATAGATAAGGTTTATTGTGCAAATGTTATGTATTATAGTAATGACAATAATTATCAAAGTGATCATTGTTTCTTTGTAGATGATGTGGATGGTAAAACAATAAGTGTTATACCACCAGATCCTTGTAGAGAAGGCTATAAATTTATGGGCTGGTATAAGGAAAAAGAAAGAATAAATAAATGGGATTTTGAAAATGACGTTGTACCCAAAAAGAAATATGATGAGAATGGAAAATATATTTATATGGAAGATGATAAATATACAGGAACAATCTTATATGCTAAGTGGGAGGAAATATAGAATATTTTTAAATAAATTGTGATTTGATAAAGGAAGAGTAGCTATAGGCAATCTAAAAGTACAAAAATAAAAATGGAGATATAACTACAATGGAAAAAAGAGAACTTCTATATGAAGGAAAATCTAAACAAGTTTATAAAACTGATGATCCTAATAAAATTATTATTCATTATAAGGATGATACTACCGCTTTTAATGGTATTAAAAAGGCAATAATTGCAAATAAAGGTGTTTTAAATAATGCTATTTCCTCTCTTATTTATGAAAGATTAAATAAAGCAGGAATACCAACCCATTTCATTAAAAAACTAAATGATAGGGAAGAACTATGTAAAAAAGTAAATATTATCCCGCTTGAGGTTGTTGTAAGAAATGTTATTGCTGGGTCAATGGCTAAGCGTTTAAATATTGAAGAAGGAACAATTCCTTCTAATGTTATAAGAGAAATTGATTATAAAAATGATGCTTTAGGTGATCCTCTAATTAATGATGATCATGCGGTTTCCTTAGGTATATGTAGCTATGATGATTTAAAGAAGATTTATGAATTAACGGATAGGATTAATAATGAGTTAAAAAAGATGTTTGATTCGGTTGATGTTATATTAGTTGATTATAAAATTGAATTTGGCTTTGATTGTGATGGTAATATTGTTCTTTCAGATGAAATATCACCTGACAGTGCAAGATTATGGGATAAAAAATCACTAGCTAAGCTTGATAAGGACAGGTTTAGAAGAGATCTTGGTAAGGTTGTAGAAGCCTATGAAGAGATATTAAAGCGTTTAGAGAAAATTGCTTAATAAGGAGGCAATATAATGGATAACATGGAAGCGTTTAGGGGGCTTCATGAGGAATGTGGGGTTTTTGGTGTATATGGAATACCTAATGCAAGTGAGCTTTGTTACTACGGACTTCACTCTTTGCAGCATAGAGGGCAAGAGGGCTGCGGTATTGTAGCTGTCAGTGATGACACACATGAGCTTAAGCGTATTAAGGGGGAAGGATTAGTATCAGAAATATTTAATAATACTAATTTATGTACGCTTAAGGGAAGTATGGCAATCGGTCATGTAAGATATGCTACAACGGGTGGAGGTGGAATTGAAAATGTTCAACCATTTCTATTTCGACACCATACTGGTGATTTTGCCCTTGCTCATAATGGAAATCTTGTGAATTCAAATGAGCTTAGAAAGTTTTTGGAGGAAAGAGGAAGTATGTTTCAATCAACCTCTGATTCCGAAATTCTTGCCCATTTAATAAAAAAGGATAGTGCCTCATCAAAAAGAATAGAGGCGATATTACAGGCTTTAAATATGCTTGAAGGAGCATTTGCCTTTGTTATTCTAACTAAAGATAGACTATATTGTGTAAGAGATAAATATGGCTTGAGGCCTCTTTCAATTGGCGTATTAAATGGTGGCTATGTTGTGGCATCAGAAACTTGTGCTCTTGATATTTGTGGTGCCACCTTCTTAAGAGATGTAAATCCCGGTGAGGTTGTTGTGATTGATGATTCCGGTCTTCATTCGTATGATTATTCTAAATATAAGCATCGTAATATGTGTGCTATGGAATATATTTATTTTTCAAGACCTGATAGTGATATTGAAGGGATTAATGTTCATGCCTTTCGAAAAGAATCCGGTAAGGTTTTATATAAGGAAGCTCCTGTTGATGCAGATATCGTTATAGGTGTTCCTGATTCAAGTCTTTCTGCTGCTATTGGTTATGCAGAGGCTTCACATATTCCTTATGAAATTGGTTTGGTTAAAAATAAATATGTAGGAAGAACCTTTATTCAGCCTAGTCAAGAAATGCGTGAAAAGGCCGTTAGAATGAAGCTTAGTCCGGTGCCATCAATTGTAAAAGGTAAAAGAATTGTTTTAATTGATGATTCGATTGTACGTGGTACAACAAGTAAAAAAATTATAAAACAGCTTCGTGATGCGGGAGCTTTAGAGATTCATGTTAGAATTGCATCTCCCCAAATAACGCATCCATGCTTCTATGGTGTTGATATTTCAACCTATGATGAATTAATTTCTGCTCATCATAGTGTTGAGGAAGTAAGAGAAATAATAGGAGCGGATTCACTGGCATTTATTTCTGAGCATGCTTTATTTGAAGTAGCTAAAAGAAATGAATTATGCACAGCTTGTTTTACAGGTAAATACCCAACAGCACTTTACTCAAGTGTTTGGGAAGCTAATAAGGATCATAAGTTTTAGGAGGATAAATATATGGGTTCAAAAGCGTATGGAAGTTCAGGTGTAGATTTAGAGGCTGGTTATGAGGCTGTAAGAAGATATAAGAAGCATGTTAAGAGTACTAATCGTCTTGGCTGTGTTTCTAACATTGGTTCATTTGGTGGAATGTTTGATTTATCACTATTAAATTATAAGGAGCCAATGCTTGTTTCAGGTACAGATGGTGTTGGTACTAAGCTTAAGCTTGCCTTTTTAATGGATAAGCATGATACTATTGGTATTGATGCTGTTGCGATGTGTGTTAATGATGTTTTAGCTCAAGGAGCTGAGCCATTATATTTCCTTGATTATGTTGCAGTAGGACATGCTATACCACAGCGTCTTGAGCAAATTGTTAAGGGTGTTGCAGATGGATGCATTCAAGCGGGCTGTGCACTAATTGGTGGTGAAACAGCTGAGATGCCAGGAATGTATCAGGATGGCGAATATGATATTGCAGGCTTTACTACGGGTGTTGTTGAAAAGTCAAAGCTAATTGATGGTTCTAAGGTTAGCGTTGGTGATGTCTTGGTTGGTATTGAGTCAAGTGGAGTTCATTCAAATGGCTTTTCTCTTGTAAGAAAGATAATTTCTGATAATAATTTAGATTTATTTAAAAAATATGAAGCACTTGATGAAACTAAAACCTTAGGTGAGGTTTTACTTACACCAACTAATATTTATTGTAAAGAGGTCTTAGACGTAATTAGAAATGTTGATGTTCATGGAGTTGCTCATATAACTGGTGGTGGCTTTGATGAAAATATTCCACGTATTTTACATGAAGGACAAGGAATTTTAATTAATGAGGGTTCATGGCCAATTTTACCAGTATTTAAATTCTTAGAACATTATGGTAAGGTAGCTCATCGTGAGATGTTTAATATTTATAATATGGGTATTGGTCTTGTTTTAGCTTTAGATGAGAAAGATGCTTCAAAGGCAATTTCTATTTTAGAATCTCATGGACGTAAGGCTTATAAGATTGGCGTTGTTTCTGCTAAAGAAGGAGTCGAAATTAAATAATGAGGCTGGCTGTATTTGCATCAGGTTCAGGAACTAATTTTGAAGCGATTGTTAAATCTTGCCTTAAAGGCGAGATTTCTTGTCAGGTGGAAATTTTAATTTGTGATAAAAAGGATGCTTATGTTTTAACAAGAGCTAAAAATTTAAAAATAAGAACCTTTGTTTTTGACCCTCATAGTTATAAAAAAAGAAGTGATTATGAAAAAGAAATTGTTAAAATTTTGCGTGATCTTAAAATTGATTTAATTTGTCTTGCTGGGTATATGCGTATTGTAGGTAATACCTTGCTTGATGCATATAAGGATAGGATTATTAATATTCATCCGGCTTTACTCCCATCATTTAAGGGAGCCCATGGAATTGAAGATGCCTTTAGCTATGGTGTTAAGGTGTTTGGGGTTACGGTTCATTATGTAACAAAAGAGCTAGATGGAGGACCTATTATTGCTCAAAGGGGCTTTGAGTACTATGGGGATAGTATTGAAGAGGTAGAAGCTAAAATTCATGAGATTGAACATGAGCTATATCCTTTTGCAATTAATAGAATTATTAAGGAGAACTAAAAAATGAAAGCTTTAATCAGTGTATCAAATAAAACAGGCGTAGTAGAATTTGCGCGTAATCTAATTTCCCTTGGGTTTGAGGTAATTTCAACAAGTGGAACAATGAAATGTCTTCGTGAGGCTGGACTTCCTATAACTAATATTTCTGATGTGACAGGATTTCCGGAAATTTGCGATGGTAGAGTAAAAACTCTTCATCCTGCAGTTCATGGTGCTTTACTTGCAAGAAGAGATAACAAAGAGCATCTAAAGGCTTTAAGTGATAATCATATTGAATTAATTGATCTTGTGTGTGTAAATTTATATCCCTTTAAGGAAACAATTGCTAAAGAGGGTGTTACAATGGAGGATGCTATTGAAAATATTGATATTGGTGGACCTTCAATGTTAAGAAGTGCAGCTAAGAATTATGCATCAGTAACGGTTGTATGTGATCCTTCGGATTATGATAATATTATTAATGAGATTAAAGAAAATGGCAATACGCTACTTGATACGAGACTAAAGCTTAGTGCTAAGGCCTATACACATACCGCATCATATGATATGGCAATTTCGGATTTTATGAGAGAAAATGCTTCTCTTTCACCTGTGCTACATATTGAAGCGCCTTTATGCCAAACCTTAAGATATGGTGAAAATCCTCATCAAGCGGCTAACTTTTATAGTTTAAATCCTGGAAGCTATAGCCTAGCAAATGCTACAAAGCTTCAGGGTAAGGAACTATCATATAATAATATTCAGGATGCTAATGCCGCTTTGATGATTGTTCGTGAATTTGATCCATCTATTCCTTTTGCAGTAGGTCTAAAGCATATGAACCCTTGTGGTGCGGCTATTGGTTCTGATTTGGTTGATGCATGGACTAAAGCCTATAATGCTGATCCGGTTTCTATTTATGGAGGAATCGTCGCAACTAATCAGGTGATTGATAAGAAAGCTGCTAAGCTTATGAAATATACAATTCCTCAAAATGGTGAAGAAAAAGCTCCCCTTTTCTTGGAGGTTATTTTAGCTCCTAAATTCACCGATGAAGCAAAAGTTGAATTTTCAAAGCGTAAAAATGTAAGATTAATTGAATATAAGCTTGGTCCTACCACTCCATCTAAGCAATATGTGAGTGTAAATGGTGGTATTCTTGAACAGGATAGTGATATTAAGATGGTTAAGGTAGATGATTCGATGACTGTAACCTTGAGGCATCCTACACCTGTAGAGTTAAGCGATATGCAATTTGGACTTAAGATTGTAAAGCATGTAAAGTCAAATGCAATTGTTGTAGTTAAGGATGGTGTAACCATAGGTGTTGGCGCAGGTCAAATGAATCGTGTTGGTTCAGCTAAGCTTGCCCTTGAAGAGGCACGTGCTAAGGGTTATACAAAAGAATTAGTTTTAGCTTCTGATGGCTTCCTACCATTTGGAGACACAGTTTCATATGCTAAAGAATTTGGTGTGACTGCGATTGTTCAGCCTGGTGGCTCTATTCGTGACGAAGAGTCAATTAACGTGGCTAATGAAAATGGAATATGCATGCTATTTACAGGTATGCGTCATTTTAAGCATTAATTATGAAGGTATTAATTGTTGGTGCTGGCGGTAGATGTCACGCTATTGCCTTAGCACTTAGTAAATCTAAGTATGTAAGTGAAATATATTGTGCTCCTGGAAATGCTGGAATAGCTCAAATAGCAACACTTGTTCCGATTAAGGAAACAGATGTTGAGGCTTTAAAGGCGTTTGCAATTAAGCAAAAAATTGATTTAACTGTTGTTGGTCCGGAAATGGCTTTAGCTGCCGGAATTGTAGATGAATTTAATGCTGCAGGCTTAAAAATATTTGGTCCGACTAAAAAGGCAGCAGAAATAGAAACATCAAAATCCTATGCTAAAGATTTGATGAAAAAATACCATATTCCTACTGCTTCCTATGAGGTTTTTACTGATTATGAAAAGGCAATTAATTATGTTAGGGGACATAGCCTGCCAATTGTTTTAAAATATGATGGACTTGCAGCAGGAAAGGGTGTTGTAATAGCTACAACCTTAGAAGAGGCTGAAGAAACCTTAAAGGATATGTTAATCGATGAAGAATTTGGAAGTTCATCCGTAGTAATTGAAGATTATCTTGAGGGTCCGGAGTTTTCTTTTATGTGCTTTGTTTCAAATGATAAGGTTTATCCTATGGAGGTAAGCCAAGATCATAAGCGTGCGTATGATAATGATTTAGGTCCAAATACGGGGGGTATGGGGGCTTATAGTGGTGTACCAATTATTAACGATTCAGACAAAGAATATGCTCTTAAGCATATAATGGAGCCTACAGCTTTAGCTTTAATGGCTGAAGGTCGTCCGTTTAAGGGTGTATTATATGGGGGCCTTATGAAGACTAAGGATGGTATTAAAGTGATTGAATTTAATGCTCGCTTTGGAGATCCTGAAACGGAAGTTGTTCTTCCTAAATTAAAAAATGATTTATTTGAGGTTTTTTGTGATATAATAGATGGAAATAAGGTCGAGCTTACATTTGATCCTATGTACTATCTTGGTGTTGTCCTTGCAAGCAAGGGCTATCCTTCATCTTATGAAAAGGGCTTTTTAATCGAAGGCCTTAATGATGTTAATGGTATTGTTTATCATATGGGAACTAAAGAAGATGGTGGCAAATACTACACTAATGGTGGTAGAGTATTAATTGTTGTGGCTAAAGGTAAAACTTTGCTTGAGGCCCAACAAAATGCTAATTTAGAGGTAAGTAAGATTAAATGTAATAATCTATATCATAGAACTGATATTGGACATCGATCACTTTAGGAGGAAATTATGGCAAGAATTATTAGTGGCAAAGAGCTATCACTTAGTATTAAAGAAAAAATGAAGGAGGAGATCCTTTATTATAAAAGGGTTTATGAGCGTTTGCCTCATCTTGTCGTCGTTCTTGTTGGTGATGATCCAGCATCAAAATCTTATGTTAAGGGTAAGGAGCAGGCTTCCCTTGAGATTGGAATTGAAAATACAACTATTTGTTTACCGGATGATATAACAGAAGAATCACTTTTAGCTAAAATTGATGAGCTTAACAATGATGATACTGTTGATGGTATTTTAGTACAACTTCCCCTTCCGTTACATATTAACAAGGAGCATGTTATTGAACGAATAAGACTGGATAAGGATGTTGATGGCTTTCATCCTTTAAATGTCGCTGCCTTGTGGCAAAAAAGAGAAGGTATGATACCTTGTACACCAAGAGGAATTATTAGTCTTCTTAATTCCGCAAATATTCCTCTTGCTGGTAAAAATGCCGTTGTAATGGGAAGATCAGATATTGTAGGGCTTCCAATTTCTAAGCTTCTTTTAGATCAAAATGCGACTGTGACAATTGTGCATTCTCGTACAGAAAATGTTAAGGAAATTACAAGAAAGGCCGATATATTAATTGTCGCAATTGGTAAACCCAAATATGTTACAGCTGATTTTATTAAGGATGGTGCAGTTGTAATTGATGTTGGTGTAAATAGAGACCCTCAAACACATAAGCTATGTGGTGATTGTGATTTTTCATCATGTGAGCCTAAAGCATCCTTTATTACAAAGGTGCCTGGTGGTGTGGGTCCTATGACAATTTGTTGCTTAATGCAAAATACACTTGAAGCATATTTACATCATATGGAGGAAAAATAAAATGATTGAACGCTATAGTCGTAAATGTATGAGAGATATTTGGACGGAAGAGTCTAAATTTAATGCCTATTTGAAGGTAGAACTTAAAAATGCTGAGGCTTGGTCAGAGCTTGGTGTGGTTCCTAAGGAGGATCTTCCTAAGCTTGATAAGGCATCATTTACTATTTCAAGAATAAAAGAAATTGAAGCACAAACTAAGCATGACGTAGTAGCCTTTACTAGAACTGTATCAGAATCACTGGGAGAAGAAAGAAAGTGGATTCACTATGGTCTTACTTCAACGGATGTTGTTGATACAGCAAATGCGATTTTAATTAAAGAGGCTAATAAAATATTACGCAAGGATATCTTAGATATTATGGCTGTCTTAAAGAAAAGAGCCTTAGAATTTAAAAATACACCTTGTATTGGAAGAACCCATGGTATTCATGCCGATATTACATCATTTGGTCTTAAATGGGCCTTATGGTATTCTGATATGCAAAGAATGCTTAAGCGTTTTGATGATGTTGTAGCAGAAATTGAAGTTGGTAAATTATCAGGCGCAGTTGGAAACTTTTGTAATATTCCACCATTTATTGAAGAATATGTTTGTAAGGCACTTGATATTTCATATGCTCCTATTTCAACACAAGTTATTCAGCGTGACCGCCATGCTCACTATATGGCTGTTTTAGCTCTTATTGCATCTGAACTTGAAAAGATGGCCCTAGAGGTTAGAAATCTTCAAAGAACCGAAGTTCATGAAGCCGAAGAGGCTTTTAGTAAGGGACAAAAGGGTTCAAGTGCTATGCCTCATAAGCGTAATCCCATTTCTTCTGAAAATATCTGTGGATGTTCTAGAGTTATGCGTGGGTATATGCTTACATTTTATGAAAATATTGCATTGTGGCATGAAAGAGATATTTCTCATTCTTCAACAGAAAGAATTATTTTACCAGATGCGACTTGCTTATTAGATTATATGTTAAATCGTTTTAAAGGAATTTTAGAAAATTTGGTTGTATATCCTGAAAAGATGCTTAAAGATATTTATATGACTAATAAGGTTATTTTTGCTCAAAGAGTACTTTATGCTTTAATTTCTAAGGGCCTTGTACGTGAGGAGGCTTATGATACAGTACAGCCAATTGCGATGGAGGCCTATAACAATAATATTGATTACCAAGAGCTTCTTAAGAAAAGTGAGGCTGTTTTAAAGCATTTAACTAAGGAAGAAATTGATGCATGCTTTACTCTTGATTATTATTTTAAAGAGGTTGGATATATTTATAAGAGGTTAGGATTGGAGGATTAATAATATGTCTAAATTTGATGATATTCGCATTGGCTTAACTTTTGATGATGTACTTTTAGTACCTCAAAAGTCTAATGTTTTACCTTCTGAGGTTTCATTAAAAACCCATTTAACAAAGAATATTGAGCTTAATATTCCAATTGTATCTGCAGCGATGGATACTGTTACGGAATCAGAGCTTGCGATTGCTCTTGCACGTGAGGGGGGACTTGGCTTTATTCATAAGAATATGTCAATTGAAGAACAAGCTCGTGAGGTTGATTTAGTTAAGCGTAATGAAGCGGGTATGATTATTAATCCCGTTACGATGACTGAAGATAAAACAACAAAGGACGCCTTCGAAATTATGTCAATGTATCATGTTTCAGGTCTTCCTATTGTTGATGAAAAGGGTGTACTTGTTGGTATTTTAACTGCTCGTGATTTAAAATATCTTACACCTGATGATACTAAAATATCAAAAGTTATGACGCATGAGCATTTAATTACGGCTCCTGAGGGTACAACGCTTGAAGAGGCTCGTCAAATTTTGTGGAATCATCGTATTGAAAAGCTTCCTATTGTTGATGATAAAAATCATTTAGTAGGACTAATTACAACTAAGGATATTGATAATGCTAAAAATTATCCTAATGCATGTAAGGATGAAAAGGGTCGTTTACGTTGTGGAGCTGCAGTTGGTATTGGTGCTGATATGATGGAGCGTGTTGATGCACTTGTGGCTTCTGGTGTTGATATTATTACGATTGATTCAGCCCATGGACATTCAGAAAATGTTATTAATGCGGTTAAAAAGATAAGAGCTAAATATCCTACTTTAAATTTAGTTGCAGGAAATATTGTAACAAAGGAAGCTGCTAAGGAGTTAATTGATGCAGGTGTTGATACTGTTAAGGTTGGTATTGGACCTGGTTCTATTTGTACAACTCGTGTAGTAGCTGGTGTTGGTGTACCTCAAATTACGGCGGTAAATGATGTTTATGAATATGCTAAAGAGCGTGGATGCTGTGTTATAGCTGATGGTGGTATTAAGCTTTCTGGTGATGTTGTTAAGGCACTTGCGGCTGGAGGAGATTGTGTAATGCTTGGTTCCTTACTTGCAGGTTGCTCTGAAGCACCAGGTGAGGAGATAATATTTAATGGCCGTCGTTTTAAGTCATACGTTGGTATGGGCTCTCTTGCTGCAATGAAGCGTGGTTCAGCTGATAGATATTTCCAAAAGAAGGATACAGTTGCTAAAAAGCTTGTACCAGAAGGTATTGAAGGAAGAGTAGCCTTTAAAGGTCCTGTTGCAGATACAGTTTATCAGCTATGTGGTGGTATTCGTTCTGGTATGGGATATTGCGGAGCTAAGGATATTCCAACCTTAAAGGAAGTTGCTAAATTTATTCGAATTACAAATGCGGGTCTTCTTGAGTCACATCCTCACGATGTTGAAATTACAGTAGAAGCACCAAATTATTCTAAGTAGGAGTTTTTATGACTGATAAGATTATTGTTTTAGATTTTGGATCTCAATATAATCAATTAATTGCCCGTCGTATTAGAGAAATGGGTGTGTATAGTGCTCTTTTACCTCATACGATTAAAGCCTCAGAAATTAAAGCAATGGAAGGGATAAAAGGAATTGTTTTTTCAGGTGGGCCTAAATCTGTTTATGATGATGATGCATTTAAAGTGGATGAAGAAATTTTTAATTTAGGTCTTCCTATTTTAGGAATTTGTTATGGTATGCAGCTTACAGCTAAGTATTTTAAGGGTGAAATTTTAAGTAGTCCTAAGCGTGAATATGGTAAGATGAATATTCTAATTGAAGATAAATCATTATTATTTAAGGATTTATATGATGAAGAAGAGGTTTGGATGAGTCATGGTGATCATGTTGCTAAAATTCCTCAAGGCTTTAAGCTTCTTGCTAAATCACAAAATGGTCTTGTAGCTTCCATTGCCAATGAAGAAAAGAAGATTTATTGTGTTCAGTTCCATCCTGAGGTAAGACATACAGTTAATGGTAATAAAATGCTTCATAACTTTGTTTTTGAAATTTGTCATGCTAATAATAATTGGTCAATGAAAAATTATCTTGATATGCAGATTGAACAAATTAGAAAAACAGTTAAAGATAAAAAAGTATTATGCGGTCTTTCAGGTGGAGTTGATTCAACTGTTGTAGCAGTGTTACTTCATAAGGCAATTGGCCATAATTTAACTTGCATGTTTATTGACCATGGGCTTTTAAGAAAAAATGAAGGCGATGAGGTAATGGCTGCCTGCAAGAAATTTGATATGAATGTTATTCGTATCAATGCTAAGGAGCGTTTTTTATCGAAGCTTCAGGGGGTTACGGATCCTGAAAAGAAGCGTAAAATTATTGGTAATGAATTTGTATATTGCTTCGATGAGGAATCACGTAAGCTTGGTGATTTTGATTTTCTTGCTCAAGGTACATTATATACAGATGTTATTGAGTCAGGTACTGCTACCGCTCAAACAATTAAATCTCACCATAATGTTGGTGGACTTCCAAAGGATATGAAGTTTAAGCTTATTGAGCCACTTAATGTTTTATTTAAGGATGAGGTTAGAGCTTTAGGTCTCGAAATGGGACTTCCTTATGAAATTGTGTGGCGTCAACCATTCCCAGGTCCTGGACTTGCAATTAGAATTATAGGCGATATAACAGAAGAAAAACTTGAAATAGTCCGTAAAAGTGATGCAATCTTAAGAGAGGAAATAGCATCTGCAGGGCTTGATAAGGAAATTTGGCAATACTTTACCGCTTTAACTAATATGAAGAGTGTAGGAGTAATGGGAGATGGAAGAACTTATAATTATGCAATTGCAATACGTGCAGTTACATCAATTGATGGAATGACAGCTGATTGGGCTCGTATTCCTTATGATGTTTTAGATAAGATTTCAAGAAGAATTGTAAATGAAGTAGCAGGAGTTAATAGAGTACTACTTGATTGTACCTCTAAACCACCTGCAACAATTGAATTTGAATAAAAGAATATTATTTTGATTTAATATTATAAAAAAATATTGTACTAAAATTAATAAAACTTTAACAAAAAAATTATAATTAAAAATCCAAGTGCATTTAATTAACACTTGGATTTAATTTATTTAATTAATAAAGCTTCCGAAAAGGCTAAAATTAAAGGCCCAATTCCTTTCCCATCATCATTTACGATTTCCCTTGATATATACATATCATATGTTCCCGCATATTTATCTGTACGTGAGGCAGTTAGTCCAGCACCGATACAAATTCCTCCGAATGTGTAGTTTCCTTCGGGACTTTTTGTTAGGTATTTATTACAAGTGCCATACAAAATATTTAATCCGATTTCTTGGTAACTTTTGGGTAAGGCATTTAATCTTATGGCTTTTAAAATGGCATATGCAACCATTAATGTACCAGATGTCTCAAGATAATTACCATCTTTACTTTGCATATTAGGTACTTGATAGAACATATTGGTATTTTTATCAAGATAAAGAAGTAATCCATCAATTGATTTTTTAATAAGATTATTTATTTTTTGTTTAAGACTATCATCATCAATTATTTCTAAAACATCCACAAGCGCCATTTCATACCATCCACAAGCTCTAAGCCATACAATTTGTGAATGTCCGTTTAAAGGATTTGACCAAATCATTTTTTTTGTTTGATCTAAATATTGTCCATCATAACCATGAACCATCAGTTTTTTATCGTCTTCCCAGGTTAGGTTTAAAGCATTTTCAAGCTGATAGGTAATATCATAGAAATCTTTTCTATCATTATATCTTTTTGAATATTCAGCAAAAAAAGGTAAAATCATATATAATCCATCAAGCCAAATTTGATTGTAATATTTAATCTTGTGCCAAAAATTACCTCTAATTCTAGGAAGTTTTCTAACTTGATTGTTCATAAAGAAGTCAATGGCTTTATGGTATTTAATGCAACAAGATTTAAAGAGGCTAAGGGTCCAAGAGTAATATTTGTAGTAGCTGTCTTAGCTGTTGTAATTGGTTTTGGTGTTTGGCTTCTTGCAATTTATTTTAATGCTTATACTAATCAAGCAAATGCTAATAAAGGACAAATAATGAAAGGTGTTATTGTTTCAATTTTAATGCTTGCATGTTATTTTGTAGGTGTTGTTGGAGCAATTTGGGCTTATATTAAAAGAAAAAAGGCTTTAAGTGCCTAAAGTATAAGGAGGTGCAGAATAATGAAAGAGGAATCTAACGGCTTTTTAAGTAAAATCAGTGATAATGTTAAGGTTGGCTTCTTTAGATGGTGGTTTGTGGGTGCAATTTACTTCTTTGTTGGTTGGGGTACTGGACTTGGCAATAGTAAAAGTGCATTTGATCTTATCTTTATTCTTTCCCTTGCAACCTCTGTTGGAATGATTTTTATTTTCAATCCAATTGTTTATGGTATGTTTGAAATTGAACGTAATGGTGTAATAATTAATAAAAAAATTAACGAACGTAGTGTATGGGTTGGAGCTTTAATGAAGATTGGTGAATTCTTTAAATGCTTCATTGTAACTATTCTTGTATTTTTCTCATATCAATTTATTAATCTAGGAATTAATAAATGGTTGGGTAAAACGGCTGATACAGTTGTAATTAAGGGTGAACCTATTATCTATGCAACTTTGTTTGTTATATTTTACATATTTAATTTTCATTTGTCAATACTTTTTATAAAAAAATTCAAATTTTTGTTCGCTAATTTTGTTGATAAAAATACTTACTTTATATATCAATATTTTTTGACATTAAAGTAAGTATTTTGGTTA
>ERZ780149.2017-NODE-2017-length-19977-cov-3.913412_pt1 | contig 19977 bp, 17 predicted proteins | sample MGYA00511367_ERZ780149 | MGnify/ENA primary metagenome ERZ780149 (study PRJEB29588, sample SAMEA2153852) | human gut metagenome | biome: human gut; feature: human-associated habitat; material: faeces | place: Denmark | collected 2008/2010 ... | reverse complement strand
TGCTGAAGGTACACCTTGTGGGCGACGTGCTCGGCTCCGGCACTGTTGTGAACGAGCTGAGTACCTGCGGCCCGCTGTGCGTGTGCAAAACGGAGGAGGAAGCGCTTGCCTTCCTTGCGCAGATGAACCTTGCCGAAACCGCGCCGTTCGACACGCAGAACCGACTTCCGTACACGGGAATGCTGTACTTTTTCTATGAGCCGGAAAGCCGACAGGGCAAAAAGGCAGGAGAGGGATTTGCCCGCGTATTTTACGAAGACAACCCCGAAGAATCGCTTGAAATCCGCGATTTTCCGAAAGAATTGCGGGAAGAATACCGGATTCCCGAATCGGCGCTGTCCTTTCGGGCGCAGAATACCATGGACAATGCGTTCTTTACCGCTACCCCCGACGGAGAGATGGCGTACAGCCATATCTGGGGCAATCACAGCTTGCGTGAAGTTGCCGAAGTGGCGGCACAGTTCGGAATTTCGGTGGAAAAGGAGTACGACGAGGACGGAAATGCCTTTGCCGACCTCCCCGCAAGCTGCTGTCACCTGCTTGGGGCACCGGATTCTCTGGATTTCCCGGACTCGGTTCTCGATACGGTAGCAAAGCTGTACGAAAAACCGTTCTCCACGGACACCCTGCCTGAGGCAGGCTCCTATTCTTCGCCTGATCCCGACGATTGGGTGCTCCTTGCGCAGTTTCCGTCCTTTTCGGACGGAGTGGATTTCGGGTGCATGGGACTGATTGATTTCTGCATCCGCAAGGATGACCTCCGAAAGAAGGACTTCGCCCGGGCGCGTATGCTTCTTCAGAACTGTGAGCAATAAAACACCAAAAGGAGAAAATCTTGCAAAAAAACATCTGGATATTGTCCATCAAAACATCTCTCCCGGAATATTGCCGCGGCGCCGGGAGTCTCAGAACAAGCATTTTCGCCTTTGATACCTTTGCAGAGGCGCGGGCGGCACTGCGAAAGGCTCTGAAACACTACGCCTATTCCAAGAACAATCTGTTTGACGGGTGCGGGTATCTGAATAACTACGGCAAATACTTTTGGGATGATACCATTGATGATCCGCCGGAAGACGCGCGGCATGTCAGCCCGGAAAAATCCCGACATTTGTATATCCGGGATTTGTTTCATCGCATGTTTGACGGCGAAGATGTCACCCCAGAGCTTGAGCGGGAGCGCGATAACGGCGCAGTCTTCTTCACTTATGATGATGGGCAGTTCCGCCTGTACGGGGACGAAAGGCACCCGTTTTGGGGGACTGTCCCGACCATCAAGACCAATATGTTTTCCATGGAGAAGGAACAGAACTATTACCTTTATCTCCACCAATTCTTCGGCGAGGATTATACCTCGGATCTGTATATAGACCTGCAAAAGCCGGGCAAATTTACAGAGGAAGCGGGAGAGTTGCCGAAGGTGTAGCAAAAAGGAGCATACTATTATGAAAATCATTTTTATCGGAGGATCCAAAACCATTAAGGCGCTGCCTCGCGGTGCGATGGAATTCCTTGATGCCAAACTTTCAGAGGGAGATGTCCGGTTTATCGTCGGCGACAGCTTTGGTGTGGATCGTGCGGCGCAGATTTTTCTCGCGTCCAAAGGGGCAGATATAAAAGTGTATGCCTCGGAAGGGAGAGTTCGGAACAATCCGTGTGGCCTCCCGGTTGTTGCCGTTCCGGCAGAGGGCTTTCGGGGGCGCGACTTTTACCGGCAAAAAGACATTGCCATGGCGTGTGAGGCAACGGAAGGACTCATGATCTGGGACGGCAAAAGCAAGGGTACCTATCTGGATACCCACCACCTGCTCTCGCTCGGAAAGCCCGTTACCCTGATTTTGCGGGGGCGGGAGGAGGCAATACGATTTTTAACGTTAGAACAATATAGAAAATTCATCACAACACGCATTTTATAACGATACCCCTGCCAATGACGACCGCACATACGGCCGCTATTGGCAGGGGTGTTTTTTTGCTTTTAGTCCGATCGTCAGCGATACGGCGACATCGGGTTGATCTTACACTGGGGAAGGAGCCAATCCAAGGTTTTATCAAAGCAATCGCAGCAGAGATGCAGTCGAATCCGCTCCATGTCGTGCCTGGAGCCGTAACCGATATGATAATCAAAGCCGAAATCCTCCTGATTGTCCCAAAGATCAAATGCCTTGCCGCAGACATTGCATCGTTTGAGCGGGTAGTCCATCAGATATGCATAGTGTGACGAACCGTCCGCCACTTCACGAACAAGTATGCCACCTCCGACGAAACCAAACTCTTCTCCGATCAGGTTCTCAATTTCAAATGTTCGCAGAACCGGGTGAAGGTAAAGCGTCATGACTTCGCGCTTTACCTCCACGCGTCCGCGGGGATAGTAGTTGTAAGGATGCCCGCCCGTGATGCTTTTCGGTAGCTTTTCCCACTCGATTCTATGGTTAAAATTATTTCCCGATTTCGAGGAATACTCCACCGCCTCGGTCGCGGTACCATATGCATTGCACGCTACTTTCTTCGTAATCAGCGTATGCTCGTTCGGGTTGTACCAAAAAATTCCTTTATAAATTGGCATAATTCGCTTGCCTCCGCTCACTGCTCTTTTTTGACTATATTGTATCAAACAGGACGGGGCAGAAACGGAACATCGCCTTTTTACGCTCAACCAATCTCGGTTGGGCGCTTTTCTTGTTGCCGTTTGCGATACTGACCGATGTCCAATTGTAACGAATTTGAAAACAATGCGTTTTTGGTACACTCAAACGCGAAAAAAGTGTGGAATACAGGGTGAGGGGGTGCACTTTTGCTTTTCCTGTGGCTATTAAGTGAAGGGCAACGAAAAACAACGCTTGGCATCGCGCTTTTGACAACCGAATAGCGTACTGCCGAGGGAACTACCCGGTCCGCCCGAATGATCCTACAAGATACTCCGCAGTACGCAAAAAAGAGAACTAAGAAAACCAGATTCACCGTTGGTATCAAAATGGTACCAACGGTGAAAAACGAAAGGAAAAACATGAAAAATGTAAAAGCTCTTGCTGTCATCGACAGCGAAACCTTAATGAATGCCGAATTCAGGGAGCGCAAATTCTGCGTGGAAACGCTGCTCCCGCAGGGGTTGTGTATGTTAGCCGGGGCACCCAAGATCGGCAAGTCGTGGATGGCACTCGACCTTGCCCTGCATGTCGCCAAAGGAGAGGCGCTGTGGGGGCTGAAAGTCCATCCGGGCACAGTTCTCTATCTCTGTCTGGAAGACGGCAACGGACGCATCCACGACCGCCTGAACGCCATCACCGACGAGGGCGCGGGAAATCTTTTTCTGTCCTTTGAAGCCGATTCGTTGAATGACGGGCTGATTTCGCAACTGATGAACTTCAAAAAAGAACACCCCGACCTTGCGCTTATTATCATCGACACCTTTCAGATCATCCGCAAGCCGGGAAACGATACCTCGTATGCAAGCGACTACGAGGAAGTACGACAGGTCAAGCGCCTTGCCGACGAGTTGAATCTGACGATTCTGCTGATTCACCATCTGCGCAAAATGGGAGACAGCGATCCGCTGAACAAGATCTCCGGTTCAACGGGCATTTCGGGTGCGGTGGACGCAGTGTTTGTTTTGGATCATGCGCAGAGGGGACAAGCCGACGGCGTTCTGGAATGCACGGGGAGGGACATCCCCTCACGGAGGATCGAACTGCATTTCGATTTCAAGACCTGCATCTGGTCGTTGATGAAGGACAGCCTTGACGCGCCGGAGATTCTGCTTCCGTCCGAACTTTCTTTGCTGTCGGAATTTATGAGGGCAGAAAAAGAATACCGTGGCGACAACTCGGAGTTTGCCGAACGCTACAACGCCTACGCCGGAACCCATCTGTCCCCAAAGGCGTTCAAGCAGATGATGAATCGCAGCCAGCGCCTCCTTGCAGAGAATGGTGTAAAGTTTCAGAGCAAACGGAGCAACGGACAACGTTACTTATTCGTACATTACCTTCCTTCCGCATTACCCGATGTGACGCAAAGTGACTCAAGTGACGCACAAAACACGGTGTGTGAAACCTGCGTTCCTTCCGTCCCTTGCGTCCCTGACACATGAACGGCTTTCCGTATGGGGAATTGTGACCGTTTTTGCATCGCAAAATCGCCGCCTTGATTTTCGGCGGCGAAGGTCGCAAAACCCGGTGGAAAGGCTTACCTTTCCATCTGCACGGCTTTTGCCGTGGCGAGCAGAGCGCGTGGCTTTCCGCCCCGCACATTTTATGCGGGCTAAGCCCGCACCCCTATCAAAAAACAACAGGAGAGGAGTGATTCTTTGAGAATCCGAAACAAAAATATTCCCATCCGTGTAACGGAAAAGGAACTGGAAATCATCGACCGCAAGGCGGCAAAAGCAAAACTTTCCCGCACGGATTTTCTGATTACTGCCGCACTCGGTAAGGAAATTACGCTGATGGAAGATCTGAAGCCGATCCTTACCGAACTGCGCCGGATCGGAAACAATGTCAACCAACTCACAAAACTTGCAAACGCAGGTGCCGTTCGTGTGGTCGGACTGCAGGATCTCACCGAGGCACTGGGTGAGATTCATGTGGCACTGATGCGAATCGCCCTGCGCCGAAAGGAGGATGCCGTTGCCGATTCTGAAGCTGATCCGGTATAAAAGCGGCACCGTTTTTCGCCCGTCCGTCATGCGCAATGTCATGGAATATTGCCTGCAGCCATCCAAAACCAAGATCCGAGAAGAGATTTTTTCTGTCGCGGGGCAGAACTGCGTTCCCGCAATCGCCTACGATCAGTTTATGGCAACCAAGGCGTCATGGGGGAAAACGGACGGACTTCTTTTCCGCCACTATGTGCAATCCTTTTCGCCGAACGAAAATATTTCTCCGTTGCAGGCAAATGAAATTGCCGGAGAGTTTGCCGCAAAAGCCTGGGCGGACTATGAAGTTCTGATTGCCACCCATGTCGACCGGGCGCACATTCACTCCCATATGATCGTGAACACGGTGCATCCGGACACGGGAAAGAAGTTGCATGAATCCCCGGACAATCTGAAAAATCTCCGTGCTATCAGCGACGAAATCTGCCGCTCCCACGGAATCGCCACGCTGCCGACCTATCGAAAAACCAAGGTTCACGGCATCGGCAACGGGGAATATCGCAAAGCAATTCAAGGGGAGAGCTGGAAGTTTCGTCTCTGCGGTGCGATCACACTTGCCATGGCGCGCAGTCTGTCACGCGAAGATTTTATCGAAGCCATGCGCCTGCAGGGCTACGGTGTACGGTGGGAGGACGGCAGAAAACAGATCACCTACACCTGCTACCGCGACGGAAAATGCAAGGATGGCAGTTACCGCAAATGCCGTGACAATAGATTACACGACGAAAAATTCTTAAAGGAGAACATGGAATATGAATTCATCATCCGACAGAACCTGCGCAAGGCTTTCGCCCGAAGAGCTGATGAAACGGAATATGCCGGCGCCGCTTCCGGAAGAAACGGTCCCCGGGAACGAGCAAATCGACAGCCTGCGGGAAACGATTTTGCAGATGCAGGCTACGGCTTCGGCACTCGCCAGGCGGGTAGCACAGATACAGGAGACACTCAAAGAGATGGAAGTCCGGCACCGGAAGGATTGGCAGACGATAGAAAATTTGCAGAAGGAGATGAAAATACTGCTCCGCGACAAAGAACAACAGGTTGGGAATCTGCTCGACCGGACTTTTTTGCAGATAGAAAAATTCAATCGCCGGGATCTCATTACCCGATGGGTGCTCAACATTCTGTTCGCCCTGCCAAGCCTGCTCATTCTGGTATTGGTGATCTTGCAGGGCTTGCTTCCGCTGTTTCGATTCTGAACAACGGGGATTCCGAGGAAAGTGAAGAAGAAAAACGCGAACGGGAAGCCCGAGAGAACGGCAACGCGATCGGTGCGGTCGTTGGCTCCGTCATCGGTCTTTTATCTGCACTTGATCCCGACTGCGACGAGAATTCCGACGAAACGGAAAGCGAAGAAAACACCTTTGGGCTGTTTATGTAAGAAAGAGAGGATGCTGAATGACCGGAAACAAAAATATTTTTGCGAACTATCCTGACTCCATGACACTGCGCGATGTGGCAAACGCCCTCGGCATCAGTACAAAGCTTGCCTCCCGCCTTGTGCGGGAGGGCAGTATTTACGGGATAAAGGTCGGGCGCGAATACCGCGTTGCCAAAACCACCGTAATGGAATATATCATGGATCGACGCACACCCGGCGGTTACAAAAAGTGTGTTGGTTCTGTAACTTCGAACCCTAAGGGCTGGACTTGTGACAAGAAAAGTGATATGTTGTGTTTTGCCAAAGCAAAGGAGGTATGCTGAATGAAAAAAGAAACGGCGCTCTCAGGCAGTGTGCAGGAGAAGAACGGAAAGCTTTATGCCGTGATCGGGTATGGGGATCCGATCACAAAGAAGAGGAAATACAAGTGGATCGGGTTGAATCTTACACCGGATGCGAAAAAATCCGTCGTGAAGGCGGCACTGCGGGATGCGATTGCCGCCTTCACGGAGCAATATGAAAAGGAATGTCGCGGCATCCTTTCCCCCGAGGATTGTCCCTTCCTTGAATTTCTGCAGAGCTGGCTTGTCAATGTCAAGAAACCGAATGTGCAGAAATCGACCTACGACGGCTATGAGGAGCTGATCGAACGGCGGATACGCACCTTTTTCGGAGACAAGCTGACGCTGAAGGACATCACTCCGGTGCGGATTCAGGAATTTTACGCCTCCATCCGCGCCGACGGGTGCAAGGAAAAGACGGTGCTGGAGTATCACAATCTCCTGCACGATGCCTGCGGATGGGCGGTGCGGCAGGAGATCCTATTATCCAATCCGTTTGATAAGGTGGATCGTCCCAAGCCGAAAAAATACTGTGCCTGCTATTATACCCCGGAGCAGGTGCAACTGCTGATGGAAGCCGCCAAAGGCGAGCGTCTCTTCCTCCCGGTCATCCTTGCCGCTTATTACGGTTTGCGGCGTAGTGAGGTCGTGGGGCTGAGGTGGAGCAATATTGATTTTGAAAATAAACGGATTTATATCCGCAACAAGGCAAGTGAAGTCAAGGAAAACGGGAAATTGCAGACCGTTATCACCGATGAAATGAAAACCAAATCCTCCAAGCGTGCGCTTCCGCTCCTGCCGGAGGTGGAAAACATCCTGCGGGAACACCGGGAACTGCAGGATACTTACCGCCGCCTTTACCGTCGGGATTACGCAAAGGAATACCTCGACATGGTCTGCGTCGATCCGCTCGGCAATCTCATCCGTCCAAACTATATCAGCGAACGCTTCCCGAAAATGCTGAAAAAGAACGGATTGCCGCGCATCCGCTTCCACGACCTGCGCCATTCCTGCGCCTCCATGCTGATTGCACACAAGGCGGGTATGAAGCAGGTACAGATGTGGATGGGGCATAGCAGCATCACAACTACAATGGACACCTATGGGCACCTGGATGATTCCGCCAAAGTTGAACTTGGAGAAACCATGGCATCGTTACTCGGAAAGAACAAAACGGAGGAAAAGGAAAATGGATCCCGAGATCATCACCAAGGAACAACTTTATAAACTGCTCCATATCTCCAAGCGCAAGGCAAAATGGATGCTGGATGAGGGCATCATTCCATGTCAGAACCGCGGTACAAAAACGCACACCTATCTCATCCGGATGGAGGATGTGCAGATATACCTCGAATGTTCCGACGCGGAGCGGCAGCGCGAACTACCAACCGGACAGTTCAATGCACACCTGGTCAAGAGTCATAGAAAAAGCGAAAAACTCCCGCAGAGGGAACTGCGGGAAGAAGAAACAGATGATTATATGCTGTGTTTGGAGGAAAAATGGGCAATCCTGCCGGACGATCTCAGTGTCGCACAGGTGGTCAGCCTGACGGGAATCTGCGAGAAAAGAATTCTGCGTTGGCTGCAAACGGGAGAACTCTTTGCTGTCAGATTCGGTGGAAGATACCATATTCCGAAAGAGGTCGTGATTGAATGGTATGCGAAGACAAGGTATACTTTGTGAAATGACCGACCCGTTCGAATCCTTACGATGAAGAAGCGGAGCCATACAACGGGGTATGACTCGGCTTCTTTGGCGGAGGGGGTACAAAAAAGATGAATTCGTATTTTTGATAGATGGATTCGAACTCTCAGAAAACAAGCTGTGTTCTAATGTATTGAAGAACTTATAACTTGAAAGCCCATTTCTTCAAACCTCTTTTTTTGAAGTTCAAAATTTCCTTGGATTTTCGAGCAATCCAACAAAATGGTCAGATTTTTCCTTGCCCGTGAACATCCCACATAGAATAATTTGTATGCGCTTAGAATACCATATACCGCATTATCTTTTAGACAATCTTTCGCTTTTGTAACCCCCGGCTTTGAAAAGTAGCTTTCATAATCTGCACCATAAATAAATTGAAAATACGGATCATCTTTAAATCTATCAAATACTGTGTGCAGCTTCGCCTTAATCATTTCTTCGTTTGCTATGTAAGTTCCCTTTTTTAGCTCACTTCCTCTAATACCTATACTCTGCTGGATATTGCCTACTTCAGCCGCAAAATCATAGTAGAATTGGTTAAGCGTTTTGGCGGAAATCTGTATCCGTCCCCACATTTCAAAAAAACGATACATTGCGACACACGGATTACTTGAGCTATCTTCGGCGACAAAGACAACACTATCATGGCTTTCTCCTTTCACACCATGTTGAGTCGAAACTCTCGGATTGCATAAATAATCCGCAACATGGACCACCTCAACTACGGGGACAAGTTCTGCTAGTTTATAGTCATCGTCATCAACAATGCCACTCAAGTATGCTTCATTTAGTAGATGCACATTTGCAAGGCCTCTAATTAGGTCAGCTATAGTTTTGTTTTCACTTTCAATAATATTAAAAACTTGCTTTATGCTATTAAAGACCGTTTCTTTATCATTATGTGTTTTAATATTCCAGCTATCTTTGCTGAAAACGGATTTATTCCCCTTCAGAATCTGAATAATACTCCCATACTGTTGCGCTTTATAGAGCCTTAACAACTCAACAATACAGAACAACACTTTTAAGAGGGAGTCAGGATTATCTTCATAATGTGTTGTTAGTACATCCACCGCAGACACTGCTTTACCAAAAGAGTATTTCTCCATTTTATCGAATGCGTTATACAAATTAATTGCGTCAATATCAGAAAAACGTTCTCTGTTAAAGAGATATAGGATTAGCGTGTCAGAATCTGACTTTCGAAGACTTTCAATTTCCGCTTGTATAGAATGGCTAATAATTATCCTTGGATCAAAATCAGATTTAGCACTCCTCATTTTCTCGGAGCTGTTTTGAACTAACGCTGGATCATTGTAGATATTATTCAAAATGTCCACAATGTTTTTTGCCGAACGGTAATTTGTTGTCAATGCCTTTGTAGTGTCAAATAGCTCAAAGTTTTCTTCAAAAGATCCATCATAGTTTTTATATATCTGCTGCATTCGATCTCCAAACAAGAACAGCTTGGTTTTCGTATTATGTACACTTTCAAAGAATATCTTCAGAACATCGCTCATTGTATCCTGATACTCATCGATAAAAATGAATTGATATTTACTAGTCATTCTTTTCTTGATAACAGGATAACGATTGAAAATCGCTTTTGAAAAGCTTATTAGATCATCATGAGACAATCCTCCGTAGTATAAAGAGCTAAATGGAGATTCGTTATATGAGAGAACCTTGATGTTATTTCTAACCATATCATAATCTAACTTCCCGTACTTCTCAATATAACGAGCATTGCTCTCAGCTATACTTTCTTTTTGGTCTTTATTATCTATCCGTTCAGATATTTGTGCACCATAAACTTCAAAGTACAATTCCAATATGTCTTGGTGGGCAAAATAAGGTTTCAGAAAAAAGTGCAGAAAAGAGTGAATTGTACCAATATATACATTTTTAGAAAGAATACCCTTTGATAATTCATCTGCTGCACGTTTCGTATATGTGATGCACAGAATATTGTCTTTTGGATTATCTATGATACGCCTTTGCACCATCGACTTTATTTCTGTCGTCTTCCCGCTGCCTGCTGGCGCATTTATTAAATAACAGTTGTTCAATTTGTTAGCCACATCAAGCCCTCCTCTATATAGTTGGGAAGCATAGTGTCAACAAGCTTATTGAGAATGACTGAGTACATAAAGTCTGTTTTGTTTTTGCTTGTATGCTGTACGATCGTCCGAATACTGCATGAATCTGCTTTTTGTGGAATCACAAACCTTAGTTTGTCGTTTTTGCGTAGACTAGTCCATTCTTCTTTTGTTTTCGTATCCAGGACTGAGACATTATATCGTTTAGCAAGCATTGCTTCCTCCAGAGTCCGAGCATATCCGTCGGTCTGCCCCTGGAATTCTAGACAAATATTATTACTCACTATACATCCTGAACTGTCCTTCCAAGAATAAAGTGCCTCTATCGTGGGTGCAGCGTCACTAAGTTTCTCTGTTGCAAATGCATTTATTGTAGCATTTGTGGATGACGATTGACGCACATTAGCTTCTGTTTCAGCTTCCGTTTTATAGTCCAAATCTGTGATGATAAGAGATTTGACATTCAGATATTCAAGTATTGGCTTATATTTTATCGCATATGCACCACCGACTTGCACAAAGGAGATGTACTGGTTTCTTAGTGTTTCAAACCGTTCCGAAAGCAATACATTTTTTATAAGCATTCTTTCCGTATCACCTTCGTACAGTATTACTTTATCAGCGAAGATTATATCTGGAAAATTGATAGCATAAAAGCCGTCATAAAATTCGATCAAATCTTTTAATTCTTGGTTTGGCTTAATTACTTCATATATAAATTTGTGTAAGTCATAAAGACAGCATTCAAATGGTCTAACTTGTCTAAGAACTCGAAGTTGAGAAATACGACTATTCCGAACGACTTCATGCGAATGTGTTGTTACAAAGCCTTGCATCGCACTCTCTTTGCTGTAATAGGCGAACAGGTATTGCGAAAAAACATTTTGCATCTGTGGATGCATATGAGCCTCAGGTTCCTCAATGACAAAAAAGTTTACGAGCAGAGGATCAATGGTCTTCCGGTACTTTTCCAACTGAAGGTGAATAAAGATAAGGTTGCTATATCCTAAGCCTTGAGAAGATTCTCTCAGGAAAAAGTTATCCACTTGATATTTTGCGCTTGTAATGCTTTTGAGCAGGGATTGGACAGCTTCATCTGTTACCACCATATCGATGGTAATGTTACCGGCTTGCCCACCATTGGTTTTAGATATTTGTTCTATAGTTTTTCCCAGCGTTTCAACAGATGCTTTACGAACCTCTTGCTGAATTTGTTCGTCTTCAATCGACTGCTTAATCTTATCCGGCAAAGACTGAATTAGCGTTTTCCAGTTATCTTCTTGGCTTGCTATATCTATCATGCTCTTGCTTAGTATTTTAGCCCTATCTGAGTTTCCATCATCCAGTGTCCTGCCAGCCATAATATTCTGATAATTGAAAAGAGCCCTAAACGACGCCATATCCATAGGAACTATATTGCTATAGGTCTTATCAGAGAAATAGGCAGCATCTTTACAGCTATCAGTATACATTTGGATCAGCATTTCCTTAATGATACGAATCCCGTCGGCGTCTTTATCATCATCTCCAACCAATTTATCGAAACGATTATGTAGCTTTTCATATTCTGAATCCAATGATTTTCTCAGCAAATCCTTGTCTAGTTCAAATCGGTAAATGAAATAAAAGCTGTTGTTATCCGGATCAAGCTCCATGATGTAGTCGGCAAAGTTCCGAATGTCATCGCTGGCAGGATTATAATCTACTTGAATCATAACTTCTATCGGGGTAAGCAGCATTTCGTTTTCTGGATTCTCAGAGGGCATTATTGTTCCAAGAATATTTGCAATCAAATTTTCTTTTTCATTTTCTTGGTTAAATTGAGTTCGAAAATATGGAAATACTGCAGTACACCATTTTTGAGATTCATATACGGGAAAGTCATCACAGCACAATCCGCCTTTAGCGTTAAAGACATAGTTAAAAAGCTCTACAATGGATGTCTTCCCGCTATTGTTCGCCCCAGCAATAACGGTAATATCATCTTCCATATTTATTGCTGCTTTCAGAGTCTTTCGAAACCCGGATATATGAATTGTTTTAATTTTCATTTATATTCCCTCCACACGGCAGATCAAGATTTGTGCCTATTTTACAGGATTTTACGCCTTCAGATATTTTGATGCTCTATCGCCTCGACCCGTTGAATCGTACCGCCTTTTACCATGACACCAAGCTCAGTCTCCACCGCCGCGAGACTGACATCTGGCGAAATTGGGATATCTCCGCTTTGAAAAACGGTGTCAATGCTGTGCCTTGATACGCGCCTCTTGGTAATCTTTTAACCAAGTATTTTTTTTAATTATACTCTTTTTGACATGCATTTTCAATACAACGCAATGAATCACACTTGTAAAAGTGCTAAAAAGCCTTGTATTAAGCGGTTTTTGATAAAAAGAAAAGGAACGCAAGTATCGTATCAATACTTGCGTTCCAATATGGAAGGGGCGACTAAAATGAACCCCTCTCCAATTTCAACCGCATGAGATTGAACTCTCGTTATTGATGTCACGCTAATTTTTAGATACTATGTATCGTTACTTTATAACTTCACCGAATCTACTTAAAAACTCATTATCGGAGTCATTAAATGCTAAATAATCATCATGCACTTCGCAGGGAAAAGCTGTTAATCTATTCACATTATTATATCTTTTGATCAAACATATAAATATTACTGAAAACTCTAACCCTGTATATATCAATAAATCTTCATTTTCACCTGCCTTGAAGACTTTTTTATACATCTTGAAATTTCCCACAATGCTTTTAACATAGTTTCGGGTTTCGTCATCAATTGCAATATCATGAGCGCATCTGTTTCTAATTTTTCTAAACAGATTTATATCATCATGCAGTTCTTTTGATATTAACCCTAATGCATATGCCAGCTGGATTTTTGATGAAAACGTGCCAAGGCATCCTTGATGTGAAAATAATTCGTCGGTATCGGCATCATCAATTAAATACTTTTCAATCACTTTGCCCAGCATAGAATCTATCAAAGCTGCCGCAGTAATAATGCTCGAACGCATTGGTCGCTGCCCTACCTCAGTAATTATCTGCTCTAAAGTTTTATCCAAAATAATCACCTCGCTTTTTTACTTCTTATAGTTATTATATCACATCTTTGTAAATAAATCTGCCCCTTTCGCCAAAAATCTCCAAAAGCGAACTGCTGACTCTACACTCGGTATAGTCAGCAGTTCAGTTTTACTCAATTACTACTGTTTTCTCAATCCCGCCCTTGAACACTACTTCGATCTCATTCTTTGATATTACGCGGACGCAATCAATGAGCTGTCGGACGGCGCGGTAATCGTATTCGATGGGGTGGTTTTTCAGTGCGTTCAGCGTATTCAGCATCTCGTTCATACGGGCGTTGTTGTCCCCGATGGTGGATTGCTTCGCTTTCTTCTCGGCGATGCGCTTTTTGGTTTCGGCGATCTCCGCAGACAGTTTTACAAATTCCTCACTGTCCGATTCACTGTTCTTCGCCTTTTGCATGACTTCCTCGATGAGTTGATTCAGCCGTGCTTCATCGGCGACGGTACTGTTCTCATCCGAGTCACCGTAGTACATTCGGATGTAGAGCTGCAGGTTTTTGATTGCGGTTTGACAGCCCTCATCGCTGACTACCTCTCGTATCGATTCTACTATCGCTCGGTGCAGTACCGTTTCTTCCATTGTAGGCGAGTCGTGGCAGTATTTCGTACCATATTTAAGTCGGCTGGATGCGTCGCCACACGGCTTTTTTCATACCGTTCTTGTTCCATACGGCTCGGCGGTATGCCGTTCCGCATTTTCCGCAGGCAAGCAGTTCTGTCAGAGCGTATTTGCTGCTGTATTTCCCAAGCTCGGTCTTGACATCCTTTTGCTTTTTCTTCTTGAGGCTTGAGCGTCGGGCAAGCTCTCTTTGCACTTGGTCGAACACTTTGCTTAATTATAACATATTTCTGCATTTCTTTCAATTCCTATGAAAAATGTCGTAAAATTGTTTTATCGCATTCAATATAGGAGTTGATAACATGAGAACTTACACGCAAGAAGAAAAACAGGCAGTCATTGAGCGCTTAATATCCGGAGAGCCGTCATCCAATATTCTTTCCGATACAGGCATACCAAAAAGCACTTTCTACAGTTGGCTGCGTATCTATCGAGAGGAGTTGGAATCCGATAAACGAAAGGCGGTCAACATCCGCAATTTTCATTTACTTGAAAACAAGGTCGCACGTTTGGAAGGCATTATTGAAATCCTCAAATCTGCGACCTGCACGCCAAAGTCGCCGTTGAAGCAACGGCTATATACCGCCGAGCAACTTTACGGGAAATATAACGTACACGTGATCTGTGATGCGTTTGATATTCCCAGAGGAACATTCTACAACCACGTTCTTCGCAATAAGAGGGACAACACGTGGTATGCAAAACGCCGGGAGGAATTGCGCCTTCGGATACAGGAGATTTACGACGAAAGCAATCAGATATTCGGTGCTGCTAAAATTGCGGCGGTAATGAAAAGCGAAGGCGTCAAAGTCAGCAACGAAATGGTACGCACGCTTATGCGTGATATGGGATTGGTCAGCATTCGTCAGTCGGCAAAGAAACTATACGAAGACGAAGGTCGCAAATACAAAAACCACCTTAATCAAGAGTTTGATACGAGCAAACCCAATGAGGTATGGGTTAGTGATGTTACTTATTTCAAGTACGGTGAAAATGCTTATTATATTTGCGTGATCATCGACTTGTTCTCCCGAATGGTCGTGGGATATAAAATTGGAAAGACCAACAGCACGCAACTTGTAAAATCGACTTTTCAGATTGCCTATAAAGCACGCCAACCTGATTCAAGTCTGATCTTTCATACTGACCGTGGTGGCAACTATCGATCCAAGACGATGAACGATTATATTCGATCACTGAGCATCACACACTCTTTTTCGAGGGCGCACGTGCCATATGACAATTCTGTGGTGGAGTCTTTCTTTTCCTCCATGAAGCGTGAGGAACTATATCGGACAAAGTATCGTTCGGAAGCAGACTTTCGCAAAGGCGTGGACAAGTACATGATTTTCTACAACACCAAACGCCCACACCGAAAACTGCAATACAAGACACCGGAACAGAAGGAGGAAGAATATGCCTTGAAAATTGCGGAATTACAGGACACGCGCTAATAGACTGGGGAGTTCGTAAAGGTTTGTTTTCGGCAATTCAACTTGTGAATTTCGCGTTTTTCTGTTTTGAGTCCAAATGACAAAAAGAAAATGCGACTCCGAAAAGCCGCATAAACACTGGATTTTAACATAAAAACACCATTGAGTCTGAACTTGAGGGTTCAGATTTCAATGGTGTCTTTATCTGGCGGAGGGAAAGGGATTCGAACCCTTGTGAGATTGCTCTCAAACGGTTTTCAAGACCGCCTCGTTATGACCACTTCGATATCCCTCCGTATAAACGGAACTATGAAATTGTATTAGAAAAAACATTAGAAGAAAAAACTTTGCTGTCCGAAAAGTGCGTGTGTTTCCCTCAAATACGGGGCTTTTTCGCTGATTGCTTCCGCTATGGCAAGGAGGTTTCAAGACCGCCTCGTTATGACCACTTCGATATCCCTCCGTGTACCAAGCCAACCGAAAGGTCAGCTTGAACCATAGTATGAAATCAAGGAAACAGCGAGAACCTCGTCCTGCCGCACGCCGGTACTGCTCTTAAGAGTGGTACCGGCGTGCGGCAAACACTGCGCGAACCGCCGCTTCAGGGATTAAACCGCGCGTATTTTTTGCTGACTTCGTTCAGCTTCCGCTCGATGACCGACTTTCGCTTCTGGTATGCGGATGCCAAACCGCTTCCCTGCCCCGTCCCAGCCACGATTGACGTGATGCCCATATCCCCAACAGTGGATATTTCGTAGCGCATGGAGTCTCGGATCAGATCCAGCATATCCGAATCCTCCGGAGCATTCAGCCGCTTATATGTCAACGTGATCTCGTAGAAAGCATCTACCACCGTATCATGTGAGAGATAGCTCCAGTAGGACATAATAGCTGCCGCTCTGTCCGGATCCTTGACGGATGACGGCATCGCCCACGCGCAGGCAAACGGATCTACCAGATGCCAGTAACGCTTCTGATACGTATCATACTTGGGATTCGGCAGGATGCCGTATTCGGATCGCATATCCACAAAGCAATTGGCATCCCCTGCGCCGTTCTGCACGAAAAGGAAGTGATCTTCCGCGAAGAGCGCACGACCGTAGTCAAAGATATGCCTGTACCCCGACGTATCCTGCCCTTTGGCAGCCGCATCGAAGGACAGCAGGTGTGTCTTGTCGCGCATCAGCTCAGCCACCTTATCAATGACGTTGGACGTCCGTTCGGATACGAAGGAAACCGTCAGATACCCGTCCTCGTCCTTGGTCGTAAACGGGACATCACAGCCGCTGATAAAGAATGTCGAGGTTTCGGATAACAGCCCATAACGGTCATGCCCGTCCCAAACGCCGTCTCCGTTGAGGTCAAAGGCAACCGTTTGCACCATATCCACAAAGGAGTCCATCGTCCACGTGCCGGCACGCACCTGATCGTAGGGCGCAACCATACCGTATAAATCGCAGAGATGCTTATTGAAATACAGAAAACGCGCATTGCTCGACGCACTCATGCTGGCATCGCTGACGGCGAGGAACACCACATTCTGGACTGACAGCGCTTCGTCCGCGTTACTGTCCCACCACGGATCAGAAGGAACATAGTGCGGCAGTTTCCGCCAGTTATGGTAATAACCGGACAGTGACTGCGGGAACATCTGATTCATTGCGTCCGTGATCAGGTCGAACTGATCGTCTCCGGCAAAGCCGGTCCTCCGCACCATCCCGACCGGGGATTTACTCAAAACCGCCTTGAAACTGACCCCGAGGTCGTGCTCAAGCAGAAGGTTGCGCGTATACACGGCATCGTTCACAGGTTCGGAGTTAAGTCCTTCCGAATATACGTCACTGACATCATATGAGCCGGCTCCGTAGCGGTAGAGAACCGAGAAGGTCGAACCTTTCAACTTCACTCCGGACATGTCCGGCTTGGCAGTTGTTTCGCTTTCGGCATCTGTCGAAGACGGAAGTTCCGGAACGGTTGTTGCCGTTTCCAGACCGTCTGTCCCGCAGGACGGCAGAAGAAGGGCAAGAACAACAGTCATGATAATGCTCGCGATCAAGAACCGGCGTTTCATACTATGGGAAGCTCCTTTCAAATCTGACAGGATCTGGAGTTCTTGGGGCAACGCACTGCTATTATACCACATGCTTCCGCGCCTGTCAAGCGCAATTTCAAAAAAGCCGGAGCAAGACTGTTTTGATGGTTCCGTTCAATCCGCAATGGGCGCCAAGCCGGAAATACCTACCTTGTCGCCGTGCAGTGTTTTCCGCAATTCAGCCGCATATCTCGGCGTCATACCCCGTGACGTCCGTCCCGTTATGTCCGGTCATTATGCAGACGGTTCCGGCGCACTCGCAGGGCTGACCGAAAGCGTCAGCGGACACAATGGCGTTATAATGATTTCCGAAGAAGTGTCCGTCCCTGTCCCGCAATGCCAACGGCTCTCCCCATTCTGTCAGGCTCTTGCCCTCCGAAACCACCATGTGCTCGGTCAATCCGAATTTTTCCACCAACGTTCTGTCAAACAAGTTATAACACATAAGGTAGCGGTTTCTTGCTGTATCAAAAATGACTCTTGGGTGCCAGCCGTTCCTGACGATCACGCTTTCTTTGCCCAGATTTCCGGCTTCGGAAAAGCTCCCGTCATAGTATTTCACGAAATCACCCATGATCCCGTCCCTGCGCAATCTGGTTCTCGCAACGCAAACATCGCAGGAAAGCCATTCCCCTTTTTCAACGTCCACATGGATCACATCATAAAACAAATACAAAAACTCTGCATCAAAAAAGCATGAGAAATCGCCGCTGCCGAGATTGACCACGTCCCCGGTCTGCCCCTTGGCATTGATACTTTCGGGAATATATTTTTCCGTAAAGCACACGGCTTCTCCCGTGAGAACCCATCTGTCAAACGTCCATGTCCGTCCTTCGTCGTCCGAATGCATCATACCGACGTGCCGGAAATCGGAGTCGAACCGCGGTTGCTCGCAAGGTCCCAGCGCATCGTAAGCAGTGCCCTTGCCGTTCCAACCTGTTTCATTGTGAAAATAGCAAAAGAATCTATGCGTACCGGGGCAAATGTACAAGCCGAACGGCCAGATGCTCCCTCGCGCCAAAACCCCTTCCGGGTATTTGATCCCGGCGAACGCCGTGCCGGCGGCGCCTACCTCGAAATCCGTCTTCGCCTCGTATACATACCGCATATCCTTCAGCGTCGTTCCGCAGAACATTCCGATGTGCCCCATATGCGAATGCCCGCTCATGCCCCACAATCTTCCGTCTACATCTCTGTACAGTGGCACCGTGCCGTCCTGATACACGCCTGCCTCGTTCGCAAACGGTGTTTTGAAGCTTTCACCTATTTCAATTTTCATATGTGACCTTTCCTTTCTCACCAACGAAGAAATAATGGCAGTTCCGGCTTGCGGGAAAGCCGGTTGCTCTGACTGCCAAGGCGCAGAACTTCCTGCCCGACAATTTCTTCTCGGATTTGCCGCTTCTGTTCCCATTCATGGTCTGCATCGCCTGCAGATCCATGGTCTGCATCGCCTGCAGATCCTACGTACAATTATACGGACAGACGGAGGCTTTGTCAATGGTGGAGTCAGGAAGCATGAGAAAAGTTACAAATTGTTTGCCGATGGAACGCCCTCGCTTTCGCAAGCAAAAAATCCGTCAGGGGGACTTGCCCGGACGTCCGGAATGTGGTATACTGTAGGTACTTCAAGTAAGGAGTCACTGCTTCTATGAAACACGCTGCGCTTTCGCCTGCCGCAGGCGTTATCTGCGAATTCAATCCTTTTCATAACGGGCACATGCGCCTGCTGCGTGCGGTGCGCGGAGCGCTGGGTAACGGCGTGTGCATCGTATGTGTGATGAGCGGACGCTTCGTCCAGCGGGGCGAGCCTGCTGCCGCCGACCCGTACCTGCGTGCGAGGGCTGCTCTCTGCGGCGGAGCGGATCTCGTGCTGGAGCTGCCGTTCCCGTGGTCGGCGGCAAGCGCGGAGCACTTCGCCGATGCCGGGGTATCCGTTCTGTCCGGTTTGGGCGTCGAAACACTTGCCTTCGGCACGGAAAGCGGAGACCTGACGCTTCTTCGTGCTGCGGCGGAGGTCCTGGCTCAGCCGGACTTTCCGGCTCGCTCCGCCGCGCGGGTGCGGCAAGGCGACGGTGCTGCCGTAGCCCTGTCCGGGCTCCTGCGGGAAGCATTGTCGGATATGACTCCGGCTCTCCCAGATGATTTCCCGTCCTCCAACGACAGACTTGCAATGCAATACCTCCGCGCTATGCACGCCGCCGGAGACGCAATGACCCCCTTGGCTGTCCGCCGGGAGGGGCAGGCATTCCGGGACGAAACACTGCATGATCCGTCCGCACCATCGGCAAGTGCCATCCGTCTGCTGATGCGCGAAGCGTCGGCAGACCCGGATTGCCTGTGTGCAATGCTGACCGGCACCATGCCGGACGGTGCATTGCAAGTATGGCTGGACGCGATCCGTGCCGGACAGGCACCAACCGACGGCTCCGCCCTGCTCCCCTTCCTGCACACGTTTTTCAGGTTGGCTGACCCGGACGAACTGGCTGGGTTCTCCGGTCTGTCAGGGGGACTTTCCCATCGGCTTGTTCGCGCGGCAATGGATGCCCCGA
>ERZ780149.2014-NODE-2014-length-19990-cov-3.766892_pt1 | contig 19990 bp, 12 predicted proteins | sample MGYA00511367_ERZ780149 | MGnify/ENA primary metagenome ERZ780149 (study PRJEB29588, sample SAMEA2153852) | human gut metagenome | biome: human gut; feature: human-associated habitat; material: faeces | place: Denmark | collected 2008/2010 ... | reverse complement strand
GCCGGAGCATCGGCGGTAGCCGACTCAAGTTTCTTCATTATCGAGAAAATGAAGGCGGCAGAGACAAGACATATCACGATGAGTATTCCCCAAAGCATCGCGGTAGAGACCTTGCCCCAAAGGAACATAGGGATTGACACAAGGTAGTTACCTACTGCCGTGGCGGCAAACCATCCACCCATCATCGAGCCTTTCAATTTCGGAGGTGCCACCTTGCTGACAAATGATATACCCATAGGCGAGAGCAACAGCTCGGCGAAGGTGAGCAACAGATAAGTGCCGATAAGCCAGTTGGGCGACACGGCGGCAGAAGTGCCCACGATAGAAAGCGAGCCGATACACATCACGCCGTATGCGACAGCAGCCATGAGCATACCGTAACCGATTTTGCGCGGTGCCGACGGCTCTTTTTTCTTCTTTGCAAGCCATCCGAAGAGCGCGAGGCTTACCGGGGTAAGCGCAACCACATAGAAGGGGTTGAACTGCTGATATTGCTGCGGCTGTATACCGGTCAACGGTTCGGGAGTGGTGTTATAGAAATAATAGAGTGTCCAGGCGACAAGAGCAAGTATCGCAACCGATATAATCCGGCTCAGGTTGCTCTTGCTCTGGAAGAGGTTGAACAATGCATACACACCCACGGCGATGCTGAGAAGCGCCCATACGTTAAAGCCGATGCGTGTCCACCCGGAAGCCTCGGGAGCAGTACAGGTCTTTGCAAACTCGGTAAGGGTCGCGCCATTCTGATGGAACACCATCCAGAAGAATATCACCACTGCAAACACGAGCAATAGAGCTACCACGCGCTGCTTGGTCTGCGACGGAGTGAGTTCCGGGCCGGTTGATTCGGCAGCCTTTGCCGAAGGATTCTTCTTGTCGGTGAGTATGTGTGCATAAGTCTTTCTGCCGAGGAAATAAATCAGGAAGCTGACAATCAACGATGCGCAGGCTATCGCAAATCCGTAACTGTAACCAGTTGTAAGCGTTGTGATATATTGCGAAGCCCATGCAGCAAGGTCGGCACCGGGTGTCATTCCTGCCTCTGTGGCGGTGGCAATAAGGTCGGCACCGTTTTCAGCACCGTCAAGGTACTGGTTGCAGAGTGCGGGGAGAGTGCTGACATAGGTAAGACCCTGAGCCTTCATGGCGACATTACACATAGCTGTGGCAGCCATAGGGGCCAACATCGAGCCGATATTGATAGCCATATAGAACAAGGAGAATGCGGCATCACGCTGCCCGCTGAAACGGGCGTTGTTGTAAAGGTCGCCTACCATCACCTGAAGATTACCCTTGAACAGTCCGGTACCTATTGCAATAAGCAACAGCGATGCACAAAGTATCACAAGCGACGAGGTGCTGCGTATCTCCGTGGGAATAGCCATGATCATATAGCCTACAAACATCACGGCGATACCGGTCACGACACACTTCGAGAAGCTCCAGCGGTCGGCAACCCAGCCGCCTATAAGGGGCATGAAATATACAAGAGCGAGGAATCCTGCGTAAATCTGACCCGACACCGTCGAATCAAATCCGAATTTAGCCTGCAGGAACAGCAAGAAAATTGCGAGCATTGTGTAGTAGCCGAAACGCTCGCCGGTATTGGCAAGCGAAAGCACATACAGTCCTGCCGGTTGATTTTTAAACATAGATGATTGGTGTTTATGATTAATACTACTTTCTATTCACTATTTTTCCGAGTCAAGCTTTGCCTTGAATGCGACGGCGTAAAGTTTCATCTGCTTCACCAAAGCGGCAAGACCGTTGCTACGTGTTGGCGACAGATGTTCGGCAAGACCGATTTTATCTATGAAATAGAGGTCGGAATCAAGTATCTCGTCGGGAGTATGACCTGAAAGCACCTTCACAAGAAGGCTTATTATCCCTTTCACTATTATCGCATCGCTGTCGGCTGTAAACTCGATTTTTCCCTCCGGGGTAAGTTCGGCTTGCAGCCACGCACGGCTCTGACAGCCTTCTATCAGGTTTTGAGGCGTATGATAAGCCTCCGGCATAGGGGGAAGCGCATTCCCCAGGTCAATTATATAAGCATAGCGGTCCATCCAGTCATCGATGTCGCTGAACTCCTCTATTATTTCGTCTTGTTGTTGGTTTATTGTCATGATTTTATGTCATTTACTTGCTTTTTCGTTATATACCGTGTTAGCCACCGTCTGACCGACCGCCTCCAGCGTAGCCTTGCCGATGTGGGTCATATCGTCGGAAGTCGTATGCCATACGGGCGAGAACGACCCCGTGGCGGGATGACTGCACTCGATTATGTCGATACAAGGAATACCGGCACGGTTGATAAATATATGGTCGTCGGTAATTCCTCCGCGCACATCGTTAAGAAAATATTTATCATAGCCGGCAGCCGAGGCGTTACCCCATACCTTGTCATTTATGCGCTCGGCGAAACCCTGTGAAAGATATTCACGGTAAAATTTCGCATTTTCACCGCCTACCATGTCGAGCAATATGCCGTAACGCGGCATATTTTCAGCGGCATACGGCATGTGGTTCACCCAATACTGTGTCCCGAGACACCATGTTTCCTCGCTGCTGCCCCATGCGCCGCTGTTACCGGAGTCCTCCCCGTCGACAAAGAGCAGGTCGACACCAACCTCGGGCGACTTCCCCTGAAAAGCGCGGGCGAGTTCCAGAAGCACCCCTACACCGCTTGCACCGTCATTGGCTCCCGGCACCGGCAAAGTGCGCTTGTTTATATCAGGGTCGGCATCAGCCCAGGGACGCGTGTCCCAATGTGCCACAAGCAATATCCGGTCATTTGATTCGGGATTATAACGCCCCATTATGTTTGTCAGCGGCAATTCCGTACCGAGATAATTGACTGCAGTCAGGTTCTGCTCGATTATGGTATCCGCACCAAAACGGCGCAACTGTCCGATGATATATTCCTTGCATGCTGCATGTCCTTCGCTGCCCGGTATGCGCGGACCGAAATCCACCTGCTCCTTGACATAGTTGTAAGCGCTGTCGGCACTGAATTTCACAGGAAAAATCGCACCCTGTTCTTCCATGACCTGTGTCTTGGCTTTGTTTCCCCCTCCATTACAGGAGATTGCAGAAATCAACATCAGTGCCAAGACAAAATGAATGCACTTCATAATCGGTTTATTGTTATTTGACCTTCAAAGTTACAAAAAAGTGACAAAACGGCAACAGGCGCATTGGTCAACCCAAGCTTTTTATGAATTTTTTAACTTTTTTAGTGTTTTCGTATGCGTCACACACTCAGGCACCTCCGGAAGAAAATGAGTGACATAGATAAGTGTCGGACGGTCACGATTCACAATAGTGTTGATAACAGCCTTGACGCTTCTCTTGCGAGCCGCGTCAAGCCCGTGGAGCGGCTCGTCAAGTATGAGAAGGTCGGGATGCTTGATAAACGTGCGCGCTATAAGCACGAACCGTTGCTCTCCGGTCGACAGGGTGGCATAGCGTCTTTCCGCAAGATGCTCAAGATGAAAAAGCGACAGCCACGCCATAGCTTCTTCTGCCGCGGCGCGCGATATGGCGCCGTAGTTGCCTGTCGTGCTTCGCAATCCCTGGGCGACCACATCCCTGACCGTGCCCTCGAATCGAAAATACAGGTGCATTTCGGGCGACACGTAGCCTATGCGCCGCTTGGTATCCCAAATACTCTCCCCCGACCCGCGCTTACGGTCAAAAAGCGTGATGTCATTGGAATACGCCTGCGGGTTGTCGGCATAGACAAGGCTCAATAATACTGACTTACCGCTGCCGTTAGGTCCTGCGAGTGCCCAGCATTCGCCGCTTCTCACACGCCATGATTCATTTTCGATAATCTTGCGGCTACCGTAGCTTACATTGCACCCGCGCAGTTCAAGCGTTATGTCGTGCACCAGCTTCTCGCGCGGTGACTTGGGTACACGCTCAAGATTCACGGCATAATCCATCAAGGTCATCATCGCCCCTCGCGCCGCGGCTGCATTGCCCCGGTAGTCCATAGGCTCGCCGATTGTAAGCGACCTCATGGGTATCACGGTATCGGTACAGTCAGGAATCTCACCCGGATTACACAAAAGGAGCATGACCGATGTACCGCGCCCTGCAATTTCCGCTATCGCCTCGTCAAACAGAGCCCGCGACGCCGCATCAAGTCCTATATAAGGGTTATCTACTATCAACAGGTCGGGTTGCTGAAACATCATATTGATTATAAGCAGTTTGCGCAGCTCTCCGCTCGACAGGTAATTGACCTTTTTCTGCTCCACGCCCTCCAGATGGAGCCATGAGCAGAATTGACGCCACTTGTCTGAGGCGATATTGTCGCCCATGATTTCTGCGACAGTCGGCACCTCGTCGTTCATCGTTGCCTCATGACGCTGCTGGTAATATTCAACGTGACAGCCACTCAATGAATGGATGTCGCTGAACTCGATAAACTTCACCACAGGTTTCGCCCCGTCGGTCTTTATGGAGTTGGTCATGATATTCCACCCTTTCTCGATTATTCTGCCGAAAGTGCTCTTTCCGCTTCCGTTGGCACCTATCACCACCGTAACACCCTGATGTATCGAAATATGGTGAGGATTGGACAAGGTCACACCCATGTAGCGCAACGTGTCGCTCTGTAACTGAATAGTATTCATGTTGCAAAATTACACATTTTTATCAGGAGCCACACCCCATATCACAATAAATGCTTAAATTTGCACCTTAATTATATAGGAAACAATAATCATAACAGAATAATTCGATGAATTTTATTGAAGAATTAAAGTGGCGCGGCATGCTCCACACCATGATTCCCGGGACTGACGAACTCCTTGAAAAAGAGCAAGTGACAGCTTACCTCGGAATAGACCCCACCGCCGATTCTCTTCATATCGGTCACCTCTGCGGCGTGATGATACTCCGTCATTTCCAGCGTTGCGGACACAAGCCTATCGCGTTGGTGGGCGGTGCGACAGGAATGATTGGCGACCCCTCAGGAAAATCGGCGGAGCGCAATCTTCTCGATGAGGCAACGCTCCGTCACAATCAGGAGGCTATCAAAAAACAGCTTTCCAAATTCCTTGATTTTGAATCTGACGCACCCAACCGCGCCGAACTGGTCAACAACTATGACTGGATGAAGGAGTTTTCATTCCTCGATTTCGCCCGCACGGTAGGCAAGCATATCACCGTCAACTATATGATGGCAAAGGATTCGGTGAAAAAGCGTCTTAACGGCGAGGCGCGCGACGGTCTTTCGTTCACCGAGTTCACCTACCAGCTTCTCCAGGGCTACGACTTCCTCCACCTCTACGAGACCAAAGGATGCAAACTCCAGATGGGCGGTTCCGACCAGTGGGGCAACATGACCACAGGTACCGAGCTTATACGCCGCACCAACGGCGGCGAGGCTTACGCACTCACCTGCCCCCTCATCACCAAGGCTGACGGCACAAAATTCGGAAAGACAGAGAGCGGCAATGTATGGCTCGACGCCCGCTACACGTCGCCCTATAAGTTCTATCAGTTCTGGCTCAATGTGTCCGACGAGGATGCCGAGCGTTACATCAAGATTTTCACCTCGCTTCCCAAAGAGGAAATCGACGAGCTTATCGCGCAGCAGAAAGCCGACCCGGGTCTGCGCCCGCTCCAGAAGCGTCTGGCACGTGAAGTGACCGTAATGGTACACTCCGAGGATGACTATAACGCCGCCGTGGAGGCATCGCAGATTCTGTTCAGCAACAAGGCAGGCGAGTTGCTCCACAACATTGACGAGCAGACATTGCTCGACATATTCGAAGGCGTCGACCGTTTCGAGATTGACCGTGCCGACCTTGACGGCTCGGTAAACCTTGCTGCCCTGCTCACTGAAAAGGCAAAGGTGTTCCCCAGCAAGGGAGAGCTGCGCAAACTCGCACAGGGCAATGGATTGTCAATCAACAAGGAGAAGGTGACCGACATAAACCTCCCCGCCACCACGGCGATGCTCCTCAACGACAAGTATATCCTTGTCCAGAAAGGCAAGAAAAACTACTACCTCCTCATCGTGAAATAACCCCGCGTAGCTGTAGGGGCTTGTGGAAGCAAGCCCGGCACACAGATGGCGACACATAAAAAGAGCGCATCAGGCATTCCGATGCGCTCTTTTTATGTGTCACTGTACCGGGCGAGCTTCCACTCAATGTCACTAACTTAAGTCGCAAGAGCCAAAAATCCCCGCAAAGGGATTCATCCTGTTATCCGCGGGTAATGCCGAAGGCATACCCGTGGCTCAAGCGCCTTCCTCCGATGGTTCAACCCCAGAGCGGGTTGCATAGATGTCTGATAAGCATATATTTATGCAACACGTTTCAGGGTTGCGTTGTTGTAGCAGTATCGCTTTCCACGGGTGCCCACTCCGGGGCTACCCGCGAGTTAACTCTATCTTGCCCGTTCCGGGCAAAATCCTTAAGTTAGTAACATTGAGCTTCCACTCGCCCCTACTTCTTTATTACATTATGCCACGCTCGCGGAGCTTGAGCTGCCATGCCCATGCCGAACGCATGGTGTCGTCAATAGGGGTTGTGGCTTTCCAGCCGAGCACCTCGTTGGCATATTTCGGGTCAGCCCACACCTGTTCGATATCGCCCGCACGTCGCGGAGCTATCTTGTAGGGCACTTTCACACCGGTTGCGCGCTCAAAGGCGTTGATAAGCTCCATCACTGAAAGACCGTTGCCGGTACCGAGATTGAATATCTCGATTTTTGCCTCGCTCTTGTCCTCAAGCATACGCTCCACTGCTATCACATGGGCACGCGCAAGGTCAACCACGTCGATGAAATCGCGTATGCAATAGCCGTCGCGGGTATTATAGTCGTTGCCAAACACGCTCAATTCCTTTCTCACACCGATAGCGGTTTGAGTCAAATAGGGTATAAGATTCTGGGGCACACCGTTGGGCAGCTCGCCAATCTCTGCGGAGGGGTGTGCACCTACCGGGTTGAAATAGCGCAGTATCACGCTCTTAAACGGCGCGCCAGCATTGATGACATCGGTGATGATTTCCTCGGATATCTGCTTGGTGTTTCCGTAAGGCGAAGTAGCCTTCTTTATCGGGGCTTCCTCAGTCACGGGATTATGGTCGGGCTCGCCATACACGGTGCATGACGACGAGAACACGATGCCTTTCACCCCGCGCTCGCCCATCAGGTCAAGCAGGTTGAGCAGGGTGTTAAGATTGTTGCGGTAGTAAAGTACAGGCTTCTGCATTGACTCGCCCACAGCCTTGCTTGCCGCAAAATTGATTATCCCCTTAATGTCGGGGTATTTATCAAAGAGGCGTTTCATGGCATCCATGTCGGTGCAGTCAGCCTCCACAAATTCCGGACGTATGCCGGTGATGCGCTCGATTCCGTCAAGCACCTCGCGGTTACTGTTTGAGAGATTGTCTACTATCACCACAGGATAGCCGGCATTCTGAAGTTCAACGACAGTGTGCGACCCGATATCCCCGGTTCCGCCCGTCACTAAAATCATGTCTTTCTTCATTTTGGTTATATAGTAAAGTTAATACACATTATATATAAATAGGGTTTAGGGTTTATAGTTTATAGTTTAGGGTCGGCAGAAATCATCAGGTAGCATCTAAACCTTAAACCCTCAACCTTAAACCTTAAATCTTCTAACCCCATAACCCGCTTGCGAAGCAAGCTCCTAACCTTCACCTTTCGCTCGCGAAAGGTGAATTATACACTCCTCATCATCTCCCGGGCGTTGGAATCCGCTGAAAAACCGCTCCGCCATCTCGTCGGTCACGATTGCTGCGTCAGGTCCGGGATGCAGATTGCGATGGTGAAGCCGCTCCTTGATTGTAGACAGCGGTGTGTCACAGTAAATCAGCACCGTCTTCCCACTGCGCGACGCTACAAATTCCCGGTAGGCATCGCGCTTGCCGCGCTTGCAGAAAGTAAAATCAAGCACAGCCTTTCCGCCATCGCCGATTATGCGGTCAAGCTTTTGAAGCAGCTCTGACTCCGCTTCGGCAAGGTAGTCGGCAAACTTTTCCTCCGGGTAGTCGCGACCACACATTCCGTGGTGGCTCCACATTATCCGGTCGATGGATAGCAACGCATAGCCGTGCGGCTCCAGTGAACGCGCCAGTGTAGTCTTCCCCGACCCCGATACACCGCTCACCATCACTACGTCGGCATCGCCTATCCTTTCTATCAGTGTGTCCATAAAGCCAAAGTTACAACATTTTTCCTCAATATAACCCTAATAAATGTCAAAATCCATCCGAAAGTCCATTCAGCTCGATTCAGATAGCTCTAAGCGGAAAATAAACAGAGCTTTGTCGCCTCTGCCCCTTTGTCACTCTGTACCTTTTCTGAAAACTGAGAACTGAAATCTGAAGGCTGATAACTCGTTGCCCGACAGGGCATCATCCTTGTTTAGCCGTCGGTTGAGCGCAGCGATACCGACGGAAAGCGAGCCAAGGCGGATGTTTCCGACAGGAATCATCACGGAGATGCATTGATGATTCCCTGATTTTGCCCGGAATGGGCAAGATGATGGTAACCGCGGGTAGCCCCGGAGTGGGCGCCCGTGGAACGCAAGCCCTCCACACTATACAACCCTGAAACGGGTTGCCTAATTAGGTGCTAATCAAATGGCTATGCAACCCGCTCAGGGGTAGAGACAATGGGGAGAGACCGCCTCCGCAGCGGGTGCCCTTTCAGGGCTACCCGCCGTTAACAACATTTATCCCTCCCGGGGAATCCACCCTACCCTCACCTACCCTTATAACCTCATAGCCATCAAGCCGAAGGCTTGAATTTACAAAATTCCGGAGCGCGCACATCTCTCTTTCAGAAATTTTATTAATTTTGCACATAGACTCACGCCGTGCGTCTTCCAAGAGAGGGAGCGAGGCGGGAGGTAATTAAAATAAAAAGCGTTTACTCGCGCTTTATTCTTGCTGAATAAAATCGCCAATTTTAACAGCTGTCAAGAATATTGCAAGGTGGACGCTCACGGGTATGTATTTACCTATCCGGGCTCATTCTATGCCTTAATCGGCATGGAGTGGGTTTGGGGTATGCACATATCGGCGTGAGTATCTACGTTGTTATTTGACAGCAAGGTGTTTGGCGATACCCATTCAGCAAATAGCAACGGTACGGATACCCACGCTTTTTTTGTTTCACCCGTCGCATAGGGGTATTGGCGGCATTTGTTCAAGCGGGCTTAAAATATCCGCTGGTACCATGAACAAGACAGAACTTGCTCGAAAGATACAATCGCTTGACGGTTTGAACAACGAGGAAAAGTCCGCGTTATTTGAACTCATCCGAGGGCATAAAAAATATGGGCTTGTATGGGAAGAAAAGCCCGAAGACATCGAGGAACGCCTTCGTGAAGACCTCCCTGTCCTCGTCGAGCGCAACGACGATAAAGTCCACCCGATTATATCCGACAATCCCGAAGCTCCCAACCACCTCATAATCGAGGGCGACAACCTCGCCGCCCTCACGGAACTGTCATACACCCACGCGGGAAAGATTGATGTTATCTACATTGACCCGCCGTATAATCGCGGTGAGAACGATTTCAAATATAATGATACCTTCATTGATAAAGATAATCCATTCAGACATTCTTTATGGCTCAATTTTATGAGCAAGCGCCTAAAAGCTGCGAAAGCTCTTTTATGCGATACAGGTATTATTATCATACATATTGACGAGCACGAATATAATGCTCTTTATCTTTTGCTTGATGAAATATTTTCAAGTCAAAATAATTTGGGAACTATCATCTGGAACAAGATGAATCCCAAGGGAGATGCAAAAGGTGTTGCTTCCATGCACGAATATATTGTAATTTATGCAAAAAGTAAAGATATATTCCTTTCACAAGAAGGAACGCTTTTGCGTCAAAAGCCAAATGCTGAAAAGATTCTTGCAAAAGCTCGCTCTTTGTTTGCTAAATTAGGGAAAAGAGCTATTCCTGATGACGTAAAAAAGGCAGTTGCGCCATTCAGTTACAGCAAAGAGCTTCTTAAAGATTTCGAGGTTTTATATGATTTAGACCTAATCAATAAGGAGTTCCAAAATTGGTTAGCATCTTCACCATTTGGTAAAGGAGAAAAAGCGTATAAATATATCTCTCCCAATGGTCGAGTGTTCCGTTCTGTGTCTATGGCTTGGCCCAACAAGGAGGTAGCCCCCGATGATTACTGGATTCCTTTAAGACACCCCGAAACAGGAGAAGAATGCCCTATACCTTCAAAGGGGTGGCGAAATCCACCTCTAACAATGGCTCGCCTCCTTGGAACTACTGATCCACACAACGTAGCTGGTCTTACCATTAAAGGAGAGATAGTTTTTTCCCGTAAGAAAAACGGTACTCTTAACATTCCTGAACGTATTTACTATTTAGATGAGAATATGTCTGAAAATGTTCCGTCATTATACAATGATGGTTCCAGCGACGATACGTTACTTAAAAACCTAAACATATCGTTTGAATATCCAAAAACAGTTTCGGTTGCTTCGTACCTGTTGAAAAATATTCACCCTAATTCTCGATTGATAGTCGACTTTTTCGCAGGTTCCGGCACTACACTTCACGCTGTTATGTCGCTTAATGCAGAAGATGGCGGCAAACGTACCTGTATTCTCTGCACCAATAATGAAAACCATATATGCGAAGATACAACATACAACCGAAATGCACAGGTCATATATGGCTACCATACAGGCAAAAATTCATATGTTGCCGGACTTGCCGACAACAATCTCCGCTACTATCGCACTGAATTTTTGCCACGTGAACGCTCGGTTAAAAATATGCGCGAACTCGTTCATGCCTCAACCGGTCTTCTCTGCATAAAAAACGACCTCTATACGGAGGCTTCGTTTGGAAGTCGCAAAATGAATCCGAAATACGCCCGCTACTTTGAGCACGGCAACAAGCGTATGCTCGTAATCTACGAAGAAAGAGCAATCCCATTCATAGCCGACATAATCAAGACAATGCCGGATGGCGAGAAGATCAAGGTCTATGTTTTCTCACACGGCAGCTATGCCTACGACGATGAATTTGCCGAGGTGGAAGACCGCGTAGAGCTTTGTGCATTGCCGCAGGCAATCTACGATGCTTACCAAAAAGTGCTACCAAAACGCAAACCCAAATTCCTCGTCAATGAACTTGCGGAGGAAATTGTAGAGAATGATGAAGCCGAAGAAACCAACGAAGACTTGTTTGGTCTGGACTATGAGAAAGGAGGCGACAGATGAAACAAATACACTATCAGCAGAAAGCCGTTGATGCACTTGTAAACAAAACCATCGACTTACTGGACCTGCGAGGCAACCGCCATACCCTTGTATTCAAGGCACCCACCGGCTCAGGCAAAACAGTGATGGCTTCGGAAATGCTTATGCGGCTCAATCATGAACTCGCAGAGCGTCCCGATGCCCCTTGCACCGAAGTGGCTTATATCTGGATTGCTCCAAATAAGCTGCATGAGCAGAGCTACTTCAAGATGAAAAACTACTTTACTGAGAATTGCGCCCTCCGTCCCGTAATCTACGATGAACTCGACCACTCCGCCGACAGCTATATCAAGCCGGGAGAAATTCTTTTTGTGAACTGGGAGAGCATCAACAAGGATAAGAATCTGATGGTGCGCGAAACCGAAAACTCGGCTTCGCTCTATGATATTACCTGCCGCACACAAGACGATAACGGCATACCTATCGTACTTGTGATTGACGAGGAGCACATGTTTGGCGGCAAGAATGCCAAAAAGTCGGAAAAGGTACTCGCCACAATTCAACCCAAGGTTGAAATCCGTGTGTCGGCAACCCCGCAGACCAATGGCGATGAACAGGTCAATGTGCCACGCGAAAAAGTTATTGAAGAAGAAATGATTAAGGAAAATATCGTCCTTAATCCAGCACTCGACTTCAAAGACCCCCACGGCTCACTAAATCAGCACTTGATTTGGCTTGCCCTACAAAAACGTCAGGAACTCGCGGAGGCATACAAAAAACTTGGAGTCGACATTAATCCACTTTTGCTCATTCAGCTTCCTAACGACAACAGTGAAAATCTTACCCCCGATGACACCAAAGTCAAGGACGATGTTATCTCCACACTTGATGCTTACGGCATTAATACGACAAATGGCAAACTCGCTATCTGGCTATCGGGGGAGAAGACTGACAATCTCGATGTTATAGATCGACCAAACGACCCTACCGAGGTACTGCTATTCAAGCAAGCCATTGCCCTCGGCTGGGATTGTCCCCGCGCTGCCGTACTTCTTATCTTCCGCAAGATTGAAAGCTTCCAATTTTCGGCGCAGACCGTGGGGCGAATACTCCGAATGCCGGAGCAGAAATATTACACCGACCAACGACTTAATCAAGGTTACGTTTACACCAACCTTTCAAAAGATATAATAGAAATCGTCAAGGACGATATGGATTATCTCGCGGAAAGCATCGAGGCAAAGCGTCGTGAGGGAATTAAAAATATTGTTCTTGATTCAGAATATAGCGAAAGACTGTCAACCGACCGAAACCGCCTCGGCACAGACTTCAAGGAAGTCTTGAAGAACACCTTTAAGGCAGAATGGGGACTATCATCGGGACAGTTGTCGCTCTTCACCGAAGATATGCTTTTCGGTGAAGAAGTATCTGACACCAAGCCGGAAGACGTGACAAATGAAGCATATCGAAACCGTCAGATAGCAATCAATCAGCGAGGTATCAAATTCAATGTCAACTATGTAAGCACTGATATAGTAAAAGACCTCGATATGACCGGTGAGGTCGGCACCCGTATAGTTGAGAGCAAAGCTACATATATAAATAATGTGGCCGACCTCACTGCAATGTATCTCGCTTTCTGCAAGCGCCTTCTCGGCAACGACTATGAACAGCGAAGCGTAAAGACACTCGGTGGTGCCCTCAAAGAAGTTATGGAAGACCTTTTTGAGACTTTTGAATATGATACAATGAAGATTATCCTCTCCAATGATAACGGGCATCATAACCGCCCGAAGTTTGAGCGTCTCATATCCAAAGCAATTCAGAAATACGCCGAAAAGCTGCGTATCCGTCAAGCTGCGGCAAAGCGTCGTGCCTTCAAGCACTATGACTGGGAACTGCCTGCCGAACGTGCTTACCCGATTGACAATCATACTGAACGGACAGAAATAGAATATCACGCACTACTCCCTTTTATGGAATATAGTGGAGCTAATGCTTCATGTCCTGAACATGACTTTGCCGATTTTCTTGACGCAAACAGTAATGCGATTGAGTGGTGGTACAAAAATGGAGACCAGGGCAAAGCCCACTATGCTATTGGCTACACCAACTCTTTTGGTGAAAAAGCTCTCTTTTATGTAGATTTCATAATCAGGATGAATAACGGTGATATTTTCCTTTTCGATACAAAAACGGAAAACAGCGACCCGGAAGCCCCATACAAACATAATGCCCTTTGGGAATATATGCAACTCCTTGAAAACAAGAACAAGAAACTTCACGGCGGTATCATCGTTCATGATGACTTCGGCAACTGGGTTTATTCACCCGCTCCGCTCGACCTGAAACTCGGTACATCTGATACGACTAACTGGAACATATTCGATCCACAGCAATACATCTAATAATCTATGGCAAAAGGAATAGACAGCAAATTCATTCACTACGGCATAAGGCGCAATTACGGCTCGATGATTGAAGCAATATCATTGCTCATGCCAACCAATTGTTGCCGGTAGGGCATCATCTCTATTTAGCCGTCGGTTGAGCGCAGCTATACCGACGGAAAGCGAGCATCAGCCGGATGTTTCCGACAGGAATCATCACGGAGATGCATTGATGATTCCCTAACGGGAAACATTCAAGGGGGAAGCCCGGCATCCGGGGGTATCGCTACGCTCAACGCCCCGGCTACAAACAGATTTTTCCTGTCGGAAAACTTGGGTGAATGCGGGCGGGTTGCCTTCCGGCAACCCCTACAGCTACGCGGTATTCCTTATGCGCAAAAACCTGATTTTCAACCACACATCGCTAAGCGATGTCCCTACATGAGATTTTCCAGGCGCTTAGGTACAACCCTACCATTGGGTAACGTCCAAAAGAGTGTCTCTTATGTCACTCTGTCCATCTGTATCTCTGACGACTGAAAACTGAAATCTGACAACTCAACAACTCCCAGTGGGATTGCAAAGTAATTTTTTGTATCTTTGCAGGCGAAAGTGTTTACAGAATGAAAAATTTTATCTCCTATATATGCCTGTTTGTAGTGATTATTGCTGCTGCAAGCGTAAAAGTTCATGCCGTGAAGGCGCAGCCGGGGCTTATAACCGTCACGCAGCCCGACGGCACACAACTCAGTGTGAGGCTTATCGGCGACGAGCATTTCCACTATTTCCTGACCGATGACGGCTACCCGCTCATCAACGACAATGACGTGTATTATTACGCTTCGTCAACCCCCGACGGCAAACTCCTCCGGTCGCCGATGAAGGCTCTTCCCGCCTCCATGCGCAGTCAGGAGGCAAAAAAGTTCCTGCAAAAGGTTGATGCAGCCAAGACTGTTGAGGCGATGCCTCGCCGGTACGGGCTTTTCCCCGGTTCCTCGTTTCCGGCAAAAGGGGAGCAGAAGGCACTTGTGATACTCGTAGAGTTTGCCGACTGTGAATTTTTCACCCCCGACGCCAACCAATATTTCACCTCGCTACTCAACGCGGAGGGATGTGACCTTGACGGAGCCACAGGTAGCGCCCGCGACTATTTCGTGCAGAACTCATCGGGCATCTTCCTTCCCGATTTCGACGTATATGGTCCCGTAACCCTCTCCCAGCCTGTGAAATATTATGGCGGTAACGACCGTTGGGGCAATGACGAGGCTCCTCACAAGATGATAATCGAGGCATGTCAGCTGCTTGACAGTGAAGTGGATTTCTCTCTCTACGACCGCGACGGCGACGGCACGATTGACAATGTGTTTGTATTTTACGCCGGTCGCGGCGAGGCGACTTCCGGGGGAGCCAACACCGTGTGGCCTCACTCGGCGCGCATCACCGAGTGGGAGCCAATGACCGAATACCTGTTTGACGGCGTGATGCTTGACTCATACGCCTGCACCAATGAGCAGGTCGGGAATCACACCTGCGGCATAGGCACATTCTGCCACGAATTTTCCCACGTGCTCGGGCTGCCCGACCTCTACGCCACATCTTACTCCACGGCATTTACCCCCGGCGACTGGTCGCTTCTCGACAGCGGCTCCTACAACAACGGCGAAAAGACTCCCGCAGGCTACTCGATATTTGAACGCTATGCCCTCGGATGGATTGACCCGAAAGTGATCACCGGTGCCGAGCAGGAAATCACCCTGCGCAATGTTGCAGAAAACGACGGCGGAATTATCGCCACGGCGCGTGAAAATGAGTTTTTCCTACTGGAGAACCGACAGCAGACCGGATGGGACACCTATATTCCCGGTCACGGAATGCTCGTGTGGCATGTCGACTACCGCGAGTCGGTGTGGGCCAACAATACCGTCAATAATTCACAGCGTCATCAGTATGTCGACCTTGAGGAAGCCGACAATATCCGGTCGGCATTCACCCGCGCAGGCGACGCGTTTCCCGGCACTGCCGGAGTCACGGAATTTACCGCCGACACCACCCCTGCACTGCGCCCGTGGTCAGGCGATGACATGCATCTCGCCCTGACCGGAATCACAGAGACCGATGACGGACTCATCAGCTTTACCGTCACCCGGTCAAGCGACAATAATTCCGCGTCTATCTCAACCGTTGAATCTGAAGAAGTCAACATCTCGGTTTATGACCGTACCATCAGCATACGCGCATCCGAGCCGGTCGACATCGCAGTGTTCAACATCTCAGGTATATCCCTTTACGATTCACTGTCAGCATCGGCTACAGTGACAGTGCCTGATGCAGGTATTTATATAGTGACCGTCAACGGCTCTCCACGCAAAATCTTGGTAAAATAGCTACGGACAATGAACATCCCGACTGTTTTCTCATTATTAATAATAACAAAATAAATTATGAAGAATATATTTTTACCCTTAGCAGTGATAATGACTATGGCATTTACAAGTTGCAACAACAATAATACAAGTACCGAACCGCAGGCAAAAGACACCTCATCGGCTGTGCTTGACGCGATATACACCCGTACAAGTATCCGCACCTACCAACCCGACCATGCAGTGCCACGCGACACAGTGGAGATGCTTCTCCGCGCGGCGATGTCAGCGCCTACCGCCGTCAACAAACAGCCCTGGGCGTTTGTCGTGCTCGATACACGCGAGGCTCTTGACTCGCTCGCCGAAGTGCTCCCCTACGCCAAGATGCTTGAACATGCACCTCTCGCCATCGTGACCTGCGGAGACATGAACAAGGCTATCGAAGGTGAAGGCAGGGATTTTTGGATTCAGGATGTATCGGCGGCTACTGAAAACCTGCTGATTGCCGCTCATGCTCTCGGACTCGGAGCAGTGTGGACCGGCGTATATCCCGACCATGAGCGCGTAAGCGCGGTTCAGGAGCGTCTCGGTATGCCGGCAAATATCATTCCGTTAAGCGTTGTGCCGGTAGGCTATCCTGAAGGAGAGCATCAACCGAAAGACAAGTGGAATCCCGATGTCGTACACTTCAACCGCTGGTAAACCCCATCGCTACATCGGGTCGACATCGTAATACACCTGCATCGAGCGCAGGGCGGCGTCAGCCATAAATGACTCATACACCGAACGCAGGATATCCTTGACTTTACGCATGGATGCCTGCGTTTCTACTTTCAGCATGATTTTGCGTATATAGAGCGACTGGATGCGCGCCACGTGGGGCTCATCGGGACCGAACACACGGTTGCCGAAGAGATTGCGCAGCGTCTCGGCATATCGCGCCGCCGCTTCTACGAGCCGCAGTTCGTCACGGTGCTTCAGATAGATATTGATTACCCTCGTAAATGGCGGATAATTGAAGCGGTGACGCTCTTCAAGCTCATGACGGTAAAATCCGAGATAATTATGAGCCTGCAGATAAGAAATCACGGGATGGGCGGGTTGAGTCGTCTGTACCACTACAAGCCCGCGCTTTTCACGTCTTCCGGCGCGTCCCGCAACCTGTTCAAGCATGTTGAACGCCCGTTCGGCGGCACGGAAATCAGGGAAATTTATAAGCGTGTCGGCGTTCAGCACCCCCACGATGCTCACCCGGTCGAAGTCGAGCCCCTTGGTCACCATCTGGGTGCCGACAAGAATGTCGGTCTTACCGGAAGAAAATTCATTGATGATATTCTCATACCCATCCTTGTTGCGTGTAGTGTCGAGGTCCATGCGGGAAATCTTCACCTGCGGGAACACGCTCTCCACCGTGTCCTCGATACGCTCCGTGCCGTAACCGTGTACCTCGATTGCAGGCTCCTTGCACGACGGGCATATCACAGGCAGCTTATAGGTCGCCCCGCAATAGTGACACACCATCTCGCCCGCGCGCCGATGATAGGTCAGCGACACGTCGCAATTCTGACACTTCGGCACGTAGCCACACTGGCGGCATATCACCACAGGCGCGTAACCGCGCCGGTTGTGGAAAAATATAGCCTGTTCACCGCGATGCAATGCCTCTCGCGACAATTTGACAAGTTCGTTGGAAAACGGTCCGCGCACCCCGTCGCACTTACGTTCCTCGTTCATGTCTATCACCATGATAGAGGGAAGTTCCACACCCTCATAACGCTCCTGAAGCGACACAAGCCCGTATCTCCCCCCGGTAGCCTTGAAATAGGTCTCGACCGATGGTGTCGCGCTTCCGAGCAATGTACGCGCCCCGTGCATCGACGCAAGCACAATCGCGCAATCGCGGGCATTGTAGCGCGGAGCCGGATCATACTGCTTGTAGCTCGACTCATGCTCCTCATCCACGATTACAAGCCCGAGCTTGGAAAATGGCAGGAAAAGCGATGACCGTGCCCCGATCACCACGCATGGCGACGGGTCGTGGAGCACACGCTTCCACAGGTCGACACGCTCATTGTCGGAAAACTTTGAATGATAGATAATCACTTTGTCGCCAAACACTTTCTGAAGCCGGCGCGTGAGTTGGGTGGTAAGAGCAATCTCAGGCACAAGGTAAAGCACCTGCTCCCCTTTTTCCAGGACAAAATCAATCAGATGAATGTATATCTCCGTCTTGCCGCTCGAAGTGACACCATGAAGCAACACCACATCTTTTTCAAGAAATCCGGTGTGAATCTCATGGAGGGCGGTCGCCTGCGCCTCGCTCAGTTTCGGAAGCGTGCCGGAAGGCGTACCGATATACCGGAAGCGGTTGATTTCGCGCACATACACGTTTACGATACCCTTTGAGGCGAGCGCGGTCAGTATCGCAGGCGACAAGCCCGTTGCCTCAATCAGCGCCGTGCGTGTCACCTCATCCGCGATTCCTCCGCTGCGGTGCTTGTTGAGCATGTCTACAAGCGCCACGAGCATCTGTTCCTGTTTCGGAGCGTTCCTCACAGCGTCAAAGGCACGGTGCATCGCCTCGTTGTCGTCACGATTGATAGCGAGTCTCACACAGGTCTCCTTCTTCGAGCGGTAACGCTCCACAAGCTTTTCCGATATTATGATGACACCCTTCTCCACCATCTTCATTATAATGGTAGCCACACGCTGCAGTCCGGTCTTTTTCTCGATGTCGGCGGCTGTCATCCTGCCGTTGTGATCAAGTGACTGGGCTATTATCGCCTCACGCTCGTCAAGCCTGTCATCAGGCGACTCTTCGTAATCGGGGTTAAGCTCAACAAATGTCTCGCTCTCTATTTTCAGTCCGGCAGGGACGGCAGCCTTGTAGACATCCCCTACCGAACAGAGATAATACTCGGCAATCCACTCCCAAAACTTCATTTGCGGATAGCGCAACACCGGACCGTCGTCGGGTGCCGACACGATATCTTTAACCTCAAATCCCTTTGGAGCGATATTGCCCACAGCCACAACTATCGCCGTATAAAACTTCTTCTTGCCAAACGGCACCACAACCCGGCATCCCAGCGCAACCGTCCCGGAAAGCAAAGGCGGAATACGATACGTAAACGTGCCGTAAAGGGGAAGAGGCAATATAACCTCGGCATAATGAACTGTTTCGGGGGGCATATTGTTGGTCAGATATAAACTTTAACAGAGTAAAGTTACTAATTTTTTGCTTAATATTCATCGCGATACCGCAAGCACTACAGAAAAAAATGAATAAGATACACAATTTATCACAAGCCACAGGTGCGATTTTGCTGCTCACGGTAATTTTCGTGAGCGTGACTCAAAGTGTACTCTCATTGTTTGCGATAGAGTTTCAATGGATTCTGCCTGTTGCAGCGGGAGCGGCAGCCGTGCTTACATCAATATGGAGCGACTACTACCTTACCGCCTTGAAGGGTATAGCTATGTCATTGCTCATGCTTGCCGCAGCCGTGGCATGGAAATTTGCCATGCCGTCGCTCGACATGATGGGTGTGCTTCTCATGGAAGCATCCGCATTTATCCTCTTCGACCTCATCGGGAAAATAGGACGACCGTCACCGGCAGGCAGCCGACGCGCCCTTGTCATGCTTTTCATCTGCAATCCTGCCGTGCTGTCGACTGTCTACCGCGAGGGAACCGACATGACCTTCTATTATTGTATGCTTATCACCGTAGCACTCGTTTATCAGCTCTGGTATCACGGCAGATTGCGCGACTGGGTACTTCTCACCGGCACAGTCATAGTGGCGTTCAGTAACGGCAAAGACATCATCGTGCTTGAAGGATGCGTATTGCTTTTGGCTATCCTATGGTGTGCTGTCAACCGAAGAAAAGCGTTTGCATGGAAACTCCTGCTTGCCGGTACGCTCTCACTCATATTCGCCTTCTGCATCTATGGTTACAATCCCGCCGTAAGCGATTTTATAGCGCAGG
>ERZ780149.2010-NODE-2010-length-20012-cov-5.689132_pt1 | contig 20012 bp, 17 predicted proteins | sample MGYA00511367_ERZ780149 | MGnify/ENA primary metagenome ERZ780149 (study PRJEB29588, sample SAMEA2153852) | human gut metagenome | biome: human gut; feature: human-associated habitat; material: faeces | place: Denmark | collected 2008/2010 ... | reverse complement strand
CCGAAGCAGACGCAGCGAAGTTTAATGAACTGGCAAAGAAGTACAACCTTTCGACGATTACAGGAACAGCGGCAATGCCGGAATCCCCGGTAGAAACAACGGGCAAGGCAGGCTCAGCAGTAACGACTTCCCCGGCAGAAGTTAAGATGAGCGGCACGACCGCAACCGTAACGGTGAAGGCAGATAACCAGAAGGAAATCTTAAAGCAGGCGAAGGAAAAGAAATCCGCGCAGGTTGTTCTCGTGGTTGCAAACAGCGATGCGAAGGGTGCAGAGAAACTCGAACTGAACCTCGAAAAGTCCTTCCTTGAATCCCTGCTGAAAGACACAAATGCGAAACTCGTTGTCAAGACACCGCTCGGTCAGAAGACTTACGAGCGCGACGAGCTGCAGAAACTCGTAAACGAAACGACAGGCACAACCGTCAAAGCCGAAATCAACAAAGACAATGTTGACACGGCAGCGGAAGAGCCGACCGATGACAATGCAGCTAAAATTGAAAAGGCGAAATCCATCGTAAAAGACCTGAAGCTCACAGCACGTTCAAGCAAGACCGCGAAGAAGAACATCAAAGCGGTTCTCAAGAGCGACGCGAAGGTTAAGGCTTCCATCAAGGAACTGAAAGACCTCGGCTTCACTGTGAAGTACCGCTTCTACCGCTCGACGAAGAAAGCAGCTTCCTATAAGGCAGCAGTTACAAAGAAGAGAGTTGCTTTTTACACCAACACAAGCGGTAAGAAGGGCACGAAGTATTTCTATAAGGTCCAGGTCAGAGTATACAACGAAAACGGCAAGCTCACCGCGAAAACCGCGCTCAAGCAGTGCAAATACGCGAGCAGAATCTGGACGAAATAAGACACATAATGAAAACGCGAAAACCCGATGGCTAACCGTCGGGTTTTCGCATATTCAAAATGGAACATCAATTTTCTGAAAGTGGGCAGAAGTGCCGTTTGATGACGCACTTCTTTTTTTAACCGCAAATTGGAAAACCTATGTTCGTTTTTGGCTATACTTTTTATATTTTTTGTGATATACTTTTTAGTGACCTTTTCGCAGGGTCACTGAGAAAGGAAAACGAGAAATGGAGTTCAAACTACATTCAGACTATACCATGATGGGCGACCAGCCGGAGGCGGTCAGCAGGCTTGCCGCGGGGATCGCGGAGGGCAGGAAATATCAGACTTTGATGGGCGTGACGGGGTCCGGCAAGACCTTCACGATGGCGAATCTGATCCGGCAGGTGCAGAAGCCGACGCTGGTGATTTCCCATAATAAGACGCTGGCAGCGCAGCTTCACGGCGAGTTTAAGGAGTTCTTTCCGGAGAACGCGGTAGAGTATTTTGTCAGCTACTACGATTATTATCAGCCGGAGGCCTATGTACCTTCGACGGACACTTATATAGAAAAGGACTCGGACATCAACGACGAAATCGAAAAGCTGCGTCACTCGGCGACAGCGGCACTTGCAGAGCGTAAAGATGTAATTATCGTCGCATCGGTTTCGTGCATCTACGGCTTAGGAAGTCCGTTTGATTACGAAAACCAGATGCTTTCGCTGCGTCCGGGCATGACGAAGCCGCGTAAGGATATTTTGCGAAAACTCGTGGACATTCAGTATGTCAGAAATGACATGGCTTTTGAACGCGGGAGTTTTCGTGTGCGCGGAGACGTCATCGATATCTATCCGGCAGGAGCAGAATCGGCGGTTCGAGTTGAACTTTTCGGAGACGAGGTGGAATCCATCAAGGAAATGAACCCGGTTACAGGCGAAATCATCGGGCTCAGAAACCACATTGCCGTATATCCGGCATCGCATTACGTAACATCTCCCGAGAAGATGGAAAAAGCAATCGAAACAATTGACGCTGAGCTGATTGAAAGAGTTCAGTGGTTCAAAGACCGCGGCAAACTCCTTGAAGCGCAGCGAATCGAGCAGAGGACAAGATATGACCTCGAGATGCTGCGTGAGGTGGGAAGCTGCAAGGGAATTGAGAACTACTCAAGGCATTTAAACGGACTGCCTGCGGGCACAAGGCCTTATACGCTGATTGACTACTTCCCGGACGATTTTTTGATTATTATCGACGAGTCGCATGTTATGCTTCCGCAGCTTCGTGCAATGTATGCGGGAGACCGTTCGCGTAAGTCATCGCTTGTGGAATACGGATTTCGCCTGCCATCGGCGCTCGACAACAGACCGCTCAAATTTGAGGAGTTTGACAATCTCGTTAAGCAGATTGTTTTTGTCAGTGCGACTCCTGCGGATTACGAGAAAGAAGTTTCGGGCGGCATAAACGCAGAGCAGATAATAAGGCCGACGGGCCTTCTCGACCCGCCGATTACGGTTGTTCCCACCGAGGGGCAGATCGACCACCTCATAGGAGAAATCAACAAAGTTACGGAACGCGGTGAGCGCGTTCTGGTGACAACTTTAACCAAAAAGATGGCGGAGAGTTTGACAGACTACCTCAAAGGGGTAAATATAAAGGTAAGATATCTGCATTCAGAGGTCGATACCCTTGAAAGAATGGAAATCATACGGGATCTGCGGCTGGGCGTTTTCGATGTTTTGGTCGGAATTAATTTGCTCAGAGAAGGACTGGATATACCGGAGGTTTCGCTTGTGGCAATTTTGGACGCGGACAAGGAAGGCTTCCTGCGTACCGAGACCTCGCTGATTCAGACCATCGGAAGAGCCGCACGAAATGCGGACGGCAGAGTTATCATGTATGCGGACCGCATCAGCAAGGCGATGGATGTGGCGATGAAAGAGACCGACAGAAGGCGCAAAATTCAGGATGATTACAACAAGGCAAACGGGATTACGCCGGCATCGGTCAAGAAGTCGGTTCGTTCCGTTATCGAGGCCACGAAGGTTATGGAGCCTTCGATGGAAGAATACAAGGGCAAGACGCCGCTTGAACTTACGAAGAAAGAATTGAATGACTATATAAAGAAACTGGAGAAGGAAATGAAGCAGGCAGCGCAGGATTTGCAATTTGAACGCGCGGCACAGCTCAGAGACCGGATTTTTGAATATAAGGTCAGATTATAAATTGGATTACAAAGGAGACACAATGTCAAAAGACATCATTATAAGGGGTGCAAACGAAAACAATTTAAAAAATCTCGATGTGGTGATTCCAAGAGACAAAATGGTGGTTTTAACAGGGCTTTCGGGATCCGGCAAGTCATCGCTTGCTTTTGATACCATTTATGCGGAGGGACAGAGAAGATATATGGAGAGTCTTTCTTCGTATGCAAGGCAGTTCCTCGGGCAGATGGAGAAGCCGAATGTGGAGTATATCGAAGGGCTTTCGCCTGCGATTTCCATCGACCAGAAGACGACGAACCGCAATCCGCGTTCCACGGTGGGTACGGTTACGGAAATTCACGACTACCTGCGTCTGCTTTATGCGCGCGTTGGCAAACCGCACTGTCCGGTCTGCGGAAAGCCAATCAGCAGCCAGTCTGTCGACCAGATGGTCGATACCATCATGGAATTTGAAGAGGGTACGAAACTGATGGTACTTGCACCGGTTATTCGTCAGCGCAAGGGCACACACGAAAAAATAATCGAAAGAATCCGCAAAGAAGGCTTTACCAGAGTCCGCATCGACGGCGAAATTTATCTGCTGGACGAGGACGAAATCAAGATGGAAAAGACGTTCAAGCATACGATTGAAATCGTAATCGATCGAATTGTCGTAAAACCCGGTCAGGAAGGACGAATCGCTGAAGCCTGCGAGCTTGCGATTGCCCAGGGAGACGGACTCGTTGAAGTGATTGGAGACTTTTATGACAGACACTATGAGAAGACATTCAGCACCAAGCTTGCCTGCCCGGATCACGGCGTGAGCATAGAAGAACTTGAGCCGAGAATGTTTTCCTTCAACGCACCATTCGGAGCATGTCCGCACTGCAACGGACTCGGATTCACACAGAAACTTGATCCGAAACTTTTGATAGATGAGAGCATAAGCATCGATGACGGAGCTCTTCAGCCGATTTTCGGAACGATGGAATTCAGCGGTTTTTACCGCCAGCTTGTTGATGCGCTTATCAAAGCGCACGGTGTGGATTCTTCCAGGCCGCTTTGCGAGCTGCCGGAGACATTCAAAAAGGAACTGTATTACGGCACAGGGAACAAACATCTCGTATACGATTATGTGAGCAGAAGCACCGGCACGGTTTCCCATCAGGACAGGCCGTTTGAGGGGGCACTGGTCAATATCGAACGCAGATACAGAGAGACGACGTCAGATTATTTCAAAGAAAAAATGGCACGATACATGGTCGTAAGGGAGTGTCCTGCGTGTCATGGCCGTAGACTCAAACCCGAAATTCTGGCGGTTACGGTAGGCGGCGTAAACATTGCGGAACTCTCTGAAATGTCGATAAAGGAAGCACTTGAATTTATCGACGGACTTGAACTTTCCGAAAAAGACGGCAAAATTGCTTATCAGATTTTGAAAGAGATAAAGGCAAGACTTCATTTCCTTGTGGATGTCGGACTTGACTATCTTACGCTCAGCAGAACCGCATCCACACTTTCGGGCGGTGAATCGCAGAGAATCCGGCTTGCAACGCAGATTGGATCCAGCCTTGTGGGTGTGCTTTATATTCTTGACGAACCAAGCATCGGACTTCACCAAAAGGACAACGAAAAACTGCTGCAGACGCTTCGCCATCTCACGGACATCGGCAACACACTGATTGTGGTTGAGCATGACGAGGATACCATGTACGCGGCGGATCACATCATAGACATAGGTCCCGGTGCCGGAATAAACGGCGGAGAACTTGTGGCACAGGGTACCGTTGAAGATATCAAAGCATGTAAGGAATCTCTTACCGGTCAGTACCTTTCAGGAGCAAAGAAAATTTTTGTCCCGGAACACAGAAGACCGGGAAACGGCGAGAAGCTTGTAATCAAGGGCGCACGCGAGAACAATCTGAAGAATATCGACGTTGAAATTCCGCTTGGCAAGTTTGTATGCGTTACGGGAGTCTCAGGCTCCGGAAAGAGCAGTTTGATCAACGAAATCCTGTACAAAGGTGCCGCGAGGGTTACAAACCGCCTTCAGGAGGAACCCGGAGAGTTCGACGAAATCCTCGGACTTGAGAATATTGACAAAGTGATCGACATTGACCAGTCGCCGATTGGCAAAACACCGCGTTCCAACCCGGCGACCTATACGGGAATGTTCAATCACATTCGTGATTTGTTCGCAAGCCTTCCGGAAGCAAAACTCCGCGGATACCAAAAAGGAAGATTCAGCTTCAATGTTAAAGGAGGCAGATGCGAGGCATGCAGCGGCGACGGAATCATATGCATTGAGATGCATTTCCTGCCGGATGTATATGTGCCTTGTGAAGTCTGCAAGGGCAAAAGATACAATCGAGAAACACTTGAAGTTAAATATAAAGGCAAAAGTATCTTCGATGTGCTTGACATGAGTGTCAAAGAAGGAGTAGAATTCTTTCAGAATGTGCCTTCCATAGCAAGACATCTTCGGACACTTGATGAAGTAGGACTGGGGTATATTAAGCTCGGCCAGCCGTCGACGCAGCTTTCGGGCGGCGAAGCACAGCGCGTCAAGCTTGCCTCAGAGCTGACAAAACGAAGTACAGGCAGGACCTTGTACATTCTGGATGAACCAACTACGGGACTGCATTTTGCGGATGTGGACAAGCTGCTTGCCGTTCTTGACAGACTCGTGGATGCCGGCAACACGGTTGTTGTAATCGAACACAACCTTGATGTAATAAAGCGTGCGGACCATATCATCGACCTTGGACCCGACGGCGGAAACCGCGGCGGGACAGTCGTTGTATCCGGAACGCCGGAGGAAGTGGCTGCATGCAGCGAATCGTATACAGGACAATTTTTAAAAAGTCTTCTGTAACAATCACAAAAGGAAACAAAACGGAGGAAATCCAAAATGAAAGAAAAACTGAATCTGACGATGCTTACGGACTTTTATGAGATAACCATGGCAAACGGCTATTTCCAATCGGGCATGGCAGAGGACATTGCGTACTTCGATATGTTTTTCAGAAGAGTACCGGACGGCGGCGGATATGCCATCATGGCCGGTCTTGAACAGCTTATCGAGTATCTCCGGAACCTTACATTTACAGAGGAAGATATTGAATATCTTCGCAGCAAAGACATGTTTTGTGAAGAATTTCTCGATTATCTCAGGAACTTTGAGTTCAAATGTGATGTATGGGCCGTACCGGAAGGAACACCGATCTTTCCGCATGAACCGATTGTAACCGTAAGAGGGCCCGTTATGCAGGCGCAGTTCATCGAAACGATGGTGCTTCTTTGCATCAACCATCAGAGCATGATTGCGACCAAAGCAAACAGAATCGTCAGAGCCGCTCAGGGAAGAGCGGTCATGGAATTCGGATCAAGAAGAGCCCACGGCGCAGACGCTGCAATACTCGGAGCAAGAGCAGCTTATATCGGCGGATGCGCGGGAACCGCATGTGCAATCGCAGACAGAGACTACGGGATCGCAGCACTCGGCACGATGGCACACAGCTGGGTACAGATGTATCCGGATGAATATTCCGCATTCAAAAAGTACGCCGAAATCTATCCTCAGAACTGCGTTCTGCTGGTAGATACATACAATGTGCTCAAATCGGGCGTACCGGCGGCAATTAAGGTGTTCAAAGAAATGAAACCGCAAAGCATGGGAATCCGAATCGACTCCGGCGATGTGGCATACCTGACCAAGAAAGCCCGCAAAATGCTTGATGACGCAGGACTTCAGGACTGCAAAATCGTCGTTTCAAACTCACTTGACGAATACATCATCCGTGATGTCATCCTTGAGGGAGCCTGCATCGACTCTTTGGGCGTAGGCGAACGACTCATTACTGCGAAGTCAGAACCTGTTTTCGGCGGCGTTTATAAGCTTGCAGCACTCGAAAAAGACGGCGTGCTGACACCGAAAATCAAAATTTCGGAGAATGTTGAAAAGATTACGAACCCGGGATTTAAAGGACTTTACCGACTGTACAGCAAAGCTACGGGCAAGGCACAGGGGGATGTAATGACGATTGCCGGTGAAACCATTCCTGAGCAGGGCGAGTACGAGATTTTCGATCCGAATGCGGTTTGGAAGAAAACAATCGTAAAGAACTACACGGTAAGAGATCTTCATGTTCCGATTTTCGAGAAGGGAAAATGCGTATACGAAAGTCCTTCCATTGAGGAAATCAAGAGCTACTGCAAGGAGCAGGTCGCAACTCTTTGGGATGAAACCCTCAGATTTGAGAACCCGCAGACATACTATGTTGATCTTTCGCAGAATCTTTGGGATATGAAGAACAAATTGCTGAGAGAGTATTCGGCGAAATAGTCAAGCCGGCAGACTAAAATAAAACCAAAATAAAACAGCAGTAAAATTTAAAGAATAAGAGCCAAAATCAAGGGACTCCTTTGCGTGTTTCGCTTTAAGATGGAGGCTCTTTTTTTATGCGATAGACTTGAAAAGAATAAAAAAGTATGTTATATTAATATTAATTAGTATCAATTAGTATCAATAAATGGAGGGCGAAAATGGATGCTGTATATTTTTTGAAGATGATTGAAGATAAAAGCTTTACCGATTTAAAAAAAATGCAGTATAAATACTCAAGAGAAAGCGTTGCCGAAATGCTTGAGCTTTTAAAAAAAAATCGCTATAGACTTTTCCCGATGAGGGATTTTTCAGGTCAGCCGATTATCTATTTCGATGAGCTTACACGAATCAGTCCGAAGTATGCGAAGCTTCTCCTTGCGCATCAGAGCGATACGCAGGGTTTTGGAATGCATGCGATGGAGGAGGAAATTTTCAGCACTTTTGAGATAGAAAACATCAATACATCCAGAGAAAGCATCCGGAAGATCCTCGCGGGCTATGCGCCGCGGGATGAGGGTGAAGAGCGGATTTTCGGCATGAAAAAGGGCTTGGAATTCGTAAGCGATTACCGCAATGAAATAAATGAAGAGAATTTATATAAGCTGTATCAGATGGCAGTCGGCAATTATGTAGAGAATGAGGATCGTCTGCCGGAGGGATGTAAATATCGGAATGATGCGGTGTACGTTGTCGGCGGCAGGCAGACACACGAAGGACTGCCTCACGAATTGCTGCCGGAGTACATGAAGGCATTTATGGACTTTATCAATGTGGAAACGGACATTGACGACCTGGCGAAAGCGGCAATTCTTCATTTTTATATGGCATATCTGCATCCGTACTTTGACGGAAACGGAAGAACCGCACGGCTTCTGCAGCTCTGGTATCTCGTGCAGCGCGGTTATGCGTCGGCTATGTTTGTATCTATGTCAGCGCTTATCCGCAGCAGCCGCAGCCGTTACTATAAGGCATACCAACAGATAGAGGAAAATGCGAAAATCAGCGGATGTATCGATGTGACACCTTTCGTCTTATATTTTGCTGAGAATGTATATGCACACCTCAGCGATTCACTGCCGTCACAATTTGTACTCGACGAGTTTGCCAACGCATTGCTGTTAGGTGAAATCACGCAGAAAGAACACGAGCTGTGGAACTTCGTTTTAAATCGCTATGGGAAAAATGAGTTTTCAACGAAGCAGCTCGAAAAAGACTTCGGAGACGCAGCGTACGCTACGATTCGTACATTCGTGCAGAAATTTGCGCAGCGCGGACTTTTGCAGTGCAAAAAGTATTCAAACCGACCAAAATACAGGGTTTGGTAGACAATGAAGCTTGCAGATGGTATAATATCTCCTATGTGATTGAAACAATATGAATGGGGGATAAGGAATGAATCAAAAATTAACAGGCAAGCAGTATGCCCTGGTTGCGTCGATGCTTTTCGGAATGTTTTTCGGAGCGGGCAACCTCATTTTCCCGATTATACTCGGGGCAAAGGCGGGTTCGAGTTTAGTTCCTGCACTGATCGGAATGTTGATAACGGCAGTCGGAATGCCGCTTCTGGGAATCGTTGCACTTGGCGTATCGAAGAGCAGCGGTCTGATGGAAATGTCGAGCCGCGTCGCGAAAGGATACGGATATTTCTTTACATGTGCGCTCTATTTGACGATTGGGCCGTTCTTTGCAATACCAAGATGTGCGGCAACATCCTTTACGATGGGAATTGAGCCGCTTATCGACGGGAATGTGACGGTCGTGCAGGCAATTTTTACGACGCTTTTCTTTGCGGCGGTATTGTTCTTTGCGCTCAGACCGTCGAACATCATGAATTCAGTCGGTAAATATCTGAATCCGATTTTTCTCGTTTGTCTCGGAGTCTTGGTTATTGCGGCACTGATTTCACCGGAGCAGACGGTTTCAAGCGTGCCTGCAAGCGGGGATTATGCGGAGAATGCTTTTGCAACGGGCTTCCTGCAGGGCTATGACACCTTGGATGCACTCGCTTCTCTTGCGTTCGGCATTATCGTAATAAATGTTATTACGGGCATGGGCATTGAAGAACCGGGCGCGATTGCGAAAAACACGATTAAATCCGGCGTTTTCAGTATGATTTTAATGACAGTGATTTATGCGCTGATTGCCGTGGTGGGAGCGCAGAGCTACGGGCTGTATGCGGATCAGCTTGCAGATCCTTCCTTTAACGGGGGAACGGCGTTTGCGGTTATCGCAAGACACTATCTCGGAAGCACAGGCATGATTGTACTGGCTCTGACGGTTACTTTCTGCTGCATGAAGACAGCAATCGGACTGGTTACATCGTGCGCGGACACTTTCTCGGAAATCTTTCCGCATTCGCTGTCCTATCGCAATTGGGCGATTGCATTTACAGCATTTTCGCTGCTCGTATCCAACATCGGTCTTTCAAAGATTATTTCTTTCTCGGCACCGGTGCTGTACTTCTTGTATCCGCTTGCGATCGTGCTGATACTGCTCACGATTTTCGGAAAATATTTCGGACATTCGCGCATTGTCTATGTATGCGGAATCGGATTTACGATGATTGCTGCCGTGCTTGACCTGCTGCGCGTGAGCGGACTTGCACAGGGAGTTGTGGAATGGGCTTCCGGCTGGCTGCCGCTTTATACGATGGGACTTGGCTGGCTGGTTCCGGGCATTATAGGAAGCGTAGTAGGACTCATTGCCATGAAGTTTACAAAGAAAAACGCATAAGAAAAAAAATACGCCTTTGGAAAGGCCTGACGGGTGCAGGAAGTTCCGAAGGCGTTTTCTTATGCAAGCGAAGGCAGAGCAACATCTGAAGCAAAATTTTGGATTCCGTAGAGAACCAGAACATCCGTAATACCCTTTGCCTGTATGTAATCACGGATGTCGCCGCGGAAAAAGCGCAGGTCGATGACATGAACTTCTTCAAAATCCTCGCAGGCAAACTGCGAAAAGGTGTTGCCGTAAGAATCTTTGAGCAGAAGGAGCTTGCCGCTGCCTGCATCGCCGCTTCCGGAAATGAGGGTCTGCGCCTGGTTGGAATTCAGAAATACGGCATATTGGTCGCTGCCTTTCAAATATTTCTTTTCATAAATGCTGTTCGTTTTGTAATCCCCGTTGTTATAGGAAACCGAATGGCTTTCATGCCGGTACCATGCAGTTATCGACTCGGCGGGAATCGTCGGAAGCGGAACTTTGTTCCAAGTCGTGCCGCGGAAATTACTGCACAACTCTTTCTTTGCCCAGCAGCTTTTCGGGGCGGTTTTCCTGCCGCGGAGATTCATCCATTCACAATACGCGTAGTAAGCGCCGAGGCTCGTCCAGTGGTGATCCGTACGATAATAGATATTTTCATCGGTATGCGTATCCAAAACTTTCTTTACATCAACGGTCCGAAGTCCGGCATCCTGCAGAAGTGCAAGCATTTTCTCATAGCCTGCCACGGGTGCGTAAGCCGGGAGTTTATTCGTCAGAACCTGGGCGGCAACCGGGACGGGCATTGTGTACATGGAAATTCCGCGTTTGGTGAGGTAAGCCTGCAGGGATGCAACCGCTTCAGCGTTTGCTGCAAACAGCTTCGGGTTATAGCTTGTGAACTTATCCATCAAATATTTGTCTTTTGCTATGTAGACACCGCCGGATTCGTGTTTCCCCGCAGCCATCTCTGCAAAAGTCTTTATGGTAATCCAGTTGTCTCGCAGAGGAACTTGGTCGGTCAGATAATCCTCGAAAGTGCTGCTGAAATCTCCGGAAAAGAACCCATCGACATCGAAGAGCGGAAATTCTGCAAGTGTGCGCTTTTCATGCTCCGAAAAGGCGCGGTCGGGAGTGAGCGGCCCGGCGAGCGCCGAAACAGCGAGCAGGAGAACTGCCAGCAAAATTACTGCTTTACTTCTCAAATTGTATTTCATTTTCATTCACCCCGCTAAAATCTGAAATAAAGAAACGGATTGTACGAGCCGCTGACCAGATACGCCATCGAAAGCAGGCAGAGGACAAGCATTCCGCTGCAGTCTGCGAGCGTACCCAAACAAAAGGCGCGTTTTGATGAAAGCCCTTCAAGGTGCTCATTCATTTTTTGGTACAGCCGGCTTCCAAGCTTTGTGGATGCTGCCACACATAAAAGCAGCATAGGCGCATAGGTCAGCAGCAGGTACAGACTCCCCGAATCGTACAGCACTCCGCTGCCGAGCATTGCCGCAATCCAGTGCAGCCCGTCGGTAATTTGCTCAAATCCAAAAATCGGCCAGCTGAAGCTGATAAAAAACAATGCATAAATGTGCTGCGTCAGGCTGCCTCGCTGTTCAAGCCATTTCAAAATGAAAAGCTTTTCAAAAACCAGCAGCAGCCCGAAGTAAATCCCCCAAAGAACAAAGTTAAAACTTGCCCCGTGCCAAAATCCGGTGAGTACCCAGACAATGGCGATGTTTCTGAGCTGCATGGCGAGCCCGCCGCGGTTTCCGCCCAGCGGTATGTAGACATAGTCGCGGAACCATGTGCCCATCGAAATGTGCCAGCGCCTCCAGAAATCCGTAATGCTTTTTGCGGTGAATGGGTAGTTGAAGTTTTCAAGGAAATGAAAACCGAAAACACGCCCAAGCCCGATTGCCATATCCGAATAACCGGAAAAGTCGAAATAAATCTGAAAACCGTATGCGACTGCTCCCAGCCATGCGTTCAGAACCGTCGGATCTGCCTGTGCAGAAGCGGCTTCCCACAGAAGTCCGATATTATTGGCGAGCAGAACTTTTTTTGCAAGCCCTGTGACAAAGCGGCGAACGCCTTCCGCGAAGAGGTCAGGCGTGTGCCGGCGGTTTTCCAGTTCGTTTGCAATCGTCTGATACCGCACAATCGGTCCTGCGATGAGCTGCGGAAAAAGCGTAACATAGGACGCGAATTTCAGAATGTCTTTTTGCGCGGAAACTTCGCCGCGGTAAACATCAATCGTATAGCTCATCGTTTGGAAGGTGTAGAACGAGATTCCGATTGGAAGCGGCAGGTTCGGCTGCGGAATATCCGTTCCGAGCAGGGAATTAACGCACCCAATCAGAAAATCGCTGTATTTGAATACTGCCAAAAGACCGATGTTGATGCAAAGCGACGCGAGAAGCGGAAGCTTTGCGGAGCATCCGCTTCTTCGTCTGGATTCAACCGCTCTGCCGCAGATATAATCGACAGCGGTCGAAAACAGCATGAGCAGAATGTATACCGGTTCGCCCCATGCATAAAACAGCAGGCTGAAGACAAGAAGCACGAGATTCTTCATCTTGTCTGGTGAGACGAAGTATACAAGCAGGCACAGAGGCAGAAAGACCTGCAGGAATGTCAAACTTGAGAAAACCATGTTATTTTCCTGCCTCAACTTCTTCTGTCATGTCAAAATAGTTCTTCTTAGTCTCTTCCTTCGGAATTTTGATTTTGTTCTTTGCGCTTCCGAAGATTTCTTTCCATGCTTTATCGATTTTCTTTGCTTCTTTCTTTGCGAATTTTGCCTGTTTTTCTGCACTTAAACTGCTGTCCGGCTGTTTACCTTCGATGATGAGCGCCACATAATTCCCGTTCACATAGAGGCGTGCCTGAAGGACGCGCTGGAGGTCCATATTATACATTCTGTTGTAGCTTACAACCTGTTCATAGCCTTTTTGAAGTTTTTTGACAGCGGTTTTCGCATAACTCTTTTTCACCTTTAAGATGATTGTGGTATCGGACTGAAGGGCAGAGTTTGAATTGGTTTCAGCCGCCCAGCTTACGACCTTTTTCATATTGAGCCCATAGTAATCTTCGAGACGCTGCTTGGTTTCCTTCGTGTCGCTGGTGTAACTCTTGCCAAGGGATTTTTTCAGCTTTTTCAAAACCTGTTTCGAAGTCAGAGCCTTTTTCGCTGCTTTCGTGGTTTTTGTGGCTGCTTTTGCGGTGAGAGCTGCGGAGGAATCTGCAGCTGTTTCGGTGACCTGAGTGCTTTGCGATGAGGACGGTGTCTGCGAAGTTGTATCTGCATATACCGCAGCGGTGCTGCCAAGTGCCAGGAAACAAGCCAGTGCAAGACTTAAAGCTGTTTTCATAATTGTGTTCTTTTTCATTTTTGCTACTCCTTTTTTTAATATCAATACAGTGGATAGGGAACAAAAGAGCCGCGCGGCCGTGCGCATCAAGTGCCGCTCTCTTGCCCGTTCCAATATAGATACGAGCGGGAGTCGGAAAATGTCGGGAAGAAAATGAAAAAATGCAGAAATTTTTAAAATCTGCATTTTTCGGTAGAAAGTGTTATGCATTTTGGAGAAGAACGACAAGTTCTTCAAAGTCACTTTGCGGAGCTCCATCCGCGTTGACAAGGCAGAAGCTCATGTCATCCGTCTGCCAGCTTTCGCTCAAAATGCCGTCTGCGGCTTCCACACTGCCGGAAAGGTTTTCGGCATCCTCAGAGGCGGAATAGTCATAGGAATGGCCGTTCCATGTGAAGGTGACGATAGCAGTGTTTTCGTAGGCGATACAAAAGTTTGCGTCTTTTGCGCCGTCCGGGGCGTTGATGCTGAAACCGAGCTGCGTTTCAAAGTCCTGCGAACCGGAGACATCGATGAATGGTGAACTCGCCAGAACCGGAGGGGCGTCAGGAACAGTCGGGCCAGCCGGATCTCCATTCAAAATACCCGGGAGGAAAGTGCCCGCCGCGATAAAGATAACAAGGCAGGCAGCAATGGCTGCGTATTTCCGCCATGAGACTTTGAAAAATTTCTTCTTTGCCGGAAGCTCGTGAATTTCAGTGGCTTCCGCTTTTTTCAAAATGTTTTGGTACATGCGCTCCTGTGCGCCTTCCGGCAGTTCGATTTGGTCGAACGCCTCTTTTATTTTGTTTTCATTCGGCTTGCTGTTCATAGTTCATCACCTCCTGAATCTTCCAATAAATGTTTTAATTTACTACGCGCATCACGCAGCCTGTTTCGTATGGTAGACGGCGGACTGCCGAGCATTCCGGCAATTTCGTCTGTCGAATAGCCTTCGTAATAATACAGCCAAACGACTTCTTTGTGCTTTTCGGGAAGCGCCATGACCTGTTCAAGCAGGTCTTTTTCCGCCGCCGTTTCTTCTGCTTTGCTGTCGGGCATCTCGGGCTGCTCGTCGATATCGCTGACTTTTTGGTTCCACCAATGTTTCAGCTTGTCCTTGCAGATATTCATCGCCGTCGTGGTCAGCCACGCGCGTTCGTGCCTCTCATTTTCAAAAGCCGCATCGCTTGTTATCGCCCGCACGAAGGTGTCTTCCGTGCAGTCCTCCGCATCCTGCGGATTTTTCATAAAAGCATAGCAAACGCGGTAAATTGCCTGAAAGTGCCTCCGATAGAAGCTTTCGAAATCTTCGCTCGCACGCCGGAAAGATTTCTTCATAAGTACACCTCCTACATTTGTTATACGATTAAGCCGTGAGTTTTGTCGGAACATTTGCGAAAAAAATCGGACGCCGGAAAGCGACCGAATGTATGGGAAATTTCTTACAGCGTGCCGGAAGCGTTCAAGACATTTTTAATCTTGTGCTGTACCATCGCCTGAATTGCGTCTCTGCCCGGCCCGAGGTATTTACGAGGGTCGAAGTCCGCCGGATTTTCAGCGATGTACTTGCGGACTTCCGCAGTCATTGCCAGACGTAGGTCAGTGTCAATGTTGACCTTGCAGATGCCGTACTTGGTCGCTTCGCGAATCATTTCCTCAGGAACGCCCTGCGCACCCGGAATGTCGCCGCCGTACTGATTGCACTTGTCAACGAATTCCTTCAGAACCGAGGATGCGCCGTGCAGAACAAGCGGTGTGTCCGGAATCAATTTGTGGATGGCCTTCAGCCTTTCAAAATCAAGATAAGGCTCGCCTTTGAACTTGTATGCACCGTGGCTGGTGCCGATTGCGATTGCAAGGGAGTCAACCCCGGTCTTTTCTACGAATTCCGCGGCTTCATCAGGGTCTGTGAAAGTTGCCGAACGCGCGTCAACCTTGATATTGTCTTCAACGCCCGCAAGCTTTCCAAGTTCCGCTTCAACCACAACGCCGTGTGCGTGTGCGTATTCCACAACCTCTTTCGTGAGGCGGATATTTTCTTCAAACGAATGCTTGGAACCGTCGATCATAACGGAAGTGAAACCATCGTCCACGCATTTCTTGCAGATGTCGAAGTCTTCGCCGTGGTCAAGGTGAAGCGCGATGTCAAGACCCGTATCGAGGATTGCAGCCTCAACGAGCTTCGTCAGATAAGCGGGCTTTGCGTATTTGCGCGCGCCTGCGGATACCTGAAGAATCAGCGGTGACTGTTCGATTTTCGCTGCTTCGACGATACCTTGAATGATTTCCATATTATTTACATTAAAAGCGCCGATTGCATAGTCGGATTGCAATGCTTTGGCGAACATTTCTTTCGTGGTGACTAATGCCATTTCTTACCTCCTGCTGTTTGGAACTTAAACTACATATAGTATACAACATCGGCGGCCGAAAAGAAAGATGGCAATTTTGGTTTTCCGCAATTATTCATCGGAAGCACCGCCAAGCCCCGACATAATCGGGCCGAGCATATCCATGATGCCCGAAAGGTCAGGAAGAGCCGAAGCGTTAATCAAAGATTCAGGCTCGGAAGCCTTCGGCGGCTTCGGCAGTTTCTGCGGAGTTAAAGCCATCTGTCCCAGGTTATCGACCTTGCCCATGATTCCAACCATGCGGTGAAAGTCCTTTGCAAGCGCTGCAGGGTGCGGCGGACGGGCAGGAGGCCGAACGAGGGCTGCCGCAGAACCCGGAACGGGGCCGGCATTGCCGCCATCAAGTGCGGCGAAAACGAGCAGCAGAAGAAGCACAACGCCGATGGAATTTTGATTGTTCATTTATGTATTCCTCCCAAGAATGAAAGATGGTTCGCATAATTCTATAAAACATAATATGAAAGGACGCGCAATTTCGTGCGCCGCGCCGCATAGATTATTACATAAATCGGAAAAAGGGGGAAATTAAATGGATATCAATGAAAAAATGGCGGCAGAGATTGCCGCGCAGCTCGGGCTCGGAAGTAACGGGGGCGTGAACAAACAACTCCTCAGAGGACTCGAAAGTAAGTCGGACGAAGAACTGGCAAGGGACATTTTGCGAATGAAGGAGCAGCTTGCGGCGAGCAATATCAGTCCCGCACGGCAGAAAGCAATGCTGAAAAGCCTCATGCCGATGATGAACGCATCGCAGAGGGCAAGACTGGAGAAAATAATCAGGTTGATTTCGGAGTAACCTGCTTTATAAGTGGATTCAAGATAAAAGGGGGCTGTGCCCTAACGGTTATTTTCCGTTAATGCAACAGCCCTCTCGCATGGCGGAGGACATGGGACTCGAATCACTTTGCGTAGCCTGAAACCCGCATAAAAAGGAGGTTTTGCGCCACATTGTCTTTTCGTGTAATCAAAAGTGTAATCAAATCTATCCATTTTTCCCCATTTCAACATGTCTGTTTCCCAATCCACGATGTGTTTTTCGTAAACTGCTTAATTTTCTCGTTTTGCTCACTTGATTTCAAGGACTTTGTACGCATCCGTGCTTGGATTGCATTCCATACTGTTTTTCTTTCGGCCTAGCTCCGCATGGTGCTGCTCCAGCTGTTTCGCTCGTTTCACCGCATGCTCCTGTGCATGTGCGATCAAATCGTAGACATTTGCGTTCTTTTTGTAACCCGGAATATAAGTTGTCAAATCTCTTATAACTTCATCATTTGATGCATAGCTTTTCGTGCTATACCGGAAGTGCTGAAGAAACCAAATCTCGAAGCAAGGATTAGAAAGTAAAAGTTCAACACCGATTTCCTCCGCAAGTTTTCGTGCCTGATTGATCTGGCCCTGCTTTGAGATATCCGTATCGGTGTCGACCGCACAGAAAGCCAGATCGCCATTCTTCAGATCAAGTTCCTCACTTTGGATATACTGAACTGCTGATGCAACAATTCCAACCGGATCCGTTTCCGTTGAAGAAGTGAATCGAACTCGGTAGTCCTTGTTGTTTTGAAAAAGTTCATGGAAGTATAGCTTTTCTGTCTTGTTGCGACCCTCCGCAGCGATTAGGATCAGCTTTGTGCGGGATCGATTCACTTGACCTCTTTTCTTTTGTTTCACCGCTGCCATGCCAAGTCCTCCAATCCGATATTCGGGATAGCTCCATATCTGCCCTGCAAGTATCCTTTCCGCACATTTTCTGTTTTCCTAGGGGAAAACTCGTCCAGCGAGTAAAGTTCAGTGACACCGTTTTCGTGGTTCTTTTCTACAAAGTAGATCTGATCTCGCCGCAGAAGATCCAGCGATAGTGTTTCCACAGAATGTGTGTTGAAGATCAACTGTGCTTTGTTTGGATTGGTTTCCCTACTATTAAACAGTTGGATCAGATATTCCAGGAAAAGCGGATGCAGACTGTTATCAATTTCATCGACAACAATGGTTCTGCCGTTTTCCAATGCATCCTTTATGATCGGGCCGAAAATGAAGATCCGTTTCGTGCCCTCTGATTCCGCATCAAAGGGCAAAGTGTATTCGCAAGTCGTATCGTCATTTGTCACGATGTGATTCGTCCTTAATGCGTATGCTTTTAATAATCCCTCCGGCAAGTTCTTTGTCTGCGAGTCAATGCTATAGCCGGTGATATTGATATCAGCAGTTTTAAGCAGCGATGTGATAAACGACTGCAAGGAGTCTCCACCATGAGCGAAAACTTCCAGTGCATCGAGCGTAATGTTAAAATTTGCATTGTTATAAGTGTCGATTCCTTTCGCAAACCACAGATAGGCTTCTTTTGTAAGTTCACAGTTCCAGTTTGTTGCCGTGGCGAGGAACAGTTTGTTCGGTGCTGTTTTTTCCTCGTACTGTTTCAGTTTGCTTTCATTCGACTTTGTGTATTTATAGTCTTTGGTATTCGTTCTTTCAAAGATCAAGGAAGGAAGTTTGCTGCTGTATTTGTACAAATACTCGTCGTAAATTTTTGAAGAATCCGCAGAAAAGCCATACTGATATTTCACATGGTTTATCACAAAAGTAAAATCGAATTTTGACGGCAGATGTCTATGTTCCTCATCAAAGGCATACGGATGAATGAACGGCACAGCCCGGTCGATCTGTCTGTCATTTGATTCGCGAATAATCCGAAGTGCAGCGGTCATAGCCTTGAAGATATTGCTTTTTCCTGCCGCATTCGCTCCGTAAATAGCTGCCGTAGGAAGCAGATATCCATCTTGATAGTCCTGAAGATTTTCTCTAAGCTCCGATCCTGCGCCTGCATTCATGCTCAACACCGTTTCATCCCTTAGGGACATATAGTTTTCCACTGCGAATTGAATCAGCATGTCAATCACCTCGTTTTTAAATATACTGATGAGTTTATTCTACCAATATATTATAAAATAATCAATATAGAATCGATAAATTTGCAAAAAATATGCAGATTCATTGTTTTTATAGTGAAACATGCAATGCAGTAATGGACTACCGCCGATTCCACGCAAAAATTCATGCACAGGCCGCAGCCCGTACTCATTGAAATTCCGACAAAAACGAAGAAACGGAAGTGTTCGCTCACTTCCCTCTCGCATGGCAAATGACTCTAATTTTGATAGAAACCCGTTAAGGGGGTGCAGTTCTTTGCCAAAGGAAGAGGAGCGGCTTCGTGAACCAATGCGATAGATGAAAATAATTTTTTGTTAAAATGCGTATGTTTTTCTCTGCACCACTTGCAAAGGAGAAAGAAACGCGGTATAATATGACCAAACAAACCGAAACGGTCATATTTAAGGAGGCGTACGCTTGGCTTTTACCGATTACGAGACTGAGCAGCTCCGCAAGGCGCTGCTGAAGGAAACGAGACATTGTGCTGTAACGCTGGGGATGAAGAAAACCTCCGTGGATCAGCTGACGAAGGCTGTCGGCATTGCGAAAGGCTCGTTCTATAAATTCTACGAGTCCAAGGAGATGCTATTTTTCGCGGTTTTGGAGAACATACACTTCGAGCTTTACGGAGTGGCTGACCATGCACTGAACGAAGCTGACAGCTTACCACCGTCGGAACGTGCGGCAAAGGCAGTTCTTGCCGTCTGCCGGCGACTGTCTGATACCGGCGACATGGTTTTCATTGAAAACGACGCGAAGCTGCTTTTGCAGAGGCTGCCGGATGACGTCAAAAATGTCCATTACCACGATGACGAGACACACATCCGTCAGCTTTTAGAGAAATATGACCTTGTACCGAATCGCGGTATCTCTTTGGCTGCCGCCACGGTGCGAGGACTGATTCTTACCGTTTCTCACAAGGAGCAGATCGGGGAAATGTACCCGCAGGTGCTGGAAACACTGGTGTACGGTGCTTGCAGAGAGTTATTTAAATAAGCGGAAGGTCGCAGAGATGCGGCTTTTTCGAGATACAGCGGTTAGCTTCCTCTAACTATATGACTGTGCGTATCGGTTAGCCGAATCTAACGCCGAAAGGAATGATAGCGATGCAAGAACACAAGAACTTCTGGGACAAAAATGCCGGTCGATACGACCGCTTTATGCGAAAGGATCGGGCGGCGTATGACGAGATGTATGAGCTGA
>ERZ780149.2002-NODE-2002-length-20089-cov-56.929919_pt1 | contig 20089 bp, 28 predicted proteins | sample MGYA00511367_ERZ780149 | MGnify/ENA primary metagenome ERZ780149 (study PRJEB29588, sample SAMEA2153852) | human gut metagenome | biome: human gut; feature: human-associated habitat; material: faeces | place: Denmark | collected 2008/2010 ... | reverse complement strand
GAACAGCGGTGATTGGAACAGCGGTAACAGGAACAGCGGTGATTGGAACAGCGGTAACAGGAACAGCGGTGATTGGAACAAGACTTGTTTTTCCAATGGTTGCTTCAATACTGAATCACCAAAGATTTTCCTTTTCAACAAACCTTCTGATTGGACATATCAGGATTGGTTGAATTCTGATGCAAGATACATATTGAACTGCATCCCTTCCAATGTCCTTGAATGGATTTGGTCTGATGACATGACTGATGAAGAAAAGACTGAACATCCTGAACACCAGGTGACAGGTGGATTCTTGAAGCATATTGAAAAGGAAACTGGAAGACAGATGTGGTGGGATGGTCTTTCTGATCACGAAAAAGAAATTGTTCTGAACCTTCCTAACTTTGACAAGGCTATTTTCAAAGAAATCACTGGAATTGATGTTCAGTAGGAAGAAGGTGATCCCAAATGGAACTTTTTCCACATCAAAAAAGAGCATTAGAACAGACAGAAGGTCAGAACAGGGTTCTGTAACAACCACACAATATATCCCATCAATGCTGTCAAGATAATGGGAAAGGATGAAAAACATGAAAAATATCAACTGGTTGGTACGAATTAAAAACAAGAACTTTTGGGTTGCAATCATTCCTGCGGTGCTGCTTCTGATTCAGGTTATTGCAGCAGTATTTGGTTTTGAAATTGACCTTGGTGACCTTGGAAACAGACTGCTTGATGTGGTCAATGCTGCTTTTGCAGTCATGGTCATTTTGGGTGTTGTCAATGACCCCACAACTGATGGTCTTTCTGATTCCAAACAGGCTTTGTTTTGCTCTCTCTCTCTAATCTGTATTGTTCATCAGCAGCAATTCCAACATATTCAATGACATTGTACTGTTCCATCAAAGCATTTTTATATTTGGACAGCATGTCAGTTTTCAGTTTTGAAGTACACCATCTTGATCTGCTTCCTGCCCATGAATAACCTTTGGGATTTCCAGGAAGGGGTTTCTTTCTTTTCACTGTATGTTCCAACATCATATATTTGAATGATTCAGGACTTTTCAGTGTGACAAATTTGATCCCTGCATCTTCAACAATCTTTTTGACCCTTTCAACATGTCTATACATTGCAGGAAATTCCATCCAGGTGTCACAATATAGAACAATGTCAATTTGCATTCCAAGTTCCATCATGTGAAGCAACATTGCAGTAGAATCCTTTCCACCTGAAAAGGAAACAATGTGCAGATCAGGTTTCTTCATATTTTTAACCGCCTTTCTTTTATTGGTGCGGATGACAGGACTTGAACCTGCACGATGTTTCCATCAAAGGAATCTGAATCCTTCATGTCTGCCTATTCCATCACATCCGCATGTGTTTTGTGTGTATCTCTTTACGATACAAGCATATTATAATGTATCTTGGAAGTTTTGTCAATAGGTTTTTTCAAATTTTTAAGATATTTTTTCAAGAAAAATTGAAATTTCATCAAAAATGTGGTAAAATAAAGATACAAACAAAATTTGAAAGGAAGTGCAAACATCATGACAATGGGTGCATACATTAAACATTTAAGGGAACAGGCAGGTCTTTCACAAGAAGAATTGGGGAAATCCCTGAACCCACCAGTCAACAGGGCAGCAGTGAACAAATGGGAAACTGGTCAGGTTGAAAACATCAAAAGAAACCACATTCAGCAACTTGCAAGAAAATTTGGTGTCACACCTTGTGATCTGATGTGTTTTGACAATCAGTTTGACACACCAGTCCTTGCAGAAGAAGTCAAGACCCTGGAAATGGTTCAGAAACACTTTGGGAAGGATGCTGTCAGACTGCTGCAATACTTCCAGGAACTGAATCACATTGGAAAAGAAAAAGCATTGGAAGACATTGGTGACTTGACAGAACTGTCCAAGTACACTGAAAAAGGGGAAAGTTCCGCATTGAAAAACGCATAGGAAACATCATTTATGTGGATTTCAGTCCAAGATGATTCAAGATGTGTTGAAGATGCAAAACAAACATCTTTTCTTTGATTTCAAAGGAATGTTACAGATGTTTAACATCTTTTATATTTATAAGAACATCAAAGAAATAAATTGCAAAATTATAAAGTGTCTAAAAATATCTATATAATAAAATTACAGATCATATCTGCAACATTTGCAACAAAATTTATTGAAAAGGAAGGTTCAACATGTTTGGAAAGAAGAAAAAGACAAATGCAATTAGGGTGATGCACTATGAAGGCATTGCACAATTTGCGACTGATTACCCCTGCATCATTGAATTGAAGGATGATGTTCTTGAAATCATCAGAATCAAACCTGAAACAACTGTCACTTTACCCAAGGACAGAATCAACAACATCATGGTTTTGGAAGAAGCAAACTTCATGTCAAAATATCATGGTCATGCTGACACCACTGCAAAAGCAGGAAAGAAGACATATTTGGTCATTGAATATGACAAAGGAATGCTTGCATTTTGGGGTGCAGGATTTGAAGCAGTCAAACTTTGGGATATTGCAAAGGAATTCAGTTCTGCTGCACCATCCAACATTTCCTTATAAACAAAAAAAAGACCCTTGGATGCTACCAACACCCAAGGGTCAAAGGATGGAAACCAAATCAGATGGATGAAATGGTCACCAAAACACATCTATATTATACCATTTCATTCTGAAAAAAGAAAGGATGAAACAGAATGAAATTGCCTAATCAATACGGATCAGTTTATAAACTGTCAGGGAAAAGAAGAAAACCATGGGCAGCAAGAAAGACTGTTGGATGGAAACAGATCCCTGAAAAACAAAAATCATATCCTATTTATGAATTCATAGGATTTTATGCAACCAAGACAGAAGCACTTCAAGCACTTGCAAATTATAATTCAGACCCTTATGATCTGCACTTCAACACAATTACCTTTGAAGAAGTATATGACAGATGGTCTGACATTCACTTTGAAAAGGTGTCTGCTTCCAATGTCAATGGTTACAAAGCAGCATTCAACACCTGCAAGGACTTGTGGAACATGAAGTTCCAGGAAATCAAACTTGACCACTTGCAGAAGGTTGTGGATGATTCAGGAAAGAACACACCAACCTTGAAGAAAATCAAAATCATGTTTGGTCTGATGTATGATTATGCTGTTGTTCATGAAATAGTCAGCCAGGACAAAAGGGAAATGGTCAGATATGTGGACATCAGCAAACCAGGGAATCCAAATGCCTATGACAGAAAACCATTCACCAAAAAGGCAATCAAGACCCTTTGGGATGCACATGAATCAAACATCTATTTGTCAGTTGTTCTGATGCTCATATACACTGGTGTCAGAATTGGTGAAATGCTTGACCTTGAAAAGAAAGATGTCCACCTGGATGAAAGATGGTTCTATGTGAAGGAATCCAAAACTGATGCAGGTATCAGGGAAGTTCCAATTGCAGAAAAGATTGTTCCATTCTTTGAATACTGGATGCAGCAGGACTGTGACCATCTGATTTGCACACCTGATCAGAAACCTTTTGAATATAGAAACTATTATGATTCATACTGGACACCGCTGATGAAGGACTTGTCTTTGTCCAAATACACACCACACTGCACAAGACACACCTGTGTGTCCTTGCTGACAGAAGCAGGTGTTGATGAAAGAATCATTCAGAAGATTGTTGGACATAAGGGTCAGAATGTCACACAAGTGGTCTATACACATCTTGAACTTCCAATCAAACTTGAAGCAATCAACAAGATTTGAAAGAAGGTGTCCTGATGAATAGAACACAATACAAGAATCAGTTCAGCAAAGACCACTATGACAGGATGAATTTGTCTGTTCCAAAGGGGATGAAACAGGTCATCAAGGATCTTGCAGCAGAAAAGAACCTGTCCTTGAATGCCTATATTTTGGAATTGGTCAGGAAAGACCAGGAAGGAATGTTTGACACCATGCAGTTGTCTGAATTCAACAGGAACAGAATTTTGACCATCAAAGGCAACACCCATGATGGATATGATGTTTTCTTGAAGGATGGAAGGACATTCCATTGCAGAACCAAATTGCAGATCAGACAATATCTTGCACAAGACAGTCAAAGTCTTGCACAAGACACATAAAACAGTGTTACTATTTTGTTACTATCGTGTTACTAACGGACAAAAATTGACCCAAACGGACAAAAAGAAAAATCCCACAAACCCAAGGGAAACCTTGAATTTGTGGGATTGATTTTTGTGCTTGAATTATCGCTTGCTGAACTGCGGAGCGCGACGGGCGGCCTTCAGGCCGTACTTTTTGCGCTCTTTCATTCTGGGGTCACGGGTCATGAACCCGGCCTTCTTCAGGGCGCCCCGCAGCTCAGGATCGGCTACGCACAGAGCCCGGGAGATGCCGTGACGGATAGCACCGGCCTGACCGGTGGTGCCGCCGCCGTAGACGTTGACGCTGACGTCAAACTTGCCCAGAGTATCGGTGAGGTTCAAGGGAGCACGAACGATCATCTTCAGGGTCTCAAGGCCAAAATAATCGTCCAGATCACGCTTGTTGATAACAATATTGCCAGTGCCGCCGGGAATCAAACGAACCCGGGCAACGGACTTCTTGCGCCTGCCAGTGGCGATGAAAGCGGTTTTTGCCATAGTCGTTCTCCTTCCTTATTTGAGCACCAGAACTTCGGGCTGCTGAGCCTCATGCTTATGATCGGGGCCAGCATACACGCGGAGCTTCTTGAGCATCTGCCGGCCCAGGGGTCCCTTGGGCATCATGCGGCGGATGGACTCATACACGGCGAAGCAGGGCTTCTTGGCAAGCAGATCCCCATAGGTGATCTCCTTCAGCCCGCCGGGATAACCGGTGTGGTACTTATAGGTCTTGTCCTCCAGCTTTTTGCCGGTGAGACGAACCTTGTCGGCATTGATGATGATCACATGATCACCGGTGTCCACATGGGGGGTGTAAATGGGCTTGTTCTTACCTCTGAGGATAGCGGCTACCTGGGAGCTCAGACGGCCGAGGACCATATCTGTTGCATCCACAACGTACCAGCGGTGCTCAACGGTTTCGCCCTTTGCCATATAGGTCTTCATGGCGATTCCTCCGAATTAAAGTATAATCAATCTTGCTGTCTCGGGCTCCGCTTGGCGGGGCTAGTGCCGCACTTCACCCAATGGCACTTGACTATAGTAGCAAAACAGGCGTGGATTGTCAAGGGAAAAATGCACAAATTCCGGGGAAAATTCGGTCTTTTTTATTTATGTGCATAACGGCTTTGGGTTCCGGGCACACTCTTTCCATGGAAAAGAAGGAAAGAGCAATGCCGCGATCCACCTATTACTATCTGCTGCTGGGGCTTCTGCTTCTGACCGTTTGTCTGGCCATACTGGTGCCCCTGTTCAAAAAGGATCCCCCGCCTAAAAATTCGGTATTCGTCTGTATGCCTGCCGCAGAAGCAGAGGAGGTATGTACATGAAGCCCCGAACAAAGTTTTACCCCATACTGGTGCCCTCCGTCCGGCGGGATGCGCCGGGAGACAAAGAGATCCGCCGGGCAGAGACCACGCCGAAGGAGGAACGGGAAAAATGCTGGGTTCCATGATGACGCCCCAGGAATATCAGGCTCGGGTGCAGAAGCATATTCCCCGTTCTCCCACCCTGCGCATGTGTCTGCAGGCTTTTGTATCCGGCGGGCTGATCTGCTGCCTGGGACAGCTGATCAAAGATCTGTCACTGCTGTATCTTACAAAGGATCCGGAAGCTGCCGGTACCATCGTTTCCCTGACGCTGATTTTCCTTACCGGTCTTCTGACCGCCCTGGGCGTTTTTGACAGGATCGCCTCTTTTGCCGGAGCAGGCACCGTGGTGCCCATTACCGGCTTTGCCAACTCCATCGTCTCTCCGGCCATGGAATTCAAAGCGGAAGGAATGATCCTGGGCACCGCCTGCAAGATGTTCCAGATCGCCGGGCCCGTACTGGTCTATGGCATAGGCAGCAGCGTAATAGCAGGAATCCTGTACTATTTGCTGCATCTGCCTGGTTAAATCCGTTTCTTTCAGCTCCCCGCCGGGAGCTTTTCCTGTTTTTTAACAGCGCACCGGTTTCGATCCTGCATCTGCTCCGTTTTACAAGGGCAGCCGCATATATATCTCTTTTTTCAGGGAACCGTCAAGCAGCTGAAACGCCCCCGGCATCTCCCCCACGGGCGCATAGCCCATCCGTTCATACAGGCGGCGTGCCCTGTCATTTCCTTCCATATAGGAAAGTTCCAGCTGCATAAGCCCCCATTTTCTCCCCAGGGCGGCCATCTCTTCCATCATAACGGTCGCCAGACCCAGCCCCCAGTATTCCTGAAGCAGCGAGAGTCCTACCGTCCCCCGGTGACGGGTCTTGAGCCGTTCTCCCCGGTTAAGCTGACAGCTGCCTGCCGCTTTGCCCTCCACATAACACATCAGAAAATATTTCTCGGGCGAACGCAGGGCCTCTTCCAGAATTCGGGCTTCTTCCCCCGGTGTTACGAATATTTCCCTGGGATACCGAATCAAAAACTCGGTTTCCGTACAGACCTGCTTCCACAGGGTCAGCATGGTGATCCCGTCCCGGCCTTCCCCGGAACGCAGCACCACTTCCCGTCCATCCGGAAGCCTCCAGTTTTTTCCTTTATACAGCATATTTACAGTCCCGCAGGCAGTTCTTCCCGTTTGGGGCAGGAGCGGGCTCCCTGCCGGCTGACGCAGAAAGAGCCGCAGCAGGTGCCCCGGCGATTGGCTGCCTCAGGGGACAGGCCTTCCCAAAGAGCGGAAAGGAACCCGGCGTTATAAGCATCCCCGGCACCCACGCAGTCTGCCACCGGCACGGGGAAAGCCGGATTGGAATATACGCCCTGATTGATGTATACATCAGCGCCCAAAGCCCCCCTGCGCGCCACTACCATCGGCACCTGTTCCAGTAACATTTGCGCCGCCTTTACGGGATCCTCCTCCCCCGCCAGGGGGCAAAGCTCCTCCTGTTCCGAGCCGAAAAGCACCGTGCAGCAGCCCAGAGCCCGCCGGATGTTCTCCGCAAAGAAGGGATCCTTCTGACTCTCCATCCGGGCATTAATATCCAGACTCACCGGAATGCCCCTCCTTTTGCAGGCTTCCATCAGGGCCAGCTGAGTCTCTGCCGCCGGATCCTCCCGCAAGGTGATGCCGGAAGCATGAAACCAGCCCATTTCTTCTAAAATGGCTTCCGGCACCTGTTCCGGCAGAATGTGGTGCTGGCTGGCCCCCGTCTGAGGGAACGCAAAGGGCGTCCGCTCCCCTTGCGCATCCACTACAATGAGCACCTCCATGGTCATCAGTTCCGGGTACAGCTTCAGGCACCTGGTGTCCACTCCGTCCTCTTCCAACCCCCGGCGCAGGGCTCGTCCAAAGCCGTCTTCCCCTGCAGAGCCTGCGAAAAGTACAGGAATGCCCAGCCTCCCCAGTCCGGAGGCGGTATTGGCCGCACTTCCCCCATGGGAAAAGCGCACCCGGGTATCCGAAGGCCGGCTGCCTGCAATATGAGCGGCCCCATAGGGAATCAGCAAATCGGGACATATATCTCCGAAACAAAGAATCTTCTTCACTTACTCAGTCCTCCGTGCGGTCAATGTGTACCCGCGGTTCATAGCGGCTGTCCAGGATCCTTAACCCTTCCGTCAACCGCTGCCGCACTTCTTCATCGGAAAGAGGCAGCGAAAAAGGGACGACGGCATCAAAGGTCAGCATCAAGGTTTTGCCCCGGTGCGTCAGATGAAAATCATGCACGCCGCAGCGCTCATCCAGACACAGCAGCAGCGCGTGGACCCGGGAGAGAGCTTCCTGGGCTTCGGGGCTTTTCTCCGAAACCGGATCCAGATGAATGGTGGCAATGCAGCCGTAGGTTTCTTCCAGAGTCTCCTCCACCCGGTCTATGAGGGTATGCGCTTCTTTCAGCCGCAGCTCCCCGTCCATTTCCGCATGGAGAGTAAGCATGAACCGCCCCGGGCCATAGTCGTGGATCACCAGATCATGCACGCCCTGCACACCGGGAAAGCCCATGACCGTGGCAACGATTTTTTCGGTCAGTTCTTTATCCGCAGGTTTTCCCAAAAGCAGTGCACAGGTATCGCTGACGGCTCTGACCCCGCCCCAAAGGATCACCAGTGAAACAATCAGCCCGCACCAGGCATCTATATTGACCTTAAAGAGCACGTAGACGCCCGTGCTGACCAGCACCACGGCGGTGGTCAGCACATCAAAAAAGCTGTCCTGCGCCGTAGCCAACAGTGCCGAAGATTGGATCTCTTTCCCGTATTTGCGGTTGTACAGGCCCATATACAGCTTGACCAGCATGGAGAGCAGCAGCGCCCAAAAAGTCAGGGGTGAAAAGGAAGGCACTTCCCCACCCCGGAAGATTCCTTCCAGAGAGCTTTTTCCCAGTTCCGCACCCATAAGCAGTATCAGAAAGGCTACGATCAAAGCGCTCACATATTCTGCCCGCCCATGGCCGAAAGGATGCTCCTTGTCTGCATGCTTTCCCGCAATGCGGAAGCCTGCCAGCGAAACCAGAGAAGAAAGTGCATCGCTGAGGTTGTTGAACCCGTCCGCCATAATGGCCAGCGAACCGGCAATCCCGCCTGCAAGCAGCTTCATAGCGCATAAAAGCACGTTGAAGCACACCCCCACGATGCCGCACAGGCTTCCTACGGCCCGGCGGTCCCGGGGATCTTTTATAAACAGCTTCCGCAAAAAAGCGATCATGGTTGTCTCCTTCATTTGTATTGTATCAATATAGCATTTTGCCTGCCGCGACGCAAGAAAAATGCCTTCAAATCTTTTTCTCCAATACCGGCGCCGCATATGGGATTTACTTTCGAATACCTTGCAATCCGTCCGGTTTTCTGTATAATATAATCATAGAAACAAATTCTTAGAAGAGGAGGTATCCCATGAACTTTCTGAGCCTTCTGGGCGGCCTGGCCGTGCCCTGCATCGTATGCTTCGTTATCGGTCTGGTGCTGCTGATCGTGGAAATGTTCATTCCCGGCTTCGGGGTCTGCGGCACCTTGGGTATTCTGGCCTTTCTGGCGGTGATCGTCATGCAGTTCATGGCCAATTCCCTGGCAGCCGCCATGATCGTTACCGCCATTATGCTGCTGCTGCTGACGCTGATGATCCTGCTTTGCCTGCATTCCTTCCAGCGAGGGCTGCTTTCCCGCTCTCCCATTGTGAATCACCAGAGCATCGAAAAACAGCTCCCCACCGACACCTCCCTGGTGGATAAGACCGGTGTGGCCCTGACAGCGCTGCGGCCCACCGGGTTGGCTGAGATTGAAGACCGGCGCCTCAATGTGGAAACCGCCGGAGAATTCATTCCCGCGGGCACACCCATCCGGGTGGTGCAGGAAAGTCCCCTGCGTATTCTTGTGCAGGAACAGGCATAAAAGAAAGGTCGTTAATGAAATACTGTAAAAAATGCGGTGTTCTGTATACTACGGATGTATGCCCCAAATGCGGGGTAGAATATCCCCCCGAGCAGGAACAGCGCCCTCTTACTGAAGAAGAAAAGCACCAGCGTAACCGCCAGTGGATAGGCATTCTGATAGGCGTTCCTCTGTTTATCGCTGCCATCTATCTGATAATCCACCTGTTTTACGGAGGCCTGTAAGCCTCTTCTGCTGCTAAAAGAACTCATGGGACCCACTTAATTTTATCTGGAGGTTAAAACAAAATGCCCTTTGCCCTCATTATCGTTGTTCTGATCATACTGTTTCTGGCGCTGCTGTTCAGCTTTGTTCCCATTGGCCTGCTGATCTCCGCCAGCGCTTCCGGCGTAAAGGTGAACATTTCCACGCTGGTAGGTATGCGCCTGCGGAAAGTATCTCCCTCCCGCATCGTCAATCCCCTTATCAAGGCAACCAAGGCCGGCATGGATCTGCCCATTGGCAAACTGGAAGCCCACTATATGGCTGGCGGCAACGTAGACAGAGTAGTCAACGCCCTTATCGCCGCCCGCGGCGCCGGGATCCCCCTGGATTTTGAAAAAGCCTGCACCATCGATCTGGCCGGGCGAAATGTGCTGGAAGCAGTGCAGATGAGCGTCAACCCCAAGGTCATCGAAACGCCCGTCATCGCCGCTGTGGCCATGGACGGCATCGAGCTGCGGGCCAAGGCCCGGGTCACCGTGCGAGCCAACATTGATCGTCTGGTTGGCGGTGCCGGAGAAGAGACCATCATCGCCCGTATCGGCGAAGGCATCGTCACTACCGTAGGTTCCTCCCAAAGCCATAAGGAAGTGCTGGAGAACCCTGATTCCATCTCCCGTACGGTTTTGAGCAAGGGTCTGGATGCAGGAACCGCGTTTGAGATCCTCTCCATCGACATTGCCGATGTGGATGTTGGCCGGAACGTAGGCGCCCAGCTGCAGATCGATCAGGCCGAAGCCGATAAGCGCATCGCCGAAGCCAAGGCCGAAGAACGCCGGGCCATGGCCGTAGCTCAGGAAAAGGAAAACGAAGCCCAGGTAGCCGCCATGCGGGCCAAGGTCATCGAAGCGGAGGCCCAGGTGCCTCTGGCCATTTCCCAGGCCTTCCGGGACGGTAAGCTGGGAGTCATGGATTATTATAATATGAAGAATGTAGTCTCCGATACGGAAATGCGCAGCGCCATCTCCCAGGCCGCCTCTCCCAAGGAGAGTAAGTAACGCCCCATGGATGGCATTCTGCTGCTCTTCTTTATTGCGGCTGCGGTCATAAGCCTGTCCAAATCCGCCGCCAGGAAAAAACGGCCGGCCCCCAAAAAACCGACCGCTTCCGCAGCGGAACAAAAGGTGCGGCCTCCGGCTCCCCGAACGCCCATACAGCCTACGGTCAGTTCCCGTGTAGCGCCTTCTTTAGGCAAAGCCGCTGTCAACGCTTCCAAGACAGGTCATACCCACAGTGTGCATGTGGTAGAGCCCTCTTTTTACGGCGGCCATGCGCACGAAGAAAACAGTATGGCCGGCCCCGGCAAGGACTGCGAAACTGTGGACACCCGGCCCCGACCCACGGAAGAAATGGAATCTTCTTCCGCCACCCCTGCTCAGCCCTCTATCCGGCTTGACTTTGGACCCAACCAGGTGGTCAATGGATTGCTTTACGCCGAAATCCTGGGAAAACCAAAAGCGTTGCGCTGATATGAAACCCCTGAACTCCCTGAAAACCGTGATTACTCTGGTGCCATTGGCCGTATTGTGCATACTTTACGGCCTTTGGCTGGTTTTGGAGCCTCCGGTTTACCTGGAATCCGTTCTGTACGGAACTTTGGTTCTGGGGCTTTTCTGCGCCCTGTACATCCGTTTTATTCCCGCCTGTGCCGCTCAGTTGGAACAGCGCAGCCGAAGTGAGGAGAATACCCTTCCCTTCCGCACGCACAGCGCCGGGGGGCGGGAGCTGCTGCGGCTGCTGGTGATCCTGATAGCGGCCCGAGCCATGCTGTTTATTTTGGTCTATCTGCTCCATCTGCAGCTAAACGGTTTTACGGGCACTTTTTTTGATGTGCAGCGCATCTGGGCTGATCACCCGGATTCCCCCAGATACATTTCCATTGTCAACAAAGGCTATTTTGCCGAAACAGACGGTCTATATCTGAATCTGGCCTTTGAACCGCTGTATTCCTTTGTCATTCACCTGCTCAACCCGGTATACACCAGTTCCATCCGGGCAGGCTTTTTCCTGGCCAACATAAACGCCGTACTTTCCGGTCTGTTTCTGTATGAACTCGTGCTCCATGACCGGGACAGGCGTTCGGCACGCCGTGCAGTGCGTTACTTCTGCCTGCTGCCGCCTACGTTCCTGCTCAGCTGTGTGCTGCCCGACAGCACCTTTATGCTCTTTTCCATTCTGTGTGTATATTGCGCCCGGAAAAAACACATAGCCCTGGCTTCTCTGTTTGGTGCTTTAGCTACCCTTACCCGCATGGAAGGATTGGCTCTGCTGGCGCCGGTGTTCATTGAATTCTTCTCTCAGGCTGCTCCCCCTGCCCGGGAAGGAGATCCCGTCTGGAAGACTGCCTGCAGACGCTGGTGCCCTGGACTGTGGATCCTGCTGATCCCCGCTGCTTTTATGGTATACATGGGCATCAATTACTATGTGGCCGGAGATCCCTTTGCCTTCACCCGCTGCCTGTATGAAGCCTACGGACAGAAATACGCATTGTTCTGCCAGGCAGGCGGAAGCCTGTGGGACAACCTGATCACCGCCTATCTGCACTATGACTATCCCGTCCTGCTGGCTCAGTGGATCCCCGGGGCGGCGGCTCTGGTCCTGAGCCTTATATGCATGCTGCAGGGGCAGCGGCGCTTACCCGCTTCTTATGTGGGGTATTATATTGCCTATGTACTTATGTCCGTAAGCGCCACCAGTCTCCCCTCTCTCCCACGGCAGCTGTTTTTATGCTTTCCCGGGGTGCTGGCCTTTGTGACCCTGACCCGGCGCCGGTGGTTGGACTGGCTGCTTCTGCTGCTTTGCTTCATAGGACTGATCGGGTATCTGGGTATGTATGTAGCAGGCTGGCCGGTACAGTAAAAAACCTTCCGCTCTTGACAAATGCGTCCCGGATGCTACAATAAATCATAGCTTGAGCGAATGTGGTGGAACGGCATACACATCAGACTTAAAATCTGACGCCGAAAGGTTGCGGGTTCAAATCCCGCCATTCGCACCAAAGCAATATAATCCGAACCCGTTTCCGGTTGGAGATGGATTCGGATTTATTGTTTTCTTTGAGCGTTTTGAGGATACGCATTTCCGTAATGGCGTCATTAAACGTCCCGAATCAAAGCCGCGAGGCCCGCGTAAACCGAAACGGGGGTGTTCGTGATGGTATAGTTGGAAACATCCGCCTCTGTTTATGTACGTTATAATTGCCGTAAATCAATGATTTTTGAAAGGAGCCGACCATGAAAAAGCTGCTATCCTGTAAGTTCAATATAGACACCGCCTGTGTGGAATTGAAGTATGACGACGGTTCGATGATTTCAATAAACTGCACCGCTGTCGAGAATGAGCTGGACGCCTCTATGCTCCAGCGCGGAGAATTGGACTGGCTTGTTTACAACAAGCCGCTGGAATATGCAGAACTTGTCCTAAACGGCGGCATCGAAGAATATATCAAGGGCACGCCTGAACATAGATTGATAGACTGAGCGAATATGCGAACAGGGAGCAACCTTAACGGGCTGCTCCCTGCTTTGTTTTCCATTATCGGTAGCGGCTACCGAAATTATATTGTAGTTTTAAGTCTGTGCAGGCAAGTTGAATTTTACATGCACAGCCTGTATATATCAGGCGATTTTATCACCGCTTACGTCTTTGTTATCTTCCTGCTGCTGCTTCCACTCCGCAAACTCCCGCTGACCTTCCTTACTTTCATAGTAAGCGATTATATCCGGCAAGAGACAGCGGGCGACAGTTTCAATGGCATACTGTGGAATATTTGAGTTGTTAATGAGCTTTTTCTTTCTGCCCATGAGCTTGCCTCCTGTAAAGATACTGTATGCTGTACCTATCCTTTACAGCTAAGATCAGGTGTCATGGGTGTCTTAGGTGTTTGTTCTTCGCATCACTTCCTTTCGCTTCAAATGAAAACAGACATCGGTCAAGCAAAGCTTGTCGGTGTCTGCATGGTGTCTGATGTCTTGAATTGTGTTCGTATTATATCAGCAACCGGGGCGAATGTCAATGCAAACGGAAAGAGTGTTGTTTATACGATAGAGATCGGCTCTGCTCCATATTTTCGGTAGCGGCTACCGAAATTCATTTCATGCTGATCAAATCGTTAATTGCCATGGTGATCTGGTATCGCTCATAGCTGTTTTCCGGTGTCCCATCGGCCTTCTTGATTGCCATCCGTATGGCGCGTAATGCCTTTTCAACTTCTCTGGAGGTATAACCAGATTTTAAGGCATCTATGGCTTTATTTGCAAAGAATACACAGTCATCCGTGTGTAGATGATCCTGCTCTACCATTCTGCCGAGTTGTTCAAGAATCCCGTTTTTGCTCGTTGCACTGGAAGAAGCAGCGTCTTCTTTCCAGAGCATATCTGGTTCGGTGATTTCCGGGCTGTTCTTGACGAGAACCATTCCATCGAACATATACTTGGCGTTAAGCTGGGCGCGACGGCTGGTGACGAGTTGTTCGGTAAAGTCAGCGTCGATTTTCGGTCTGCCGCGTTTGCGCTTTTCTTTTTCGTCCATAGGTGCGCCTCCTCTCTTTATGGTTATTATACCACACATTAAGTATTTTCGGTAGCCGCTACCGAAATTGTATTACTGGGTTTATTCTATCTTATCGCGTGTTCATCCGCTCGTGACTACTTTTGCCTCCCAAACAACCGCCCTAAACGAAATGACCTCCTTGCTCTCCATCGGAGAATGGGCGGTTGTTTGCGTTTAGAAATTATTCCTCATGGGCAGAACTCACTTCTCCCTCAAGCTGGAGGAATCTGTCAAAATCGCTTTCAAACAGCCTGTCCTGCACGATGCGGTATTTCTCATATTCGCTCTCGGCGTGGAGTTTTGCCGCCTCGGCGCTGATTTTGCCCGGTCCGGTGAGAAGCTCATTCCCGTTGAATTCCAAAAATCCGTCCAGCCGCCGCGCCCAATCCTCCATGCTCATGGGGATCTTTCGCTCCGCCTGAAGCTCCGCATAGTCCAGATAGAGGGAAACGATCCGCTCCAGATAGGTCATCTCGGTTTCGGAGAGATAGTTTTTGGCGATGCTCACGTCCGCCTTGACGATCTTGCCCTCCGGCGCCGCCTCCCAGGTAGTCAGCCCCATGTGCTCCTTGTCTGCGTCGGCGCGCTCCATGATCAGCTCCGCGGCGGTATGGCGGTGGACGGCGTAGTGCAGCTTGTTCTGCACCGTCTGGAAGAAAAGCTGCGTCGTTCTGGAATTTTTGTCGTAATCAAATGCCGTGGCGTAGAGGTCGGTCACCTTCTGATAGAACTTCCGCTCGGACAGCCTAATCTCGCGGATATTCTGAAGCTGGCGCTCAAAGTATTCGTCAGTGAACATGTGCCCCTTGATGAGGCGCTCCTTGTCCATGACCCAGCCCTGAATGGTGTAGTCCTTGACGATCTGCCCCGCCCACTTGCGGAACTGCACGGCGCGGTCGTTGCCCACCTTGAAGCCGACGGCGATGATTGCTTGCAGATTGTAGTGGATGACCTCACGGGAGACCTGCCGACTGCCCTCCATTTGAACTATCCGGAATTTTCGGATAGTTGCTTCCTCCGGCAGCTCTCCATCGCCGTATACCTTTTTCAGATGGTCGTTTACCGTCCGAACATCCACGCCGTACAGCTCCGCCATCATTCGCTGGGTGAGCCAGATGTTTTCGTTTTCATACCGCATCTCGAAACTCTCCGGTGCGTCGCCGGCAGCAGCCACATAGGTGAGATACTCTGCAGCGGCGGAACGAATGGTTATTTCTGTGTTTTTCTTTTTGGGCATTGTGGGTCACCTTCTGTATGTTTTCAGCTCTTTGCGTTCGGTCCAGTTATCGTCGTAGTATGCAGCGTTGGACTTTTTGTTTTTGACGAACGCTGATATTGCAGATTGGAGTTTTGAGTTGTTCATTTTTCTTTCGCCTCCGACTTCGTGGTTCATTAGACTTATTTAGCAATGACCTCTTTTGTCCCTGCAATCTTCCTATCTGTAAAGGAAACAACATCTTTGATCGCAAGTTTTTGCATCGCAGAAATAAAATCTTCCATTGGTCAAAGTTTTCCTTCTTGAGGAACGAAAAATCCGTGTAGTCGTCTACCTTCTGCCCAACGCCGAAATTGCTTTTCGAAACATAATAGACACCGATTTCATATTGGAGTTTGCCAGCGTCATCCTTATATCCGGTCATACCGATTGCGATAATTTCGGTGTAGCTCGTATAGTGCAGGAGCGCATTGGCATAGTGGACTGCGCCATTTACGGCATAAGAGTTGATCGTTTTGAAATCCGGCTGATTCTTAGCCGTCTTGTTAGCAACCCTGCCGTCGGCGTCAAGCAAGACAAGCTTATCCTTATATCCCTTATACTCAATAAGAATCGGATAATTGACCAGATTCTTATCCTGCAGAAACAGTTTAGCGTCCGGTCGGTTTCCACCTGCACCGCCGCTTTTTGAGGCATAGTCATTCAGAGCCTGATCTATTTCGGTGTTTAAGGACTCCTGCTCCAGCTTATATGGGAGCTTATAGGATCGCAGCCATCCATTCGCCAAATCAGCAATGTTGGGTTCGACAGATTGTATCTTTGCCATTGTATGTTCCTCCGTTTACAGACGGAAGCAACAATTTCCTCCTAAGGAAATGTTGTCCGTTCGATTTTGCTTTAATTCTTAGTTTTGTTCGGCATCGCAAACCTGCTCGATGTTTTCGTAATCAATATCTCCAACCACAAAACGGGCTTTGATAAGAATCTTTTCAATAGATGCACAAAGCCTTTCTGTGAAATTGACATAGGTAGTTAAGTCTTCATTCGCAAACCTTACGGCCTGATTCATAGAACGTTCAATGCCGACAATGCCTTGCATCGTAGTTCGAAGCCCGCTAATAGATTCTGCGCTTCCAGCGGCAGCAGTTTTCATGTCATACAGCGACTTAAGATATTTAATGAGTCCATCTCGGTTCTCGGTTCTATTCGAGAACGGGTTTTCGAGCAAACCTATTGAATTCTTCTCGATTTCGTCCCATAACTCTGACATGTTTTTGTTATGCCCCCTGAGTTTTGAACTAAATGTCTCGATGTGTTTTGCTGCCTTTTTAGTTTCTTTTCTGACAAACGCAGCAGTACTATTACCATCGTTTTTATTGACACGATCAATTTCGGAAGAGCTTCTTGATACGCCATCATTCATTTCCTGCATCTCACAGGTCATTTCATTGATAGTTGATGTCAACTTTTCCGCGTTTGCTTCAATGTCTGCCAAAAAGTCAATAAACCCCTTGTCAGACTCATCGCATAACTCAACAGCTTCCTTTTCAGCAAACCACGAAACCCCTCTAATCCCTGCTGACTCGAGAAAATCTTTTACGGGATTCCCATAGATAACAGAATTATCAACCGCTCCGTTTAGGTTGATTTTCAAATAATCAAGCAACTCAGCGAACTTTTTAAAGTGAGTGCTATAGTCTTTAGCTCTATACTGCTTTAAGTCAAACGGAAGCGTAGATAATTCGTCCTGTGTTATCGTAATGGTTTTTTTATTGAATGAGTGTGCCAATCCTAATTCATACATCACATTAGGATTAAGCCCCGTTAAGTCCGCAATAACGACATCTGCTTCATAAATAGGTTGAACAATATCTTTAAGAATGTTCTGCTGATTTCCTTCATCCGCTGCGTTGGTGAATTCAAAAGAGTCAGCAAACTGCATTTTTAGCATTTCGTAGACCTCAAAAAACTGATCCTGAAATGGCATAATTACAAACACTTTTTTCTTTTCCATGTTATTCCTCCGGTACGAATTCCATAATATCCTCAATTGTGCAATCCAGCGCCGCGCAGATTTTGCCCAGAACTTCGGTGGAGACGTCCTTGCTCTGGGTGAGTTTGCTCAGGGCATAGTGCGTGATCCCGGCTTTGCGCTCCAGATCGACTTTCTTCATATCCTTATCGATGAGCAGTTTCCAAAGTCTTTTATAACTAACGGCCATTTTGCACCCTCCTTGGTCAAACGCTTATAAAGATACAAAATAATTATAACACAACTGATCTGGAAATTCTACTATTTTTGACGATTTTCGTGATGAAATCTTTTCATTTTCGCTGGGTTCTTATGGCCAGACAACCGTCTTGATTCTTCATCCATACGCCATTTGGAATGTTTACAGCATTCGTGGCAAGCAAGGCGGCTTGGCGCCACTTTTCGCTTGTTGGGGAAAGCTCCCCAAACCCCTCTGAACGATTTTTGCAAAATCGGCTGCGCACCGTTCCGGCGCTTTTCTGAAAATGACACCATTCGTAACACACCCGCAACCACCGGTCAAGGCATCGGCTTCGCCTCGCATTCTGCGGACTTGGCAGATGTTCGCGGGCGTGTTTTTGAGCAGTCAAGAGGAGCAAAGCCCCTCTATTTCTATCGAGCATAGAATGTATATATTATGTTAATTCGTGATTGACATGATGGTGGTTTCCAGGTATAATATCCTCACAAGGATTGGAGGGGACATGATGAAAATCATCGGAGACAGACTGAAAGCATTGAGAGCAAGCGTGCAGTTCTCTCAAACGAAAATCGCAAAAATGTTCGGCACGGCACAGTCCAGCATTTTCAAATATGAGTCCGGCGTCTCTACCGTTCCCGCCGAGATCATGCTGAAATACGCGGATTACTTCGATGTATCCATGGATTTTCTGTATGGAAGAACAGACGATCCCCACGGAATGTACTATGCCTGTAAGACGCCGGAGGTCGAAAAGTCTTATCCGGAAATGGACAGGTTTATCGAGATGTGCTTCGACCCCGGTTCTGCCATGAACGAGCGATTGAAGGAGACGCTTAAAAAAATGATGCTGGAGGAGAAAGAATGAAAGCCGTGATCTATGCCCGCTATTCCTCCGACAGTCAGAGAGAGGAAAGCATTGAAGGTCAGCTTCGAGAGTGTACTGCCTTTGCGGAAAAGAACGGCATTACGATTCTGCGGCACTACATAGACCGTGCCTTCTCCGCCAAAACAGATAACCGCCCGGAGTTTCAGGCAATGATTAAAGACAGCAGTAAAAAGCTGTTTGACATGATTATCGTTTGGAAGCTTGACCGCTTTGCAAGAAATCGCTATGACAGCGCACGACATAAGGCACAGCTCAAGAAAAACGGAGTAAAAGTTGTTTCCGCAACCGAAACGATCTCCGATGGAGCCGAGGGTATTTTGTTGGAATCCATGCTTGAGGGAATGGCTGAATATTATTCTGCTGACCTTGCAGAAAAAGTTGTACGTGGCATGACAGAAAACGCGCTGAAATGCAAATACAACGGCGGCACTCCTCCCCTCGGATATGTCATTGACAGCGAGCAGTATTTCCAGATCGATCCGTTGACCGCGCCTTTTGTCCTTGAAGCGTTCAAGAGATATGATGAAGGTGCGACTATGACGCAGATTCGTGATTGGCTCAATGAGAAAGGAATCAAGAATACCCGCAGACAGGAAATGACCTACAACAGTATCCAGCACATGCTGAACAATCGAAGATACATTGGTGAGTACAGTTACAGAGAAGTCATTATCCCGGATGGCATTCCTGCCATTGTTCCCAAAGATTTGTTTGATCGTGTGCAGGAAAAGATGGCAAAGAACAAAAAGGCTCCTGCCCGTCATAAAGCAGAGGACGATTATTTGCTGACGACCAAGCTGTTCTGCGGTTATTGCGGAGCCTATCTCTGCGGAGAGAGCGGAACGAGCAGAACGGGGCTTGTTCATCACTACTACAAGTGCGTATCTGTAAAGAAGAAACGTGCAGAGTGCCACAAGAAACCAGTCAAAAAGCAATGGATCGAGGATTTGGTAGTAGATGAAACCATGAAGATGGTCATGGACGACAAGGCGATAGAAGCCATTGTTTCTATGCTGATGGAATTACAGAATCGGGAAAGCTCCAGCCTGCCGCTCTACGAAAAAGAGCTGAAAGATACCGAGGCCGCCATTGATAATATGCTCAATGCCATCCAGCAAGGTATCTTCAACAAATCCACAAAAGCCCGATTGGATGAACTTGAAGCAGCAAAGGACGAACTGGAAAATATGATTGCTTGCGAGAAGCTGGCAAAACCCAAGATCACAGAAGAGCAGATGATGTTTTGGCTCCATCGTTTCCGCAAGCTGGACGTGCGGCAACAGAGCCACCGCAAGATACTCATCGACACCTTCATCAACGCGATTTTCCTGTACGATGATAAAATGGTGATCGCCTTCAACTACAAGGAGGGCACGAAAACCATCACCTTCGCGGAATTGCAGGAAGCTATCAGCAACAAAAACGGTTCGGATTTGGATTGCCTTGCTGCACCAAAAGTCCACCGTAATTTTGATAGAATTACGGTGGACTTTTTTAAGCAATGTAAATA
>ERZ780149.2000-NODE-2000-length-20096-cov-2.665985_pt1 | contig 20096 bp, 20 predicted proteins | sample MGYA00511367_ERZ780149 | MGnify/ENA primary metagenome ERZ780149 (study PRJEB29588, sample SAMEA2153852) | human gut metagenome | biome: human gut; feature: human-associated habitat; material: faeces | place: Denmark | collected 2008/2010 ... | reverse complement strand
CCCTTTTGATTTAACGGATTGTTATATATATTTCGTCTGCTCCTTCTAATCGTTTTATCAAATCACTTTCCGTTTTTTTACTTTGTAACACCTTGCCTTTCTCGCTGTTAATGCCGACTAGTATACATCCTTGCGTGTCCTTGCTTGTATTGCCTGAATGTATGCGGACACCTTCAAAATGTTCAACACCAAGCAACAACGGTAATACTCGTTTGAATCGGTTGGAGTAAGTAAGGATTACTTTATAACATCCTGCTGGTATTGCTGTTTCGCCGTGTACCTTTTCTTCGCACTTGCATTGTTGCTTAGCTTTCTCGTATTTACATTTTTCCGGTAATTGTCTAACGGTATCTTCAAGCGTATCGCAAAAATATTCGTTATCTATATACAATTTACCGATAGTATAACTATCACCTTTGTATATTCTGTTAAGTATCAAGTTTATCATTGTTATTCAAGTTATTATCTAGATTATACTTGTGCTTGTAGTGTATATCAACGCCTAAAATTGCGCCTACGAACGTCAGTGTTTCACCGTAAGCGACTAGTACTGAACTCTCTATAATTCCAGCTGGCGGGATAAAAAGACCTGAAATTATCATTGTGATACCAGCGATTAGAGCTAGCAAGGCAATAATTGAATGTAACTTACTATGTTTCATTTATTTAAATATTTGAATTATTATTATTAATCTACAGGAGAGAACCACCCGTACCCTGTCACGTACACGAACGTTGCGCAATGCCCGTCAACTATCCAATAATCACCAGCATAGCAATTTTTAATGTTTACACGGTGTTTTTTGTTAGTGTTCAACACGTGTATTACTTGCCCGTTGCTACCAGCGCCTAGATTGCAAGGGTTATCACTACCTGTATGCCCGGTTACTATAACAACCCCACAGTCGGTTGGAATAGTACCGCCACTAACCCAAGTCCAAGTTTTCACCCCGAGTTTAACGGCGTTAATGTTTGCATAGCCTTTATTTACTGAAAGATAACAAGTATTGCCGCCGTCAGCGTAAGGACCTATTTGCACTCGGGTAGTTGTGCCGAACCTGTACTGGTAAGATTCCGTTGATAAAATAATATAATCTGCAACATTAAATGTACTTCTTATATACCCGTCTTCGATGGTAAACCCGCCAATTGCAACTGTACCATCATAGTTATATTTCGTACAAAAACTTCCGCTTGTTATATCCGCGTGTCCTTTTATATTCAAATTGCCGTCAGTATCCCAGTTCACGTTACCTTTCGCAAGCTGGCCACTACCATCTGAATTAAACAAGTAACTATGTGTATCACCGTTTATATGCCCTATCTCGCCTGAGGCGTTGAAAAAGGTTGAACCGCTGTCATTCAAGTAATATATACCGTCTTGCTTTATATTTAACCCTCCAATCTTGTTGTAGTCGTTGCCAAGGTGAAATATCTCGTTACCAGCGTAATAGCCACTAATCCCGTTCACCGTTGTATCACCGATTGCAAAAGAGCCTAGTGCAACGCCCGACATTAAATTATCGTCAGTAATAGTACCTGCAAATATCTTCGGTGTTAGTATTTTATCGTTCTGTATCAAAGTGTTACCGTTCCAGTCTTCAATCCAAGGGTACGTTGCGAAATCTCCTTTCGGTCCTGTTGGTCCTTGTTCTCCCTGCTCACCTTTTATCTTGCTCCACGTGTATCTACTTGGGTCATTTGAATCATCTATTTCAAAATCAACGTATTGGCCTATCCACGCACCCGGCGTTTCGCCATTGTTATCGGTGAACGTTATACCGCCATCGTTTGAATACTTAATATGCAAGTAGCTAGTTTGCCCGTTAGTTCCATCTTTTCCCGGTATTCCCTGCTCCCCGTTTTCGCCCTGTAGCCCTTGGAATCTGTACCACGTGTATTTAGTGTAATCGGTTGAATCGGTTGGCTTAAAGTCAACGTAAGTGCCTATGTATGTGTTAGGTGTCTCGCTCATCGGGTTGCCGTCTGCGTTAGCGGAATATTTAATGTGAAAATAGCTGGTTTGCCCGTCAGTTCCGTTAGTTCCATCTTTTCCGGGAATACCTTGTTCTCCTTGCGGTCCTTGCAATCCATCCAACCCGGGTTGCCCCTGCGGTCCTTGTTCACCTTGTTCTCCTTGCGGGCCTTGTGGTCCTTCAGGTCCAGTTTCCCCGGGGTCTCCCTTGTCACCTTTCTCGCCGTCCTTTCCCGGTTCTCCTTGTGGTCCTTGCTCGCCATCTTTTCCATTCGTCCCGTTCGTTCCATTTTTACCGGGTTCTCCCTGCGGACCTTGCGGTCCTGTATCACCTTTCAAGTTCTCTTTACTTTCTTCGTCAAGGTTATCCCATTGTAGCTTAACTCCTTGCCCGAACGTCACGTTCCCGCTTACATCCCAGCTTATATTGTTACTCGCTAAAAAGCCTGAACCATCGTTATTTAGCCGCCATTTATCGTTTAAGTTACTAATCTCACCTTTCAGGTAAACGTTATCGCCATATAGCCCGTAGCCGTTCAATTGCTTGCCGTTGTAGGTGATTCCAGCTAGATTACCTAGCCTTGCTTTTGTTGCTCCAGCGTATATAGTGTCAATGTAGGGTGTATTATCGCCGTTGCTTGCAAGGTATACAAGTCCTTTTCTAGTGTCATCGTGCGTGCTCCCTATTCTAACTAAATCGTCTCCAACTTGTATTTTCTCTAAATCGTTATTATCGAGTAAGTTGAAGTAAAAAGCGTTTGTTGCCTGAGGGTAACTATCTGACACTTGTATCGTGTATCTTTTAATCCCTGCACCGTTAAATACCTGACAAAGAAGTAAATCGCCTAGAACGAAAGGATTCATTTCAACGCCTGAGCCGTCAAAATAGACCTGTATGTATTTTCTTCCCGTACTATCCTCCCCTATACCTTTTATTTTCCCTGCCGAAGTGACGTATAAATTACCGTTAGTCGCTCTGACCTTGTCGACAATTAAATCTTTGACAACGAAATATTTACGTACCGTCAAGTTGTCAAACATTGCCCTGTTATCGCCAAACCAGTCTGTTGTGTATTCCGGTTCATCTGCGTTAAATTCCTGTTTAATAGACCAGCCCCGCCCGAACAAATCACCATCAATCATATAACGTGTCCCAATATATTGTTTTGTTGTCAGGCTATCAAAATGTTTAGTACCTGTCACTTCTTCGTTAACATTGCCTGTTCGGTGTACAAAATCGTCTGACTTGTAACCGTTTAAAAATTCAGCGTTTAACCCCGGTACTAGTTCACCGTTTTCGGGCAAAGTTATTTTCTTATTTAGCTGCTCTTGTATGTTGCCTGTTACATCGTTAATGTATTGCAATTGAGTGTAAGGGGTTGAAGTGGGTAATAGTTCCCTATCTGAATTAACATAGGGTATAGTGTTGCCCGAGGCGGTGAAATCACCCATTGTTGGTATTTTCTTGTCGTTGTACAAGATATTGAAATTGTTGTGTTTAATCTCGTTACCGTCAAGATAGAATTGCCCTTTTATATTTATTGCTTGTGAAAAGTCAATATCAGAGTTAATTACTTGTTTATCAGTAGAATTAAGTTTAACGTAATTGCTTAAATCAACGTCACTACCGCTGCCACCCCCACTAGTGACAACGGTAACGGTATTGTTTATAGTCGCATCCAGCACGTTACCCGTTCGGGGTTTAGCTGTTCGCCTGTTTAATGTATAATTTACTAGCATTCATTTTATTATTTATTCTTGTGTTATTGGAAGGGTTGCGACATCAACGTTATCTTTGCTTGTTTCGATTAACGTTAAACGTTGCGTGCTGTTTGCAAAGTCGACAAGTGACCCGGCAAGCGTGAAGACTCTGCCCGGCAAAACATCTTCAAACGTTATCTTGCTAAGCATTAAATTGGTGTTGCTCAACACGTCTATGCCTAGCTTGTAAGTCTTTTTGGAATAATTGCTGTGTATAGTTCTCATTAATAATTTCTCTAGTATTGTGGTTACCCCTTCACGTGTATAATTGTTAACTATGTTGCAAGCTGAATCAAGCAGGTTAGCCCGCCCGAGCGGTATTTGTTCCTCGTTCGCACTGATACAAGTAAGGTTAATACTATCCAAGTCGTTCTCCACGTTCTTGTTAATAAAGGTTTTGTATACAAAATCGTCCGTTGAAATCTCGTTACCTTCTGAATCTGTTATTGTTATCTCCAAGTTTTTGTATAATACATCTTTAACCTTGCTAGTTGGGTATTGCATATCGGGGTGCCCTCCATTGCTCAGACCGGGTTCGCAAATCTCGACTTCGTCACAAATTTCGAAGTGTAGTTGTCCTTTGACATCGCTAATCAGGCTAGGCAACAATATATTAACCCCTTTTCCAACGTTTTTTTCTTGTACTCGTTCGGCGTATCCCGGGTACAGGGAAGTGAAAGGTACTGGAATGTTGGAGTTAGTAAGCCAAGCATCTAATACGTTGGAACTGCCTATTGATGCGTTTGATATGAACACTAGGGACAATCTACCTTGTTGTAGCGGTCCTTGTTTCCATCCACCTATAAACTCGTTATTACTATAGTAGCGTGTTATATTACCGCTTGTATCCGTTAAATACAAGTTACAATACACTACCGTCATTTGGCTATTATTTGCCCCTTTAGCACCGCTCCCGTTAAATATATCGTCCTTGGTGTTAACGTACGTTTGTAGCTTAACATTCAGGTAATAACCGTTTTGGGCGGTTGGTAGTAGTATATTCTTGCTTGGTACTGACTTGTATATACATTGTCGCTCGTCAGGTTGTATATTGTTGTTGTACACGTTTCTAGCCCCTCCTATTACTTGGTTATTGTCTATGTTTGTGAACTTGGTGAAGTAATAACTACCGTTCCTTTCCCAGTTTTCAGTCTTGTTGAATAATTCAGTTCTAACCGTTGTAGTGGTTGAAGAGGTTACTAGGTCTAGATAATCCTCGTCCCCGATTGGCGAGTTAAGCAGTTCTTTATCAGCGTACAAGCCGCTTGTTATCTCAACGTTGTTGTACATCGTATCAAACTCCAAGGTTGAATCGTTTGAGGCTATTACAAGGTCTTTTATATCCGAGAATGTAGCTAGATTGTTGTCGTTGTGGATACTGTTATAGTCGTACACGTGTACTTGCCCGTCTTTTTGCACCATCATCATCCCGAACGGTCTAAGTATTCCGTCCAGCACCTCCCGAATCGTCATAGGCTCGTTGTTTTCGTCATAAAAATTACTACATTGGATGTAAGTGTTATCTAAATCGGGTGTTGTCGTACAATGCACGTTGATTGCCGTGAAAGGCAGATTCAACCTGCTTAAGCACCTGTTTAATATCGTTCTAAGACTAACTATATCGTACCACTTGTTACCGTTAGCATCGGTAAATTTCAATCTATTTGTTATGTTGAAATCAGATACATTGAATTGAACTACATACCTATCATACAAGCTGAAATCCTCGCTATAAGTCTCGCTATCTAGCCACCCAACCCAGTATAAATTATTGTCAACGTAGAACTTAACTAGATACTCTTGCATATTGTCCGTGTGTAAGTCAATAAATTGAAAGGGTGTCATTGAGATAAGACTCAACGTTGCGCCAGCAGATTTAATCGGCTCTAGCTTAGCCGTTTCCCCGTATTCGAGTTGAAAAGGTACTGAAGTTGCGGTAACTTCCGTTTGCACATTTCCCTTTTCGCTCAGTATTTCGAACCTGCATAGCTCGTTGTTAAGTGTCTTAAACTCGTGAAAATATTTGATATTCATTACTTTATCCTGTCTTTGTATTTTTGATAATTGTTCAACGTGCCCACCAAATCCCGCCCGTCAATTCTAAACTTAACCTCGGCTATCTCCGTGTTATTCACCACTTTGGATGTTCCAAGCATACTTTTCAATTTATTCAAGGGGGCGATAACCTCGGGGTTGCTGCTTGCACCCGGGTACTCTCCCATCAATCCCATTGTCGGACCTGTAACAATACCACCCTTGGCGAATTTTGGAATTGTTGCGAACAAGGCTAGTACTCCCGCTATCGCTGCCGTGATTGCGACTAGGTTAGCCGGGAAAGGTAATTTAGCGGCACTCTTTCCCGCTGAACTGGCGGCACTTGCAGTGTTTGCCGCTACCTCTTGTCTGCTACTTGCAACCGTAACCGCCGCCGCTGATTGTTCAGTAGCCATCCCGATTGTTGCATTAGCAACCTTTGTTGCCGTTGTTTGCGTATCAACTCCCGCTTCCGCTTGTTTTGCCGCCGCTAACGCCGTTGTTGCTCTAGTTAAATCGTTGACGGTTTGGACGGTAGACATTAGAGTGTCGGTTATCTGTATCATTGTGTTTAATAACGCAACAATTTTTTCAAACTCTGAACTATCGGCATCGTTGAAAGTGTCAATCAAAGAGCCAAACGCACCGTGTAGCCTGTCAGCGGCGGTGGCTATCGATTTGATGTTGTTGTATATACCTTTATTCAACTCTTTCTGTAACTCCTTCACATCCTCTTTCACCTCGGCAATTTTCAACGCATCTTTCAAACTCTTTACCTTATCCATTTGGGTGTTAAGGTCGGCTAAAACTTCACTAGCTCCAGCGTCAAACATTCTTTTTAGCTCGTTATAGTTATCAGTTTGTATTTCTAACTCTGCCTGTATTTTTTGCCTGTCTGTTAGCTTGTAATCGAACGTTGTATCTCTTTCTTTAGGCGTGTAGGGTTTAAGGACTGGAAATTGTTTTAACAGGCTTTGATAGAATTGGTTATAGGCAGCGTCAGCACCTTTCAGTATAGCTATACTTTGCGCCGTGGCGCTTGCTAGTCTTGCCACCTCTTCCCGGTAACTTTGTAGTGACAAGTAACCAGCTTTCAGTTGGTTATCTAGTTTTTTCCTCTCGGTGTTGTAATCGAATTGAATCTTGTCTATTCCCGTGCGCTCGTGAGTTAAAGGGTTGTTTACTTTCGCCTTCAAATCTTTGAATAAGGTATCAGTTTCTGCCTTACCCCCTAGAATTGAACCAATTAATTGATACGCTGCCTTGTTTAGCCTGTCAAATGCTTCCTTGTACTCTTTTGTCGTGATAACGCCTGATTGTAGCTGATTTTCAAGTGCTTTTAAATCCTCTTGGTACTTAGTTGCTGCCTTGGTGTACGGGTCTTTCGGGTCTACCGTGGTGGTAGTGCTACCAGTTTTTTTAGGCGATTGAGCTAGAATCCTTTTGTACAGGTCCTCGTAATCGCTCGCAACCTTGTCGTAAGCCTTGCTAACTTCTTCAAGTTCTTGCCATAATAGATTAGCTTGCCTTGTTTCGATTCCGGTGAGATACTTAAATTGCTCTGCTATATTCAGTTTAGCGAGTTCCCAGCCTTGTTTCAGTGCGTTACCGCTGGCGATGTTGGATAATGTTTTCCCTCCTTCGTTTTTTATTTGCTCTTCTAACTCTTCTTTGCGGCTACCAAGTTCTATTTTTTTTGTTGCGAGATAGTCTAGTTTTGCCGCATTTTCCAACATCTTAATTCTTTCCCTTACTACCTTGTTTATGTCACCTTGGATAGTAAGTGTCTTTGAATCAATAGAGAAATTGGAATCCAATAGTTTATTAAGTTCCTCAACCGCTTTTTTTCTTTCAATATAAGAAGATTCAACGTTAGTAGCTATCCTTAACAACGTGCTTAGATTATCGGACTCGGCGGGACTGAAAGATTTAGTATTCAATTCCTTTGATAAATCGGAAAAGATATTTTTCACCCTCTTTGATTCGGTATACAGGTTTCGAAAATACCCGATTAATTCAACTATACCGCTTATTATCAGTGCGGGAGCGAATTTACGCAACGTTGTGTTTAAAGAGGTAATCAATTTAGCGAAGGACAATTGTATGTTAGCTGACAATTTAGCGAACATTCCCGTTGCTTCCGCCGCTGCCGTTTTGCTTTTTAACCTTATCTTGTCTATTCCCCTGTAAAACTTCGTTACCGTGTTAGTAACGAAGAATGCAACAACGGCTAGCAACGTTGTGAACACTCCTTGTATGTTGGTTTGCAAGGATTTAATTGCTTTCGTTGCACCGTCAACCAGTTTTTTATATAACCCGTCAACACCTGTACTTTTGGTAAACTCAGCAAAGGCGTTCTTTAACCTATTTATCGATGTTTCAATGTTATCCGTGTCTGCTTGCGGTATCAGCCCGTTTAACGCATCTGCGAACTTGGGTAACACGTCAGCACTCATCAACTTGCCTTTTTTCATAAGGTCATCCAATCCCGCAACACTGACTCCTGCGGCCTTTGCCATCGCTTGCATCGCAATTGGTAGACGTTCACCAAGTTGTCCTCTCAGCTCCTCGGCTTGTACCGTTCCTTTTGACATCATTTGCGTGATAGCCAAGAACATACCGTTTGTCTCGTCAGTACTTAGCCCGAAAGCGGTGCTTGCACGGGAAAGCGATTCAAACAACTTTTGCTGGTCCAGTAGAGCCATACCGCTAATATTTGCGGCAGCGGTAAACTTTGCGTAATTGGATGTAAGTGAATTTATTTCTACCCCGTACTTCTTTGACAAGTCAATCAAGAACTTGTTATTAGCGGCGAATTGAGCCATCGAGCCGCTAACGTTCTTTAGTGCGGTTTGCGCCTTGTTTGTAGCCCTTGCAACCTCTATCAGTTTACTGGCAAAATTGGATAAGCCAAGACCACCCGCACCGAGGGCAGCGGCGAAAGATAACACCTGCATTTGCAGCGATTTAAGCGCATTTCTTGCCCCTTTAGTACCTTGTTTGAACTTGTCGGCGAATAATTGAAGTGATACGGCGAATGTTAGTCTATTAGCCATTATTAGTAGTATTAGTTTTCATTATTTTATCTAACAATTCCTTGTTATCTAGTATGTTATCGAGCATTTTAACACCCTCTTCAACGTGTTTTTCCCGTTCAATCTCTTTCTCTTTCAATTCCCACGGGAACGGGTACAGGTCCGCTGGTGTCTTTAGTTTTTTGCTGTCAACGTGCGGCAAGATTGATATAAACGTCCACAACCTCTGTTCCTCCATCCTTTCCCGTTGTTTATCGTTTAACGCTTGGATGTATAGCGGTATATCGTTGAGTGATAACTCGTTCAGCACGTAATTTACATCTAATCCACCTTGGATAACTAGTAGTGCGGCGAGGTCTTTAACGTACGTCCCTCTACTTTCTTTCCCCTCTACCGTGTCACGTGTGTTTTCTTCCTCTGTACCAGTGTTTTTGAATTGATTGAAGACTTCGCAAACAGTTTGAAATTGTTCAAACAAGTTCTTGCTTATCTTCTTGCTATCAAGCAATTGTAGAAATTGCGAGTAGGTGAATTGACAATCGTTGTTGGAAAGGACGATACAATACAATAGCTTGCTCACGTCCTCCTCGCTCGTGTAATCGATTAGCGAGAAAGGTTTATTTGTTAGTTGCTCGAACTTGATAATTGATTTAATATTTAGCTTTATGTTGTAATTCATTATTTATCAGGTATTAAAAAAGGCGGTAGCCGTGAAACTACCGCCTAACGGCCCGTGTATATGTGATTATGAAAGAAGCCTTTGGATTTACGCTGTTACCTTTTTCAATTCCCCTGAACCTGTTAAAGTTACAGAGAAAGATGCAACGGCGTTGTTCTCACTGTTTACCTCTAGTGATGTGATAATTGCATCACCTTGATACCAGCCCTCGTCCAGCTCAAACGTTCCATCTTGTTTAGCCTTGCCGAAAACAAAGCTAACAGACTCTCTAGTAACTGCCTTGTCTAGCAGCGTGTCGAAAGACAAAGTGCCTGTTTTCTTGGTAATTAAAGCGTCAGATGTAACCGTGTAGGATAATTTACCCGGTAAATTTGATACCCAAACAGGTGACATTTTATTACTCGTGTCAATTGAATCTGCCGAAAAAGACAAATTAGCTGACGTTGCGAATGCTAGTGGCAAATCGTCAACGTAGATAAACAGGTAATCGGCTAGGATTAAATCTGTATTTGGGTTATAAGTAGTTCCACTTGGCATATTGTAGTTAGTTTAGTTTAGTTTAGTTATTATCTTATTGAATTTCAAACAACAAGACTTGTATGTACTTGTTGTCTGCATAGTCCTCGGTTGAATCCGATAAACGTACTTGTATTTGATTATCAGTATTTTGAAAAAACGTACCTTCCAAGGCGTTATTAACGGCTTCCGCAATCTCCTGCGAACGGTCGTAACTATCTGATACTATTGTTACATAGACTTTGCAATTGTCGTTGTACACTCCCATCTTTGTATAGTCCTTGCTATACTCGTCCCTGTAATAGACTATTAAATCACCTTCAGTTGATTGAGGGGCAACGAGCGGGAATATTTTATCTCCAACAAGTTGTTTAACATCCTCGTTATCAATTAGTATCTTTCTTATTACCGTCCCGATACGGAATTTGGATTTTGCCTTGATGTACATTATTGTCTCTGTTTTATTCTGTTTATTGCCGCCGTGATAGCGTTAGTTAGCTCGGTTAATGCTTTATCCTTGTTGTTGTTTATCGCATCCGTCCAAAAGTGATTCGCTGGCATTCTACCACGGTTAGCACCCGATTTAGTTTGTCTTTGCACTGTACCCATATCAACGAGATGGGCGTGGTTACCTGCCACTTTAACCCCTTCCGAATCTTCTAAGCCGAACCACTTGGTACTACGAATAAAGCCGACAAGAGAGCCTAGTTTATTACGCTTGTTCCTGATTGTTATTGACTTAAGTAGAGAACCTTTACTATATCTTCCAACCCTGCTTATTATATTAGATTCACCAGCTCTTTTAAGGATTGTAGCACCCTTGCGGATTCCAGTTCTTACAACCTTGTCTTTCTCCACGTCTTCCAAGCTATCGAGAGCGGCGTAAATCTTGTCAATATCAACAAGTTGAAGTTGCATCAGTCGTTAATCTTTTTAAGCGTTATTATCATTGAATTATCAGCCCTGTTGCGGTCTATCGAGGTGATATTGTAATCGTTACCCTCGTATTCTACTCGCATCTTGTCGTTTACTTGCGGGTTATAGCGGGAAAGAAATTGAATAGTTGAACGGTTGAATATCTCCTTTGCGTCTGTAACGTCATCCTGCGTTAGTTTCTTCTTGTACGCTTTTTGCTGGAATACAAGAATGTAAGTTGGAGTGACATAGCCCGTTTCGCTCGTTGTCTCCTTTAACTCTTTAAACGTTAGTGTTTCCGTCAATATTCCCGCTTTCATCGTTTTTGTTCTTTACAGGTGCGTTATAATCTTTATATTGATAGATTAGATGCTGGTAAGCCAATGGTATCTCGTAATTCTTTGTTGAGCTAATAGCCTCTCTGTTATTGTAATAGCTACCGATTAATAGTAACGCTGCGTGGTGTAGCGGTGCTGGTAGTTCCCCGTCCTCGTTTACTAGACTACATAAAGGTCTTTCTATCTCGTTCTCAATCGCTTGCGTTGCCGCCTCTTCCAAAAGGGTCAAGTAGTAATCGTTTTGAAGGGTGGAATCACCCAAGATGTTCAGGTGATTCCTTATATCTTCAAGTTGCACGTACATAGGCTATTACGCTTTTAACGTACCGATTACGAAAGATTCTTTTCGGCGTGGTGCGAAGTCAAAGTAACTGTTCAACACCAAGTTTATTTTCCCGTCAGCGGCAGACGTGTAAGGGTCTACAGTTACTTCGATGCCACCGAATTGGGCGATAATCAAGTCGTTCCAAGCGCCGCAAATAATTTTAGCGTCAGTCTTAACTGCAGATGTTGCAAGTGCGGGATAACCGTTTACCTCGTTATCAACCAACACAAATTTACCTTCGATAGCTTTGGATTTTTTCAAGGCTGCTTTCGCCTTAGGTGACATCACGTAAGACAATTCACCTAACGTGTTGTTATTCTCAACGTTACCTTCCATATCGACAACCAAATCCCAATTTGAAGTTGCTCCCGAACCAGCGGTAACGGTACTAATACCTAAACTAGTTGTGAATAAACCAGTTGGAGCGGCAGTAGTTCCGCTAGTATCGGACAAGATGGTAGATTCCAATTTAGCCGCTACAGCGTTAAGTATATCGTTTCTAAGCATTTGTTCAACATCCTCGCTTGTTTGAGTTAAGAACATTTTTGAAACAGCAACTTTAGTCGTTAAACGTTTGGGTTTCAAGACAATTTCAGAGAAAGTTCCCTCTCCAGCGGATGCCGTTGCGGTTTCGCCAGCCCAAGCAACGTTACTACCTGAATAAACAGGGATTGAGATTTCCCCTTGGATACCAGTTAGATAATTAGCACCAGCTTTTGCGAGTACCAATCTTTCACGCAAGGGCAACAAGATAGCTTCTTTATTCTCGATAATTGCGGGGTCTCCAGTGGTCGTTGTAATATCCGCTCTCACTTCCATCGGTATCGTTAAGTTGGAGTTGCAAGTAATTCCAGCGTTTTTAAATTCTTGTGCTCCAGCATCTAGCATCGCTCTTGTTTCGTCAGAATATTGTTTTCCGTTTAACTCTTCACGGATTGCGTTTAGTATTGAATATTTCATTCGTTTACGTGTTTTAATTTCATTATTATCAGTTATTTGATTAAGATTGCGTTTGTTATCGTTATCAATCTGTTTAAGCTGGTTGTCTATATCGGTTAGTTCCTCGTGTAGGCGTTGTATCTCGGTGTCTTCCGACTCGTTTAGCTTTCTTTGTTCTGCCTTGCACAAGTTTATAATTGATTCAATTTGTTCGACAACCTGACAACGTTTGTCTAGTAATTCTAGGCTGTTCATTTACCCAAGTATTTAGTTTTTAATTCTTTATAGTATTGTTCTAGCTCTTCTCTAGCTTCTTTTGCCTCCTGTTCCTCAATCTCCTCGATGCTGCGTTTAATTTCAACTGACGTGGTTGGGTAGGCTGGTTGACTAACGATTGAAATATCAAACAATTGGTCAAATTGTTGGATGGTGCGTAAATACGTTCCATCGCTTTGCTTGCGTACCGTGTAACCGCCTTTGGAACAGCGAAATGCGAAATAACACTTGTTAATATCGCCCCGTCTTACCATTTCCAAGACCTCGTCACCTAGTTGCGTGCGAGGGGCTTCAAACTCGAATGCTAACCCTTTATCGTCAACAACAAGGGCTAAAGTTCCCGTACCTTGGTTGCTACGTGCTAGTATACCTCTATTCTTGTCGTGCTCGTAGAGTGCGAAAATGTCGGATTTTTCCAAGACGCCGTTTAAACTCTGTGGTTCAATCACTTCTTCTATTTTTTTGTTTATTCTTGTCGGCGAGTTGAAGACTATAGCGTAGCCCCTCAATAACCTGCTCTCGTTATCGTGTTCTATATCAACGTTAAAGCTTCTTATTTCGTTGTTTTCCATTTTTTATAATAACTTCTACATATTATGTTATAATTTGTGTCACAGTGATTTACTTGTTTTCGAGGGCTGCTATTCTAGATTCAAGTGATTTGATGTATGTTTGCAAGCAAGTCATAACGCCATCTTCAAGATTCCAAACATACATGTCATAACTATTTCTTACCTCCAAGCAATTTTTTCCGTTACCGATTCCACCGACAACAAAATGCGTTCTTTGCTCGTCAGTTGTCCCGGTGGCCGATTTTGTGTAATATCCTAAGTTTATTTCATACCCATTTTTGGGCTTAGCGTTTGTTCCAATTGCAATTTGATTATTGTCATTTGCTTCCGTTTCACTTCCGATTAGCACGCATTTACTATTGTTCATACTTCTTGCGTTAGAGTAAGCGCCTATCGCAACTTGCTCGTTACCGTAAACTTTTGCCCTGCATCCAATCGCAACTGAACGCAAACCGGTACTAGTGTTCTCGCCTAACGCTATATCGGCACTGTTTTTCCAGCTAGTAAAGACGGGGTCCGTTTCCTCTCCACTTGTCCCGCCACTTATCACCATATCCCCTTGTCCTAGAATACTTTCGCCGTTAATTGTTTTGATGTTCTCGCCACTAACTAGCTTGTCTTGCTTGTCATTCTGCAAGTTGGATATGCTAGTGTTTATTTGTTCCAACGTTGCTGTATCAATAGTTCCTTGTACCCCTTGCGGTCCTGTCGGCCCGACTGGTCCTGTTTCTCCTTGTTCGCCTTGCGGTCCCTGTGGTCCTGTAGGTCCTTGCGGTCCGTTAATAATTCCAGTATAGATAAATTGTTTTATTTCAGCCATATATCCAAAAATTGTTTTATATTTTCGTTATTGTTCTTGTCGGGAAAATTGAAATCTTCCCTCGTAATCGTAACAATACTAACTAGTTGCCCTCTTCCCATCTTGTCCAGTTCTTGACTTGGAAGGAGGGCTAAATAAGTTCCTTCACTCTTTATTATCCCGTCCGCAAGCGTTACAACGTGAGCGTGTTCCTCGTCTAAATGCGTGAAATACTTGATGCTAAAGTCTTTAACCTGTTTCGGGTCAAAGTTCAACGCCAACCATATCATTAAATCAGTTCCCCGTTGTATCGTCTTCATTATCGTTCGTTTTTTGTTTGTTATTATTATTAAAGCCGTTAGCCACGTTCTGCGTTGTACTCATATTGATTTGGATAAACGTGTTATCGCCATCCGCAACTGGCGGTAAATTCAACGCCCTGCGTACTTCATTTTGCGATATAGCACCGATTTGGAATAGTTTATAATAGTAATCCGCTAACGCTTGCTTGTCAGCTCTAAGTAATTGACTATCATCGAAATTAACTGATAAATTGCTTTCGGACGGTTTGAACAACTTTCTTGTAAACTCCTCTTCAATCAATTCCAACCAAGGCTGCAAAGTGTCAGTTAAAAAGGCTAATTGAGTGGCTTCTAGCGAATTGTAGTTTACCTTGTCGTAATCGAACGCTTTAGTTGGACTGACGCCGAAAAATCTGCATATATCAATCACGTTAAATTGCCGTGCTTCAAGTAGTTGTGCATCGATTGGGTTAATAGTGACTGCCTCGTATTTCATAGTACTGTCTAACACTGCGATACCGTTACTATTACCGTTGCGGGCACTAAACGCCGTTTGCCAAGCCGTCCTAATCTGCTCTTTCTGTGCCGAGTTCAAGACTTTTTCACTTGATAGGATACCCGATAAGTTACAACCATTTTTGTAAAAACCCCTTGCGGACGATTCAGCATCAGAAGAAAGTTGAAGAGTATAGCGAGCGTTTTGCAACACGCTTATCCCGTTTATCCCGTCCACGCTGAACTTTTTCAAGTGAATCATATTGCAAGGCTCTATTAGCTTGCTATATCCTTGTACCCTGTAACTTAGCTTTTCCGTTTGCTCGTTGTAGTTAATATAGACGTTCTCGGGGCGTTGGAATTGCAAGGAGATTGCGTTACCCTTGCTATCCCTCTTTATCACGGCAAAACCGTTACCACGCAATAAAACACTATTAACCAACATTTTAATTAACAAAAAACGTGTTAAATGCTGGTGAGGGTGTCGATTAAGGACCGCATAGACTGGATGCGTGTTATTGTTCTGCTTGTAACCGTCCTTGTCTACGAGTAAATCGATTGGTAACGAGGCGATTGCGTCAGAGATAACGTCACAGCACCTGTAAACGGCTGGTAGCGTCATCGCATAATCGGTTGAAGAATAAGAGGTTATCGTGTTAAAACCTAGTGCCGTGGCGATTGCGTTCACGTCAGCATCTATGCTTCTCTTCTCCTTGTCCTTATTTTTAGTCTTAAATATATCTAAGATGTTCATTATTATTATATTATGTATTTATTAAAACACGTATAACTCGTAATCAGAACTGAATTGAGGTTGTTGGAAGTAAACCCCGAGACACTGTATAATAGCGACAACACCGTCTATCTTGCAAGTTTTCCAACTACCAGCCTTGACAGGCTTGCAATTGTTGTTACTGTCGAATTTTAGGGTCGTGTTTTTGAAACAAAAGCGTGTTATCTCGTTGTTATCCAGTACAATTAACCCGCCGAGAAACAACCGTTCCAGCTCTTTCGTGGGGCGATTGAAAGACACTAGCGATTGACTGAACACTTCCAAGGGTAGCCCTTTTGTCGTGGCGTCTATAGCCCATTGTGTCGCGTTAAACTGGTCGTAACCGATGCTTTGGATGCTATACAGGTCATTCGCCTGCATTAAATCCTTGGTTATATAGTCGTAATCGGTAACGTTACCGGGTGTTATCGTTATTTGTTGCCGGGTATTCCAATCCTTGTACTTGTCCTTGTTTGGTGATGTATTTAGGGCTTCCTCGGGCAAGTAGTATTTTACCTTGAAGTAATGCTTACCGTCTTTCAGCCACATGTAGCTGACAGCGGTAAGGTCACTTGTTGCGGCAAGGTCAACGCCAATCCAGCAATCATAGCCTTTAAACTCTTCAAAATCAATACTTTTTGTTAGTTTCAAAACGGTTTCACTTGGTATCCAAACAATCGACGTATCACACCAAATGTTCAGTGTCTTTGTTTTCACGCCTGACTCGTCACTAGGGTTGTTCTCTGCCTTTGTAACCTGTTGTTTAATAAAGTCTTCCGTTACCGTTACACCCAAGTTGGGGTTTGATTTTTCCCAGTTAGAAGAACTTTTCCAATCGTCCGATTCGTCTAGGCTATATATAGCCGTGAATTGGGTAATATCCTCTTTTACACCTCTTAGTATCTCTATCGCTGTTGTACGTGCGGCGTAACAAGGTCCTGTTTTGTCGAATCCCGCTGTTGTAATCGTTACCGCCAAAGGTTCTGACCGCATTCCCTGCGAGCTTGCGAGTACATCGTATAGTTTATTCGTTTTGGATGCGTGCCTTTCGTCAATCAAGAACATACTTGCGTTGAAACCGTCCAGCTTGGAATCGTCAGCGGCTAGACACTTTAGCTTGCTGTTTGTGGCCTGCAAGCGTATATTGTCTCTGAATGGTTCAAGATAAGTAGCCTTGGGGTCTAGCTGTCTAGCAAGCACGCTACACATTTCAAAGGATATTTTACTCTGTTCCTTTGAGTTAGCCGCTAATAGCACCTCCGCTGCTGGCTCTCCATCGGCAATTAAGTGATACAGGCAAAGTGCGGCGGCGAAAAAGGATTTACCGTTTTTTCGGGCTATCTCGATGTACACTGTACGAATTAGTCTTTTCTTCGTTTCTTTCCGTTGAAAGCCGTATATGTTGCAAACTAGCCAATATTGCCACGGTTCAAGTTGAAAGGGCTTGCCAGCGTGTACACCCGTGTAGTGTTTAAGCGTTGAAATAAAGCTACTTACCCTATCAACACGGGAAGGTACAAACTCAATATCGGGGTGTTGAAATAATGCAAGATATTGTTTACAAGCAAGATAGATGTACTCGCCAGCAACAACACGTTTTTCCACCACGTCAATTGCGTACTTTTTATACTTAAATAGCTCATCTTTCATCACTTTGGTTGATTTAAGAACTTAATTAGCGGGCTTTCCTCTTCTTCCTCTTCTTCCACTTCTTTAACCTTGGCCTTGGATTTAGGGGTCATTTGAAGTTCACTTAACAACCTGATAATTTGTAATTTGGTCGAGTTCTTGATTACTAACAAAGGATGCTTGTTGAAGTTACCGTACCTGTCAGGTATCATCAATCCATCTTGTTTAATTCTTTGATTTATTTGAATATAGGTGTTATATGCGTCTTCCAATAAATTTAAAGACCCGATTAGATTGTCGGGTATAGTGTTATCGTTATCCTCTTTTATCTTGGTTATAAGGTGTTTAAGCACGCTAGCTGTTTCCGCCTCGCTCTCTTTACTAATCACGTATTTAGCCATTTTTTCAAAACTTTCTACTTTAAGTAGCTGATTTTGTGCTACAACGGCTTCTCACGCTAAAATATGAACCATTATGAACTTGATTAACGTGATTAACTGATATACTATTGCACCATATTTAATTCTTTAAATTTTTTACGTTATGAGAAAGATTTTTTATTTATTAATGTTGTGTGTTTCAATTTCTTTCGTTGCTTGTTCTGACAGCGATAACGGTGGTTCAATGAAAGTTAAAATTGGAAAAGTGACCTGCAATTTTGACGAGTTCGAGGGGGTTTATTACGCCTCGCAAAAAATGTTCGGTGGTGTAACTATAGCTGAATCGAAAGACGGGATTGGAACAACTTTACGACTAGAATTGCGTGATATTGATTTAACAAACGGAAAAATTAAAGTGTTAGATTCTGAAACAGACAGAATGGTTGAAAAAGATTTGGAACTTAACAAAGAGTATGTTTTTCAAGATATTACGGCAACTATTATCCTAACAATTGATGAAGAGCTATTTGACACCCGATACGATACTTTCGGGGCCGCTAAAACGACTAAAATAACCATCCTTGACTGGAATGCGGAAAAGAACTACATCAAGTTCAAATTGAGTAACTTGGTATTCGAGAGCGAAAGCATTGAATATGGTGAGGTTGTAACTGGCAAGGAAAAATTAGGCTGTGAAGACTTAACTATCGAGTCAACGTACGAAGAAGAATAATTAGACAGACAACGGGTAATAGCATACTCGCTGAGCAACCAAGCCTAGAGGGGAAGACTTTCACAAGTGTTTCCCCTCTATTTTTTTACTACATATAATATAGTATGCATTAACGCTCGATTTGATATACCATATTATATGTTGAAGGGGGTGCAGAATTTGCACCCTAATAAAGAAGATAATAATAAAGAAGATAATAATAAAGAAAATTTTTCCCAAAAGGACGATTGCAGTTTAGATAATTTGGATTTGGATAATAATAGTTTAGATAACTTAGTTTCGGAAACGAGCTATAAAAGCGAAGTTGAAGAAACGATTCAATCAGATAATAATAATTTAGATAATTTAAATAATATAGACAATTCAGACTTGGATAAATCGATTTTAAGGGACTTTCAGGATAAAGATGATAACTTTATCCAACCTGACCCCAAAGTGCCCGAAAACGCCTCTAACGAGGCAAAAACAACCTTATCCAACGAGATACTCGATATTGACGAGTTCTACGAAGGGGAAACTAATAGAATGCTGGATAATTTCCGGTCAGTTGAGGCCTTCACGGACGAGTACCAAAAAGTATTATCTAAACTAGAAAACAATTATCCAACGGAGATTAATGTTAAGTATATTAACAGATTAAAGATATTTTACACCAAGACACTCAAGAATTTAGCAGGACACCCAAAGTTACAATTCCTAACCCAAAGAATTGAAAAGACGTTGGAAATCACGGGGTTAAAGGATTTATACTATAGCCTAGCGGCGTGAGTATCAATCCAACGAATTATCCGGGCGAATGCCCCTCCCCAAAAGGAGATATTAACCAATTAAACTAATAAAGACATTATGAAAGAAGCAACCAAAGTAAAAATTGATTCGGCATATCAAAACCTTGTTGGACAGGGCATTACACCAAGTGTTAGAAAGTTAGCCGAGATAGCAGGGGTAAGTACCAAAACGTCAAGGATGTATTTAGATAGCCTGAAAAGTACTACACCTAAGGAAAGTACTACACCCAAAACTGATACACCCAAAACTAACGGTAGTAATGGTACTGAAACTGGTACTACTCAACAATACACCCCTTCCACAGAGTTCAGAAGTCCCGAGGAGGTGAACAAGCTCGCCAATTACCTACTATCGGACAGCAAAAAAGAGGTAACCCAAGACGAAATATTTACTCGATACGCCGAAAACGGGGAGTTTGATTCTTTCGTCAGAGAAATAAACTTTATCCGCAGGAACATTGGCAAGTTATTCTTTAAGTGCAAGCCATTGTTAATCCAATTAATTGAACCTTTCCCAACAGAGTACAAGGAAAAAGCGTTGAAGGAACTTAATAGACCAGTTAAGAATTAAGCACGTGCGCAGGGCTAATCACTTGCGCACATTTTTCTATCTATACTTATAGATAAACTTAACTAAATGAAGAACTTAATAATTTACACGCTTGTTGGATTATCCCTTTTTCTTATCTTCCAACTACATCAATCCAAACAGTCCACAAGACACTTAACAGAAGAAATAAGCTATTATACAGATAGTTTGCATACTTACACGTCCCTGTATCCCTCAGCATCGTTCAATTCACTTAAAAGAGAGAATAAAGAGCTATATAACG
>ERZ780149.1995-NODE-1995-length-20130-cov-4.089963_pt1 | contig 20130 bp, 15 predicted proteins | sample MGYA00511367_ERZ780149 | MGnify/ENA primary metagenome ERZ780149 (study PRJEB29588, sample SAMEA2153852) | human gut metagenome | biome: human gut; feature: human-associated habitat; material: faeces | place: Denmark | collected 2008/2010 ... | reverse complement strand
AGCATGCCCGCCATCCAATCGCCATATTGTGCGACGAGCGGCTTGTCCAAGCCGAATTCGGCGCGCAGCGACGCAATGCGTTCGGGGGTGGTGTTCGTGCCGGCGATGACCGCGGCGACATCTCCCGGCAATACGCGCAGCATCACGAACACCAGCGCGGACAGGCCCACCAAAGCCGCTACGAACAGCGCCAGCCGCTTTCCCACGAATCGCATGGAAATACCGTTCCCTTACTTATTCTTGGAGATCCGCCACAATGGCAGCACCGTCTGGCTGAGCTTACTGGGGAAGCCCTGCACGTGCTTGTTGACGGCCACCGTCACGCGGTAGCCGAACAGCCAGTCCGCCGGCGCGTCCTCGCTTACGGCCTTCGCCGCCTGCTTCAGGTATTTCGCGCTGTCGGCCTCGTCGGTGGCTTCCAAAGCCTTGGCGTACAGTTTCTGCGCCTGCTTGTTGTCGTAGTGGTAGTAGTAGTCCGGCGTGGTCCACTTGTAGAAGTCGTGGCTTTCGGCGTGGTCCACGAGGGACAGCTCGTAGTCGCCGTTGGCGTGCACGTTCTGCAGCCATGTGGAGAATTCCACATAGTCGATCTTCAAATCGATGCCGATTTTGGCGAGCTGGCTCTTGAGCTGGTCGCCCAGTTCGGTGCCGTACGTGTTGGCGTAGGTGAGGGTGAGCCGCAACGGTTTGTCGGTGGTATAACCGGCTTCCTTCATAAGTTCCTTGGCCTTGTCCACGTTGTACGGGTACAGGCCGGTCAGGTCCTCGTAACCGGGGTCGACGGACGGGATCGGACCGCCGAGCGCGTAATCCACATTTCCACGTGAGGCGATGATCTCCTTGTGGTTGATGCCGTATCGAATGGCCTGACGGACACGCTTGTCTTTGAGTTTGTCGTTCGTGCAGTTGAACGCAAGCACGAACTTGTCGCTGCCGTCGGCCGCGGACACCGTGTATGTGCTGGCATCCAATGATTTGGCGAGCGTGGCGTTCACCGGGGAAAGCACGTCGACGTCACCGCTTTTCAGCGCGTTGACGGCTGCGTTGTCGTCGGTGAGGAAGCGGATCACCACGTTCTGGGTGGCGGGCTTGTGCGCGGTTCCCCAATATTTCGGATTGGCTTTGAGCACCATTTTGCTGGCCGAGTCGAAGGATTCGACAGTATACGGGCCGGAGCCGACTGCTTCGGTTTTCGCGTTGTATTTGGCGTTTTTGTCGAACACGAGGCCAGGACGTCCGGTCAGATACCACAGCAGGTTGGAGTCGGGGGTGGAAAGGGTGAGCTTGACCGTGTTGGCGTCCACCGCTTCGGCCTTGTCGAGGCTGGCCACCTGGTTGGCGTTGTAGTACTGCTTCTCCTTGAGCTGGTTGATGGACCAGGCCACGTCGTCAGCGTCGAGCTTGTCGCCGTTGGAGAAGGTCATGTTCTGGTTGAGATGGAAGGTGTAGGTCTTGCCGTCCTTGGAAATGTCCCAGGATTTCGCGAGGCCCGGCTGCACTTTGTTGTCGGAGTCGCGCGACAGCAGCGCTTCGTAGACGTTGCCGATCAGCACCTGTTCGATGGCCGATCCGGACTGGTGGCGGATGTCGAGGCTGACCGGGGCGAGTTTGAGCCCGATGGTGACGGTGTCGGCTTTAGTTACGCCGGAAGTGTTCGCGTCATCGTTTTTGCCGCGCGTCACTGCAATGGCGACGATCACCGCGACGGCGGCGATGATGGCGATCAACGCGATAAGCCACTTCTTCGGGCCTTGCGATTTCGCGCCGTTCGACGATTTCGCACGCGCGTTCAGAGTGGCGTCGGTGCTTGCCGTGGACTGCGGCTGCTGTTCGTTCTCCTGTTTGGTTGCGTCGGCTTCGCCGTGCGCACCGGTAGGTGACGACATGGGATTTCTCCTCTTCGTATTTTCGATTATGTGTTGTGATTGCGGTTGACCGCCTGCGTGAGGTCGATCACCACGGCCTGATTCTACTGTCCGCCATACCCGCGGCCCGTTCGGATTCGCCTGCAAAGCGCGCGGAGGCTTCGGCCCGGTTATATACTTGACGCAGTCGCGGCAGGTCACAACGAGAAGGACGGTTGATCCATGGCGCATATTCTTTTGGGGGTCACCGGCAGCATCGCCGCGTTCAAGGCCTGCCATCTCGCCTCCGATTGGAGCAAGCAGGGGCATGAGGTGCGTGTGGTGATGACCGCCGCCGCACAGGAGTTCGTCACTCCCCTGACGTTCAGTTCCCTCACCCACACGCCGACACGCACGTCCATGTTCGCCGCCGGACATCGTCCCGGCGCTACGGCCGACGTGGCACCCGGACCGGACGGTCCGCTGCAGATCAGCCACGTGGCCGACGCGAAGTGGGCGAATCTGCTGGCAGTCGCTCCGGCGAGCGCCGATATCATCGCGAAAATCGCCTGCGGCATCGCCGATGACCAGCTGACCAGCACCATACTCGCGTACGACAAGGGACCGAAGATCCTGTGCCCCGCCATGAACGTGCATATGTATGAAAACGCCGTGACGCAACGCAATCTCAATCCCTGCCGTGAGCTCGGTTGGACGATTGTGGAGCCGGAAAGCGGCATGCTGGCCTGCGGCGACGCCGGCAAGGGACGTATGGAGGAGCCGGCACGCATCGAAACGGCGGTGGAAGCGCTGCTGCTTGCGAATCGTCCGGACGGCGAGCTGCCGCTTAAGGGACTTGCCGTGCTCGTCACCGCCGGCCCGACGCAGGAGCCGCTTGATCCGGTGCGGTTCCTCACCAACCATTCCACCGGCAAGATGGGGTATGCCTTGGCCGAACAGGCACGCGATCTGGGCGCGCAGGTGACGCTTGTGTCCGGTCCGGTGGCGTTGGACGCCCCGTATGGCGTGGATGTGGTCGATGTCACGACCGCACGGGATATGTTCGACGCGGTGACGAACCGGTTCGCGGACACGGACATCACCGTCATGGCCGCGGCCGTCGGCGATTTCCGTCCGGTCGAGCAGGCCCGGGACAAGATCAAGAAGAACGGGCGCAGCGGCATCGAGCTCGAACTCACCTCGAATCCGGACATTCTGGCTTGGGCCGGCGAACATAAGCGGCCGGACCAGACATTGTGCGGATTCGCCATGGAAACGCGCGACCTTGAGACCAACGCCGCGAAAAAGCTCGCTTCCAAGCATTGCGACATGCTGGCGGCCAACAACCTGCGCACCCCCGGCGCCGGTTTCGCAGCGGACACGAACGTGGTGACGGTGCTGACGCCGGGCGAAACCGCCGACAGGCCAAACATCGAACGATGGAGCAAGATGGGCAAGGACGCACTTGCGAAACGTATTCTTGTCAAGCTCGCAGCCATGCGTGCGGACGGCGAACGGCGCTAACCGCAGCATTTTCGAATCGCAATAACCGTATCAATCGCAATAATCGCAATATTTCAACGGAACTTCCGCAAAACGCGAAGGAGAACGCAACATGCTTCTGATGGCTGTGGATATCGGCAACACGAACGTCGTGATCGGTTTCATCGACGATGGGCGCATCGCGGGCACGTACCGCATCACCACGAAGGCGAACCACACGTCCGACGAATACGGGCTGATGATCACGCAGTTCCTGGCTTTGAGCGGCTACAAGCCGGCGGATGTCGATGATGTGATCATTTCGTCCGTGGTGCCGAAGGTCATGCATTCGTTCCGTGCGAGCATCGTGAAGTTCCTCGACATCGATCCGATGATCGTGGGACCGGGCATCAAAACGGGACTCAACATCCGCATGGACAATCCGCAGAACATGGGCGCGGACTGCATCGCCGACTGCGCGGGCGCGTATTACGAGTATGGCGGGCCGATTCTGGTGGCTGATTTCGGCACGGCCACCACGTTCAACTACGTCACCGCGGACGCGTCGGTGATTTCCGGACTGATCACCACCGGTATCCGCACCGCCGCGGCCGCACTGTGGGAAGGGACGGCGCAGCTGCCGGAAGTGGAGATCACCCGTCCGAAGTCGATTCTGGCGAAGTCCACGAAACCGGCCATGCAGGCGGGCCTGTACTACAACTTCCTCGGCGGCATCGAACGCACGATCGCGCAGTTCCATAAGGAGATCGACGAGGATTTCCGTGTGGTGGCGACGGGCGGATTGAGCCGCGTGTTCGCCGACGACACGAACATGATCGACATTTACGATCCGGACCTGATTTTCAAGGGCATGCGGCACATCTACGACCGCAACGTCCGCTGATTCAAGAGCCAGCGGCGGGAACCGGCGATCATAGCCCGGCAATCTGAAAACCGACGGCCTGCGGATAATGCGCTATCCGCAGGCCGCAATCGATTAAACCAATTACACAGACGCTATTGGATGGGGAAGCCCTGGTTGGCTCCGTATTCTTTCAGGTCCTTCTGCCATAGGGCTATGCCGCCCTTAAGTTTGATGCGGTCGGACGATTCGGTGTTCTTCAACGCATCGCCGATGTTGGAGGTGTCGGAGACCTGACCGCCTGCGGCGATGATGTTGAGCCTGTTCTGCTCTTTGCGCAGCAGGCTCGACCATTTGTAGGCCTTGCCCACCGTGGACCGGAAGTCGCTGCGCGCATACACTTCGAACGGCAGATACTGGTATCCGGTCGACACGTTCTCCGCGGCCTGGGACAGCACGCGGTTGTATTCCTGCCCGCCGAAATAGGGCACTTCGATGCCACGGTCGTCGGTCACCGTGGTCTTGCTGAGGAATTTCGAGTCGGATAGGGTGTTTTTGTCGGCTGGGAACGCGCCGCCATCCACGCGGGTTGTGATGCCTTTGGCATTGTGGCAGGCGTATTCGATGAAACGGTATGAGGCTTCGGGTTTGCGGGAACGTTGCAGCACGGCAAGGGCCGAACCGCCGTTTTCCGATGTGGTGGCCTTGCCGTCGGGCGTCGGCATCTGGGCCACGCGCCACAGGCCGGCCGCGCCGGGAATGTCGGACATGAGCAGCGAAGGCAACCATGCGCCGGAGAACAGCGAGGCGACTTTGCCTTGTCCCACGGCCGATTTCCATCGATCCGACCATGACGTGAGGTTTGTTGCCACCAAACCCTCATCGATCATCTTCTGCCAGAATTCGGTGAATTCGCGGGTGCCTTTATCTTCGGTGAGTCTGATGGTCACGTTCTTGCCATCGTTGGACGTGGAGAACGGGCGTCCGCCGGCGAGCCAGATCATCGTGTCGTAGAAGCTGGCGTCGCCGGAATCGGCGGTGATGTACACGCCGATTTTCTTGAGTTTTTTGGCGGCCTCGTAGTAGTCGTCCCATGTGCGGATCTTGGACGCGTCCACGCCAACCTGTTCGAACACGCTGTTGTTATAGAAGAAGGCCATCGGGCCGGAGTCCATGGGAAGCCCGTACACCCGTCCGTTGAGCTGCACCGACGCCCAGGTGCCGGGCGTGTAGAAATCGGCATAGCCTTCGGTTCTGCCGGTGATGGGCACGAGCTGGCTGCTGACCGCGTACTGGCGCAATGCGTAATATTCCAGCTGCACCACGTCGGGAATGCCGTAACCGTCTTGGATGGCGTTGTTGAGTTTGTCGTAACCGCTGGTGTTCTTCCAAACCACGTGGATGTCGGGATTGTCTTTTTCGAAGCCGGCGATGACCTGTTTCATGCTCGGCTCCCACGACCATACGGTGATCTGTGTGCGTGTGTCCGTATTGGCCCCGCATGCGGCGGCGCTGGCCGCCATGACGCCCGCGCAGCAGATGGCGATGAGCTGCTTCACCAGTTTCGCCGATTTCAGCACCACGCCCACGGACCTCCGTTTTGTATTTCGCCTGCGATTACCACCATAAGATTATACGGGTCATGCGGAAGCCACGCACAAGCCTGGAAAGACTCCCCATATCCACCCAAATACGCCGAATGCGGAAGAACCGCTCCGGAAGCGAACTTCCAAAGCGGTTCCCTGCGATATCGCATCGGCGGCTAAGCCGGTACGCAATCAAGCTTCGATGCCGAGCTTGGCGCGTTCCTTCTTGGAATACATGAAGGCCGGCAGCTGACGGCCCTGCTTGAGCCAGGCATGGTATTCGGCGGTGGCCGCGAACTCCACATCGGACGCGGAGTTCAGGCAGGTTTCCACGGAATCCTGGATGACGCCGATGATGAAGCCGACGCCCACCACCTGCATGGCGATGTCGTTGCTGATGCCGAACAGTGAGCAGGCCATCGGGATGAGCAGCAGCGAGCCGCCTGCCACGCCGGACGCGCCGCATGCGCCGAGCGCGGAGACCACGGACAGCAGGATGGCCGCCGGCAGGGAGATCTGGATGCCGAGCGTGTTGGCGGCAGCCATGGCCATGATGGTGATGGTGATGGCCGCGCCGTTCATGTTGATGGTGGCGCCCAGCGGAATGGACACGGAGTACATGTCCTTGTCAAGCCCGAGCTTCTCGCACAACTGCATGTTGACGGGGATGTTCGCAGCGGAGGAGCGGGTGAAGAACGCGGTCAGGCCGGATTCCTTGAAGCAGCGGTAGACCAGCGGGTACGGGTTGCGGCGCAGGAAGATGAAGATGACGAGCGGGCCGAACACGAGCACCATGAGCAGCATGGTGCCGACGAGCAGGAGCAGCAGGCTGCCGTACTTGGTGAACGCGGACAGGCCGTTGTCGGCCACGTTGGTGAACACGAGGCCCATGATGCCGAACGGGGCGAGGTTGATGACCCAGCGGATCACCTGGGACACGGCGTCGGCCACGTTGGCCATGAACGCTTTGGAGCTTTCGTTGGCGATGGACTTCATGGCGAGTCCGAACAGGCAGGCCCACATCAGGATGCAGATGTAGTTGCCGTCGATGATGGCCTGGATCGGATTGGCCACGATGTTGGTCAGCAGCGTCTGGATGACTTCGGAAAGGCCTTGCGGCACCACGTCGGCTTTGGCGGCCTTGCCCAAGGACAGGGTCTGCGGGAATAGACGGGAGGTCAGCACGGCCACGACCGCTGCCAGGAACGTGGTGAACAGGTACAGGAACAGCACGGTGCCGAAACGGCGGTCGAGTTTCGACGTGCCCTGCGCAAGGGCGCTGGCCACCAGTACGAACACCAGAATCGGTGCCGCGGCCTTCAACGCGGCCACGAACAGGGTGCCGAATTCGCCGATCCAGGTCACGTGGGGCATGGTCAATGCCAGCACGGTGCCGATGATCAGGCCGACGATGATACGGACGATCAGCGATGCGCCGTTGTAGATGTCGGCGACGCCGCGGACGGCTTTCGAGATTTTACCCATGGTTCTCTCTTACTCTCGTGATGCCGGAAACGCTCCGGCAAGTCAACAGAACGCCATGATAATCGGGCGTGTCGGGCGAGATAGGGGAATGTCCAAAATCGTGGGTTTCTATAAGCCCGCGCCCAACGGCACATGCGATACGAATCGACGTGGCTCGCCGTTGAGCGGGTCATCGAATCGCAGTTCGCGCGCCACCAATTCCAAGGGTTGCGAGAAGTCGTCGTACGCGCGCTGCACGATGTCCGGGTAGAAATCGTCGCCCAATATCGCCAGTCCGAGCGAATTCATATGCACGCGCAACTGGTGCGTCTTGCCGGTTTTCGGATGCAGCGTGTAATTCACGTACGGTCTGCCGGCAACGAAGCGGATGCCGCTTCCCCGTTCGATCAGCGTTTCCGCGTTGGGCACGTCGGCGCTTTCGTACGCCTGCAATCGTCCGCGATCCTTGTTGATATGCGACCTGCGTACCAGCGGAAACGGCAGGTGCCGGTCGATGCGCACCGCCGTTCCATATCGCGGCCGCTGCGTCGGGGCGAGCGGTGCCAGGCATTCGTAGGTTTTGACGGTTTTGCGATTTTGGAACAGCATCTGGTACGCGCCTCGCGCAGACGGATTACGTACGAACACGACGACGCCTGCGGTCAGTCGGTCCAAACGGTGCGCCGGCGTGATGTTCGGCTCGTCGTACCGCTCGCACAACCGGACCAGCGCGGTTTCGCGATACCACATGCCGCGTGGCGTGGTGGCGAGGAAATGCGGCTTGTCGATGACGATGATGTTCTCGTCCTCGTACAGAACCTCATATTCGAAGGGAATATGAGGTTCCTCGAGCACGTAACGGTGCCTGCGTTCGTTACTCAACGGTGACGGACTTGGCGAGATTGCGCGGCTTGTCGACGTCGTAGTTCTTGAGCTTGGCCATGTCCATGGCGAACAGCTGCAGTGGCACCACGTCCACCAGCGGGCTCATCAGCGTCGGGCAGGCGGGACGCCAGAACACCACGTCGGCGTAACGTTCCACGTCCGGATCGTGTTCCTCGGCCACGGCGATGATGTAGGCGCCACGGGCCTTGACCTCTTCGATGCCGGAGATGACTTTGGAGTGCAGCACGTTGCGGCCGCGCGCCGGCGGCACGATGAATACGACCGGTTCGCCTTCGTCCACCAAAGCGATCGGACCATGTTTCAGTTCGCCCGCGGCGAAGCCTTCGGTGAACGTGTAGGCGATTTCCTTGAGCTTCAACGCGCCTTCCATGGCCACCGGATAGCCCACATGGCGGCCGAGGAACAGGAACGATTTCGCATCCACCATCTGTTCGGCGGCTTCCTGCACGGTCTCGGTCTGGGTGTCGAGAATCCACTGGATCTTGCGGGGCATGTCCTTCAGAGATTCCAAAGTCTGGGCGATTTCGTCTCGATACATGGCGCCCTTGACTTGGGCCAGATACAGGCCGAGCACGTATGCGGCGGTGATCTGCGCCACGAACGCCTTGGTGGAGGCGACCGCCACTTCCGGACCGGCGTGGGTGTAGAGCACCGCGTCGGATTCGCGTGGGATGGACGCGCCCTGCGTGTTGCAGATGGCCAATACCTTGGAGCCCTGTTCACGCGCGTGGCGCAACGCCATCAGCGTGTCCATGGTCTCGCCGGACTGCGAAATGGCCACCACCAACGTTCGGGGGGTGAGGATCGGGTCACGGTAGCGGAATTCGTGGGCGAGTTCCACTTCTACCGGAATGCGCACCCAATGCTCGATGGCGTATTTGGCCACCATGCCCGCATACGCGGCCGTGCCGCAGGCGATGACGATGATCTTGTCGATGGCTTTGAAATCATGCTCGTCGATGCGCACCTCATCGAGGTTGATGTTGCCGTTCTCGTCGAGACGCCCCAGCAGAGTGCGCTGCACGGCGGCCGGATCCTCATGGATCTCCTTGTCCATGAAGGAGTCCCAACCGCCCTTTTCGGCGGCGGACGCATCCCAGTCCACGGTGTAGGTCTTCGGATCGGGCACGATGTTGCCCATGAAGTCGGAGACGACGACCTTGTCTGCGGACACCATCACGGCCTGGTCCTGGTCGATTTCCATGGCGCGCTTGGTGTAGGCCACGAACGCGGCCACGTCGGAGCCGAGGAAGTTCTCGCCTTCGCCAAGACCGACCACCAGCGGCGAATCGTGACGGGCGCCGACCACGATGTCCGGCTGGCGCACATCGGTGGCGAGGATGGTGAACGCGCCTTCCAGCATGCGTGCGAGACGGCGGACGGCCTTGAACAGGTCAGGCTTGCCGGTCTCTTCGATGATCTTGTCGCTGATCTTGCCCAGCAGCTTCGCCGCGACCTCCGTATCGGTTTCGGAAACGAAATGGTAGCCTTCCGTCTGCAGGTCGAGACGCAGCTGGGACGCGTTTTCGATGATGCCGTTGTGGATGATGGCCACTTTGCCGTCACGCGAGGTGTGCGGATGCGCGTTGGTGTCGTTCGGCACGCCGTTGGTGGCCCAACGGGTGTGGCCGATGCCCACGGTGGCTTCCGGCATCGGATCGCGTTCGATGTCCTGCACCAGGTTGGCGAGACGGCCGGCCTTCTTACGCACCGACACATGGTCCATGCCGGGCGCGGTCAACGCCACGCCGGCCGAATCATATCCACGGTATTCCAATCGCTGAAGACCCTGGAGGCAGACCTCCAAGGGTTTGCCGCACGCGGTCCGAACATTTCCTGCATATCCTACGATTCCACACATAGCTCCTTAGCCTATCGGGTAAGGATGTCAATCATGAAACCAAGCCGCGCGTCCTTACAAATCTTTGCCATATATGCGAAATCCCACTCCCCCAGGGAAATCGTGCGAACCAGTGGCGCACGCAACGCGCCCATCGTCGGCAGCAAAAAGAAAACCCAACCCACCGGACGTCTGCGGACGCTTGACGTCAGTGGATTGGGAATTTACGGCAGTACGACAGCCTTACTTGCTACAGGACGTGCTGCAAGAAGTCCTTAAACCTCGACTCCTTCGGATGGTCGATGATTTCCGGACCGCCTTGTTCGACGACCACGCCGCCATCCATGAACACCACCTGGTCGGCGACCTCGCGCGCGAAGCCCATCTCATGGGTGACGACCACCATGGGCATGCCTTCCTTGGCGAGGTCGAGCATGACGTTGAGCACTTCGCCGACGAGTTCCGGATCGAGCGCGGATGTCGGTTCGTCGAACAGCATGATCTCCGGCTTCATGGCAAGCGCGCGGGCGATGGCCACGCGCTGCTGCTGGCCGCCGGACAGCTGTGCCGGATAGTAGTCGAGACGCTCCCCCATGCCGACGCGGTTCAGCTCCTGAATGGCGAGTTCGCGGGCTTCCTTCTTGTCCATGTGCTTGACGTGGACCGGAGCCTCCATGACGTTTTCAAGAGCCGTCATGTGCGGGAACAGGTTGAAGCGCTGGAACACCATGCCGAGTTTGGAACGCTGTTCGGCCACTTCCTTGTCGTTCAGGGTCTGCAGCACACGTTCGCCGCCCTTGTCGACGTACTTGTAGCCGATCATTTCGCCGTCGACGTCGATTTCGCCGCCGGTCAGGGTTTCCAGCTGGTTGATCAGACGCAGGAACGTGGATTTGCCGGAACCGGACGGTCCGAGAATCACGGTGACGGTGCCGGGCATGACGGTCATGTCGATGCCTTTGAGCACGTGCAGGTTGCCGAAGGCCTTGTGCACCTGGGTCGCCTTGACGGCGGGAACGATTTCGTTGGTTGTGATTTCGCTCATGGTCATTCCCCTCACGCGGTCATTCCCGCGAACGTGGCTTCGTTCTGCTTGTCGACGTCATCCTTGGGTTCGCCGAAGGTCTTGCCCGGCAGCGGCGTGCGCTTGCCGCGGGCTCCGGCGGGACGGGCGTCGAAGCCCTTGCCGAAGTGCTTTTCAAGTCGCGACTGGATGACCATCAGGATGGAGGTGATGACCAGATACCAGATGCAGGCCACGATCAGCAGCGGAATCGGCTTGTACAGACGGGTCGCGATCGCCGTGGTGGCGAACTGCAGTTCCAGCGTGAACGGCACGGCGTTGACAAGCGACGTGGTCTTCAGCATGCCGATGAACTCGTTGCCGGTCGGCGGGATGATGATGCGCATGGCCTGCGGCAGCACGATGCGACGCATGATGAGCGTGCGCTTCATGCCGAGGGCCTTTGCGGCTTCCGTCTGCCCCGGATCGACGGCCTCGAGGCCGGCGCGCACGATTTCGGCCAGGTAGGCGGCTTCGTTCAGGGCCAAGCCCAGCCACGCGGCGTTGAACGCGGTGATGACAGACTGGGAGTCAATGCTCCAGAATTCGATTGAGGTGAACGGGATGCCCACGCCGATACGCGGCACCAGCACCGCGAACAGACCCCAGAAGACCAGCTGCGTGTACACAGGGGTTCCACGGAAGAACCAGATGTAGAACCAGCTCACGCCGCGCAGCACCGGGTTGATGGATTTGCGCATGACCGCCAGAATGACCGCCAGAATGATGGCGATGACCATCGAGATGACTGTCAGCAGCAGCGTGTACTTGATGCCTTCCAGTACGTTCTCGTTGAACAGGTATTTCCAGACCACATTCCATTCGAAACGCGGATTGGTGACCAAAGCCTGCACCAGCATCGCGGCGAAGAGCGCGACGATGATGGCCGCCACGATCGGACCCGTACGCTTGACAGGCAAGGCTTTAATGCGATTGGGAATATCGAGGCCGTCGCCGTCGACTTGTTTCTTCGCCATGATGCTGTTTCCTTTTTCTATCTATCTGATGAGATCAGTTGAGGTCGGTCGGATTGATCTCAGCCTTGTCGAGAGCGCCGGACTCGACGCCCCAATGCTTGAGGATCTTCATGTACGTGCCGTCATCCATCAGCTTCTGCACGGCCTTCTGCACGGCCTCGTCGAGCTGCTGGTCGCCCTTCTTGATGGCGATGCCCTGCTTGGCCACGCCTTCAACGTCGCCGAGCGCCTCAAGCTGGCCGTCGGTCTGGGAGATCGCGTAGCCGGCGACCGGCGAATCGGCGTAGAACACGTCGGCCTTACCGGTGGCCACTGCGGTGGCGGCTTCGGCCTGACGCTTGTAGGACATCACTTCGGCCTTCTTGTCGGCCTTGCAGCCCTTGGCGATCTTGTTGGCCTCGTCCTCCTGGACGGTGCCGGTCTGCACTGCGATCTTCGCGCCGCACATGTCGGAGGTGTCGAGCTTCTTCGGGTTGCCCTTCTGCACGGCCCACGTGGAGCCGGCGCGGTAGTAGCTCACGAAGTCGACGGACTGCAGACGCTCTTCGGTGATGGTCATGGCGGTGATGCCCAGATCGGACTTGGAGCCGATGGACGGGACGATGGTGTCGAACATGGAGGAGACGATCTTCGGCTTCAGGCCCAGCGTCTGGGCGATGGCCTTGGACATGTCCACATCGTAGCCGACCGGGGTCTTGCCGTCTTCGGCGTAGAATTCGGCCGGAGCATAGGACAGTTCCATGCCGACGGACAGCTCGCCGTCCTTGACGGTCTTCGCGGAGGCGGCCAGCTTGGCCAGCTCGTCATCCTTCTTGATGGTGCTCACATCGTAACCAACGGTGGTGTTCTTCGCCTTCGAGTCGCTTTTGGCGTCACCGGAATCCGTGGTGCCGCATGCGGCGACGGAGAACATCATGGCCGCGCTCAGCGCGAGAGCGGCAAACGATTTGAATTTCAACGACATAGTGGGTTCTCCTTCTATTCTCTTCCCATCCACTGAACGGTAATCGTCCATTTGCCAATCAGACGTCCAGTATTCCAAAGGCACACGATAAAACCGCAATGCTACGCTGACGTTAATCGGCAAAAAGCGTAGGGGCATCGATCTATATACATCCGATGCCCCTACGCCCGCAGCGTCAGTGCGCCGATCAGCCCAAATCGGTCGGGTTGATCTCGGCCTTGTCGACGGCGCCGGATTCGACGCCCCAATGCTTGAGGATCTTCATGTACGTGCCGTCATCCATCAGCTTCTGCATGGCCGCCTGCACCGCCTTGGCCGTGTCGGAATCACCCTTCTTGATGGCCACGGCCTCCTTGGTCACACCGACGTCCTCACCGAAGGCCTCAAGCTGGTCGTCGGTCTGGGAGATCGCATAACCCGCGACCGGCGAATCGGCGTAGAACACGTCGGCCTTGCCGGTGACGACGTTGGTGGTCACATCGGTCTGCAGCTTGTTGGACAGGATCTGGATGTCAAGCTTGTTGTCCGCCTTGCACTGTTCGGCGCCCTTGTTGACTTCCTCCTCCTGTGTGGTGCCGGTCTGCACCGCGATCTTCAATCCGCACAGATCGGACGTGTCGACCTTGTTCGGGTTGCCCTTCTTGACCACCCACGTGGAACCGGCCTTGAACATGCTGACGAAGTCGACGGCCTTCATGCGTTCCGGGGTAATGGTGAACGACGAGACGCCGATATCGTACTTCGAACCGATTGATGGAATGATCGAATCGAAATTCGACGTCTGCGGATCCGCCTCGAGGCCGAACGTTTTCGCCAACGCCTTGACGATGTCCACGTCGAAGCCGACCGGCGTCTTGCCGTCCGCGGCCAGGAACTCGGCCGGCGCGTACGACGTATCCATGCCGACGGTCAGCTTGCCGTCCTTGGTGACGGAGGACGGCAGCATCTTGGCGATCTTCTCGTCCTTCTTCACGCCGGACACGTCGTAACCGGTGGTCGACGACGAATTCGAATCGTCGGAAGCTTGGGAATCCGTTTTGTCGGAGGTTCCGCAGGCTCCCATCGAGACGACCATCGCCGCGCTCAACGCGAGCGCCGCCCAACCTTTCAGGTTCCTCATCATGGCAAGTCCTCTCTTCAACCCAGCCAAATCAACCAGCCAAACGCGGCTATGGCATAACCTAAGAGCGGATTGCTACGAGCGTATTAACGGACGCAAAAGTTCCGAAACATTCACTCGTTGGTGCCGGGGGTGTTGATCTCCGGCTTGCTGATGGCACCGTCCTGAACACCCCAGTACTTGAGGATCTTCATGTAGGTGCCGTCGTCGATGAGCTTCTGCAGGGCCTTCTGCAGGGCCTCGTCCATCTGCTGGTCGCCCTTCTTGACGACGATGCCTTCCGGGGCGATGCCTTCGGTCTTGCCAAGCGTTTCGAGTTCGCCGTCGGTCTGCGCGATCGCGTAGCCGGCGACCGGCGAATCGGCGTAGAACACGTCGGCCTTGCCGGTGACGACGTTGGTGGTCACATCGGTCTGCAACTTGCTGGAGATGACGTCCATCTCCGCCTTGCCGTCTGCCTTGCATTGCTTGGCCATCTTGTTGGCGGCGGTCTCCTGCATGGTGGCGGTCTGCACGGCCACCTTCTTGCCGCACAGATCGGACGTGTCGACCTTGTTCGGGTTGCCCTTCTTCACGGCCCATGCGGAGCCGGCGTTGAAGTGGCTGACGAAGTCGACCGCCTCGAGGCGTTCCTTGGTGACGGTGAACGACGAGATACCGATGTCATACTTGGCGCCGACGGCCGGAATAATCGAATCGAAGTTCGCGGTTTCCGGATCGGCCTCAAGACCGAACACTCCGGCCAGCGCCTTGGCGATGTCCACGTCGAAGCCGACCGGCGTCTTGCCGTCCGCGGCCAGGAATTCGGCCGGCGCGTACGACGTATCCATGCCGATGGTGAGCTTGCCGTCCTTGGTCACATAATCCGGCAGCATTTTGGCGATCGCGTCGTCCTTCTTCACGCCGGAAACATCGTAACCGGTCAGTTCGCTGGACTTCGAACTGGATTTCGACGCCGAGGCGTCGCTGTCGTCGCTGGTGCCGCATGCCGCGCCGGTGGCGAGCATGGCCACGCTCAACATGAACGCGGCGGCGGTTTTCAGGGCTTTTCCTGCTTGCATGTTCCCTCTCCTATGGATTCATATCGGCCTGTTCAGCCGAACCGTATCCTAGCGTAAAGAGGGTGTGTTACAAAAATTTTCCTGAATCGGCGTTCTTTCACTATGTGAAACCGGAATTTTTCCGATTTATCGCACCTGCTTGTTGGCGTATCGCATGGCTCGCAGCGCCTCGCGCTTGTCCTGCTCCTCGCGAAGCGACTGGCGCTTGTCGAATTCCTTCTTGCCTCGGGCGAGCGCGATCTCGACCTTGACGCGGCCGTCTTTGAAATACAGGCTCAGCGGAATGATGGTGAATCCCTTGGCCTGGGTTTGGCGGGCCAGCTTGTCGATCTGCGCCGCATGCAGCAGCAGCTTGCGCTTGCGTTTGGGTGCGTGGTTGTTCCACGTGCCGTTGAGATATTCGGGAATGTTGGCTCCCTCAAGCCACATCTCCCCACGACGGTCGATGGTGATGAACGATTCGGCCAGCGACGCCCGTCCTTCACGAAGCGACTTCACTTCGGTGCCGGTCAACACGAGACCGGCCTCATACTTGTCTTCGATGGCGTAGTCGTGACGCGCCTTCTTGTTCTGCGCGATCGGTTTGGTTCCCTGTTCCTTGGCCATGTCGGACCTCCTTCCCGGTTCTTTCGATCAGTGTATGCAACGCGACTCCGTCGACCATATCACGAAAGCGCGTCGCCCGACGATGCGGACGGCGCGCTTGCCGTGGTTTCATGTCTGGAACGGAACCGTCAGTAGTGGACGTACTGGTAGGCTCCGGCGTTGGAGATCGTCTCCCAAGCCGGGAACGTCGCGAAGCCGGTGCCGCCTTCGGAGATCAGGACCGAACCGTCGGCGTTCACGCGTTCCACGACGGCCACGTGGCCGTACTGCCAGTCGGCGGTCCAATGTCCGCCTACGCTTTGGCCGCGCGCGAACACCATCGCCGCGCCGACATGCGGGGTGTTGTTCACCAGGTATCCGAGTCCACGAGCGGTATTGGCCCAATCGGCGCCGTTGCCCATGTAGGAGCCGACCGGAAGGCTCAGCTGGGAACGCCTCAGGTATGCCCACAGCGTGCACTGGCGGGACGGATACGCGGCACCGCCGACCGTGTTGCCGGTGTTGTGTCCGTAGCAGTATCCGGAACCGGCCGGGCAATTGCCGGGCACCGCATAGTTCATGCCGCTGGCGCCGCCGGAATTGTTGTTATTGGGCGTCGGAGCCGGCGCAGGTGCAGGCGCGGGAGCGGGATTGTAGTTCGTGTTGTTGTTCGGACGCGACTGCTGCTGGTTGTTATTGGGGTTGACAGCGGCGTTGTTGGAATTGTTGTACTGGTTGTTCCATGAATCGATCTGCGATTTCATGGCGACGATGTCCGCCGCTTCCTTGGCGCTCTGCGTTGTCAGCTGGCTCTTCTGCGATTCGAGCTTCTCACGTTTCACCGTGCCCTCGTCACGCAGCTTCTGCAGGGCGGTCTGCTTGGCGCTGGCCTCGCTTGCCGCCTGCTGGGCGCTTGCCGCCTGCTGGTCGGCCTGCTCCTTGAGCTGGGTGATCTTCTGTTCGATGGCGCCCAGACGGTCCTTGCGGTTCATCGACGTGTTCAGCTCGTTCGCCGCGTCGGTTGCCGCGTTGGATTCGCTTCGCGTGACCGCGGCCTGCGACTGCATCTTGTTGACGAAATCGTCGGCGGTCGTCGAATCGGTGACAAAATCCAGCACATCCGACGTACTGGAGCCGTGGAAGCTTTCGCGGGCGAGCTGCGCGACGGCGGCCTTGGCGTCATCATAGTCGGAGCCGGTCTGTTTGATCTGCTCCTCAAGGTTCGCCTTGTCCTGCTGGGCCGCTTGCAACCGCTGCGTGGTCGCTTCCGCCAGGCTCTGCGCCTGTTCTGCCGCCTGCTGGGCAGATTCCGCGGCCTCGACCGCCGCAGGAATCTGGTTGTCGTTCAAATCGGCCAACTGCAGAATCGTGTCGGCGAGATCGCTGCTCACGCCGACAAGCTGCGACTTCAGCTTGGCGTGGTTCGACACCTTCGCCTGGTATTCCGACATGCTCACGGCATGCGCCTGCGGAGCCGGCGCGGCGACGACCGCGACGCCGCCGGCGCAGAACATAGCCGAAGCAAGCATCAGTCCAACGATGGGCCGCACCTGTCTCGTCATTTTCCTAGACATGTATTCCCTTCCCGAAATCCACCTATTTCGACATTGTATCCAGCAAACTTCAAATATGCTGAACATCTCGTTCAGCACTCCGCCGGTTTATGCCTTCAGGTACTTCCTCAGCGAGATGCTGGACGCGACGATCGACAGCACGACGGCTCCCACCACAAGGGCCGGTGCAAGCAGCCATACCGTCTTCTGGTTGATCAGAGGCATCCACTGCACGCTCTTCGACAGCCAATCCGTGATGAACAGCTTCACCATGGCGCTCAACGTTCCGCAGGCGAGCAGCGAACCAATCAGCGACGCGAACACGCCTTCCAACACGAACGGCAGGCGGATGGTCCAGTTCGAGGCTCCCACCAGTCGCATGATCTCGGTCTCGTTCTTACGCGAGGCGGCACTCATGCGAATCGTCGTGCCGGTCAGCATGATGGCCACCAGGATCATCACGCCGGCGAGCGCCACGGTGACCGCCGTCGCACGGTTCAGCACCGAGAAGACCGGGTCGAAGATCTTGCGTTGATCCTGCACTTCCTCGACACCGGTGCGGCCGCTCAACACTTCGGATACCACTTGGTATTTGGTCGGGTCCTTCAGTTTCAGACGCAGCGACCCCTGCATGTCGGCGGCGGTGAGCACGCGTCCTTGGTATTCGCCGTTCGGATACTGCTTGAGGAAGGTGTTCTTGTAGAAGTCCTCACGGCTCACATATGTGATTTTGGAGACGATGTTGCCGGCTTCCTCGTTGATCACGTTCTCCAGATCGACGATCTCCTGGTTGGAAGGCGCCTTGCCCGACGAGCAGGACGCCGCTTGGCTGGCACCGTCCGGGCACAGCCATACGACCACTTCGACCTTGTCGTACCATTCGCCCTTCGCGGCGGTGATCTGTGCCTGCATCAGGCCGGATACGCCGATGAACAGGAAGGAGATGAATGTGACCAGCATGACGGAGATGATCATTGAAACATTGCGCTTGAGGCTGTTCCATGTTTCGGAAAGGATGAAACGAAAACGCATCAGTCGTGCTCCTTGGTGTCCTCAGGGTTTTCATCGGACGGTGCCGGCGGGACGGGCGGTTCGGGTGGTGTCGGAGGCTCGGTTTGGGTCGGTGGAACGGGCGGTGCAGGCGGAGCGGACAGCGCCGATGCTTCGTCGGCACCAGTCTCGGAGGCATCATTTTCAGCGGAGGTCTTGGCCTGTTCGTTCCGTTCGGTTTGCTCGGCCTGTTCCTGGTCGGCCATCTGTTCGAGGCTCAGTCCCTTGCCCCAGGTCAAGGTGGTCTCCACTGACGCGAAGGCCTCGCCGTAACGGCCGGTGCGTCCGGAATGCACGGATTTGGCAAGACGGGCGATGCCGTCGTTCCCCTGTCCGTCATGGACGGCAGCGGCGACCACATCCACGGCGTTCACCACGGTTTCGGCGCGCGTCGCGCCTTCCACGTCGACGGTGTCGTCAGGAGCGTTCGTTGAATCGATGGCGTTCCGTCGACGGTATTTCGCGTTCGGATCGGAAGTGCCCAATGCCTGGTGCGATTTCGACTCGACTTCGGCGTCCGGGAAATACAGCGCGGAATCGTAGGATCCCTGCTGCTCGTCGCGCACGATCTTGCCGGTGTGCAATTCGACCACACGTTTGCGCATGGAGTTGACGATTTCCTCGTTGTGCGTGGCCATGACGATGGTGGTGCCGGTACGGTTGATGGCGTCCAACACTTCCATGATGCCCAGCGACGTGGTCGGGTCGAGGTTGCCCGTAGGCTCGTCGGCGAGCAGGATCTGAGGATGGTTCACATACGCCCTTGCGATGGCGACGCGTTGCGCTTCGCCGCCGGACAGCTCATGGGGGTAGTTGTTTTCCTTGCCTGTGAGCCCCACCGTCTGCAGTACTTTGGGCACCAGCGATTTGATGGTGGAACGGCTTGTGCCGATCACTTCAAGTGCGAAGGCGACGTTCTCCCATACCGTCTTGTTGTTGAGCAGCTTGTAATCCTGGAAGATAAAGCCGATCTGCCGGCGATAATGCGGCACCTGCCGTGCGGACAGGCGTCGCAGATCGTTGCCGGCGACGCGGATCTCGCCATCCGTGGCTTCCTCCTCGCGAAGCAGCAGGCTCAGCAAGGTGGTCTTGCCGGAACCGGACGCGCCCACAAGAAAGACGAAATCACCTCGATCGATGTCAAGATTGATGTCATCCAATGCGGGACGCGTGCCCTTTGGATAGACTTTGCTCACATGTTCAAGCGAGATCAGCGCCATCGTGTTTTCCCTCCGCCTATCGCTTAGGCTTCCTGTTCCTCGGCTGCCGCGCGACGCTGTTCGTGACGCCAGCGGATGCCGGCTTCGATGAACTCGTCGATGTCGCCGTCGAAGACAGCCTGGGTCTGCGAGGTCTCATACCCCGTGCGCAGGTCCTTGACCATCTGGTACGGATGCAGCACATACGAGCGCATCTGGTCGCCCCAGCTGGCCTTGATGTCTCCGGCGAGCTCCTTCTTCTTCTTGGCTTCCTCCTCGTGGCGCAGCACCAGCAGTCGGGACTGCAGCACGGCCATGGCGGCGGCGCGGTTCTGAATCTGAGAGCGTTCGTCCTGCATGGTCACCACGATGCCGGTCGGGATGTGGGTGATGCGCACCGCGGAATACGTGGTGTTCACGCCCTGTCCGCCAGGACCGGACGAGCAGTAGGTGTCGACGCGGATTTCGGAATCCGGCACGTCGATGTGATCGGTCGCTTCGACCAGCGGCACCACTTCCACGGCGGCGAAGCTGGTCTGACGGCGGCCCTGGTTGTCGAACGGGGAGATACGCA
>ERZ780149.1994-NODE-1994-length-20135-cov-4.238845_pt1 | contig 20135 bp, 20 predicted proteins | sample MGYA00511367_ERZ780149 | MGnify/ENA primary metagenome ERZ780149 (study PRJEB29588, sample SAMEA2153852) | human gut metagenome | biome: human gut; feature: human-associated habitat; material: faeces | place: Denmark | collected 2008/2010 ... | reverse complement strand
CGGGCGCTGCTTGTGATTCGCGGCTTTGAGCAGGTGATCTTTCCCAAACAGGCCCTCCTATCCCTGCAAGGAGAAGGTGACCGAAACAGCGCCGCTGCCAAGGGCCTCCGCCCAGCCGGTCAGGTCGACGATCCTGCCCAGGCGGGTATAGCTCCAGGAGTTGGAGCCGTAGAAGATCACGATCTGATTTCCCTGGTAGAGAACGATATCGCCGGCCTGCGTGGTCGTCTGACTGTTGCTGGTGGGCAGGCTCTGTCCCAGGGGCCCCACCTTTTCAAAACCGGCATAGTCGCTCATTTCAATGGTGATGTCGCCCTCCGCGAGGAGGTCCCGCAAGGCCTGCGCACCGGAATTATCTGCAAAGGTCGCTGGAAAGAGGGTTCCTTCTACCGTGACATAAAACGTAGTTTGCTCCATGACTGTTTCCTCCTTGTTCTCCCCAGCGGAGGGTTCACCAGTTTCACTCACCGGAGGGGTGGCCTCTATTGATGGGACCTCCTCGTTCACAATCTGAGGACTGCTTTCCACAGGGGAAAGACCGGCATCGGCAGCGGGGGAAGAATCCCCGGAACCGCAGGCGGACAAGCCAAGTACGAGCAGCCCCGCCAACAGAAAGCACAGTGTTTTTTTCATGGGTACCCTCCTTTTCTGCGTTGATCGGTACAAAGCGGCAGATCAATCGCGTTCTGACAAAGGATCAGCAAAAATAGTCGGCAATCTCCTTCATGCGAGCCATTTGGTCCACCTGGAAGGGGCATCGATGGTTACAATGTCCACATTGCAGACAGTCTTGCGCATGGAGCGCCAGACCATGGTAGTGCTCCGCCGCCATGGGATCTCCGTTCCGGGCCAGGTCATAGTATTTGTTCACCAGACCGATATCAATTCCCGCAGGGCAGGGCTTGCAGTGGTTGCAGTAGACACAGCGGCCCACAGCATCCGCAGGGCTGAAGGAGCCGATCAAGGAGTAGTCTTTTTCCGCGTCGGAAGCCTCAAAAAATCGCAGGAGGTGTTCCGCCTGTTCCACGCTGTTCATGCCCGGCAGCACTGTCAATACGCCGGGGCGGTCCAGTGCATACTGCATACATTGATACTGTGTCAGTGCCCGCCCGAAAGGGGAGAGTGCTGCATCTAGCAGCTGCCCGCCGGAGAAGGGCTTCATCACGGAAATACCAATGCCTGCCGCTTCACAGCGGCGGTAAATGGCGGCCCGTTCCTCCACAGAACCTTTGGCATATTCGCCTTTGTGATAATCGTACCCGGGATTGATCGAGAACATCAACATATCCACCGGGGCCTCGTCCAAGACCTGCTGAATGGTGGAGGGCGTATGGGAGGACAGGCCGACATGCCGGACAATCCCTTGCTTTTTCATGTCCAGCAGTAGAGTATAAGCGCCGTTTCGCTGATACTCCTGCCAATCGGAGACCTCGTCAATACAGTGGATGAAGCCGTAGTCGATGTAATCGGTTTTCAGGGTTTTCAGCTGCCAGTCGATACTGCGCCTGATGGTGTCCGCGTCTGTCGTCCAGCCATAGGTGCCGGTCAGATAATCTGCGCCGAAATGGATCTGATAGAACACATTCCTTCGGACGGAACCCAGGGCAGTCCTGAAATAGGAAAAGGTTCTGGCTTCTGCCGTTGCGAGGTCAAAATAATTGACGCCGCCTTCATAGGCTTTTTGAATGGTTTCGACAGCGTCCTTTTCGGCGGCGTTGGCAATGTACGAGGTGCCGAACCCCAGAACACTGATCCGGTCGCCGGTTCGCCGGTTGCTTCTGTATTCCATGCTGTTCCCTCCGGAGATTGAGAATCTCTTCTGGTTTTGCTATTTCAAACTGCTTTTGAGAAACGCCTCGATTTTATCAAAGGGGATACGGTCTGTGCGGTCGTACAGATCAATGTGTTCCGCATCGTCCACTACATACAGCTCCTTGGGTTCGAGCGCCTTGGCATAGGCCTCTTCGCTGAAGAACCGGGAATGCGCCCGGTCGCCCACCACAAACAAAATGGGCCGGGGGCTGATCTCGTCCAGATGGCTGAGCAGGTCGAAGTTGATAAAGGGGAGGTTGCTGGTGGTGGTGAAGCCGCCCCGGGCACGCTCGTGATGGCCTCTCTTTACGGCATAAAAGCGGAACCATTCGGCGGTGGGTTCCTCCATGCCCTCAGGAACCTCTTCCAGCGGCGTTTCGGGGAAGAAGGGAATGTACTCCGGCATATATCCCTGTTCCGCATCCTTCCACCGCTGGGCCGCCAAAGCCTGCTTGGTTGCCAGGATCTGCTCCGGCGTCTGCCCCATCCTTGCCGCCACCGTCATGTCATACATGCTGGTAGTGACCACCGCCCGGATACGGGTATCCACCTGAGCTGCCGCCAGCGCAAAGCCGCCGCTGCCGCAGATCCCCAGGACCGCGATCTTCTCCCGGTCCACAAAGGGCTGAAGGCCCAGAAAATCCACCCCGGCGCTGAAGTTTTCGGTAAACAGATCCGGGGAGGAGACATGGCGGGGTTCCCCTTCGCTTTCCCCCATATAACAGGGATCAAACGTCAGCACCACAAAGCCCCGCTGGGCCAGTTCGTTGGCATAGACACAGGGACCCTGCTCTTTGACGCCGCCATAGGGCGCGCCTACGATCAGCGTCATCTGCGGCGTTGCCTTGTCCATGTCCTTCGCCATGTACAGGTCGCCGGCCAGCATCAGGCCATACCGGTTGGGGTAACGGACATGGGTCCGCTCTACATTCTCACTCAAAGCACAGATATACTCGCTCATTGTACGTTATCCTTTCGTTTTACTGCCGATTCAACGATGTTCTTCCTTTTCAATTTGATAAACCAAATAATCCAGGCAATAGATCTGTTTTTCTTCCCGGTGGACCAGCTCTAAGAGGGCTCCCCGTTTCTGGGCCAGCAGCCGCATCTGCTCCGTCGTTTTTCCCGCTCTCCAGCAGTTCAGAAATTCCCGGATCAAGGTCCCGTCACATCCGGCCGCTTTCAGGTTCAGAACCAGGTCCTGCTCTGTCATGGACCCTATCATCGTCCCGCTCTCTCTGCTTGCTTACAGGAACGCACCGTTGCACACCTGGATCACCTGTCCCTTGACGTGACGCCCCATTTTGCTGGCCAGGAACAGGCAGGCATACGCCTGATCCATGGGATCGCACTCCGGGCCGGGGAAGTACACAAAATGGCCGCTGTGTTCCAGCATTTTCGCGCCGCCGGGCTGCTCGCCGGCCTTGTTGGCGATATGCGCCGGCGTGACCGTTGCGCCCGGGGCCACTGCGTTGCACCGGATGTTGGTGTCGATCAGCCGCATGGCCACATTCTTGGTCAGGGTGTTCAGCGCCCCCTTTGTGGACGTGTAGGTCGCCCCGCAGAAGGGCCGCTCGCCGTTGACGGAGGAAATGTTGATGATGACGCCGTCGTTCTTGGGCAGGAAGATCTTGAGTGCCTCCCGGATATATCGCATGGGGCCGCCCAGGTTGGTATTCATCACATAGAGCATCCAGTCATCGTCGGTCTCATCGATCATCTTCTGCTCGCCGATGCCAGCATTGTTGATCAGAATATCCACGTCGCCAAATTCCTGCAGAGCGGTTTCAAATACCCGCTTGGTGTCCTCGGTGGAGCAGACGTCCGCGACCACACCCACTGCCCGGCCGCCCTTGGCACAGATCCCTTCCACCACGCGATCCAGTTTTTCTTTTCCTCTGGCGGTGAGTACCACAGCAGCGCCCTCTTCCGCAAACAGCTGCGCCATCGTCTGTCCCATACCATAACTTGCGCCGGTGATGATGGCGACCTTTCCCTTGAGCATCTCCTTCTCCATGGAAAAACCTCCTTTATGCCTTTCGGCTTTATTGTAGCCGAGGAGGAATAGCATATCAAATACTTATAAATAATACACCTGCATAATTGAAACCTATGCAAATATATGGTATTGTTTTGGACAGGAGGCGATGGTGATGGAGCTGCGAGTATTGCAATATTTTCTGGCAGTGGCCAGAGAGCAGAACATTTCTTCCGCGGCGGAGTCGCTGCACATTTCTCAGCCAGCCCTTTCCACCCAGTTGAAGGCCCTGGAGAAGGAACTGGGAAAAGAGCTTTTGATCCGCGGCACAAAGGGCTCCCGAAAGGTGCTGCTGACTGAGGAAGGGATGCTCTTGCGCAAGCGGGCGGAGGAGATCCTGGAGTTGGTTCGGATGACCGAAAGCGAGATAGCATTGTCCAATGAGGTGATTGCCGGCGACGTCTATATCGGCACGGGCGAGTCCGATATGATCCGGGTCTTTGCGCGCTCCGCGAAAAGCGTACAAGAAAAACATCCCGACATTCACTACCATATCCTCAGCGGAAACGCCGCTTTTGTGCAGGAGCATCTGGATCGTGGCCTGATCGATTTCGGGGTGGTTTACGGCCCGGTGGACCCGAATGTGTACAGCTCCATCAAAATACCCATCCGCGACACCTGGGGCGTACTGATGCGCAAAGATGCTCCGCTGGCGCAAAAGCGTGTGATTCAGCCTCAGGATCTGTGGGACAAGCCGCTGATCCTGTCGGCACAAAAAGCCGATGCCTGGCCCATGTCCAACTGGTTTGGGCAGGATATCACCAAGCTGAATGTAGTGGCCACCTACAATCTGGTGTTCAACGCGTCGCTGCTGGTGGAGGAAGGTTTGGGATACGCCCTCTGTTTTGACAAATTGATCAACGTCAGCGGAGACAGCAATCTGTGTTTCAGGCCCCTGTCACCGAAAATGGAGGCTGAAGCATCGATCATCTGGAAGCGGTATCAGGTATTCTCCAAGGCTGCCGACTGTTTTTTGCGGGAATTGGAAAAAGTTCTGCATGAACGCTCCTGTGAAAGCCATCCATAAGATCTGGGAGCGGCGCAAGGGCTGCACGATGCCAACGTGGTGGTATCTCCTGTATGCGGTGCATTTCGGCATGTCCTCAGAACGCCAGGAAAGTCAGCCCCATCCTGCTTTCAGGGGTGGGGGTTGCGCTGAAAATAAGCCTGCTCCGAGTGCAAAGGCGGTGAGCTGTTCCTGTGATACTACATAGAGTAGAAGCCGCAAACCTGTAATCGAGTGGGAATGAGCCAGTAAAACCGGAAAAGCATTGTGGTACAATGCTTTCCCGGTTTTTTCTGCCCTCGATAAGCAAACCGCTTCCCGAAGATGCGGTTGAAGGGCCAACCCCTGCGGCAAACCTCCGCCGACTATGAGCGGGACAAACAGGTCTTTGGCCCGGAGCAGGTGAAAGCAGCAGTACAGGCCGACAGACAGCGGGAACAGGTGGAGAAAGGCCGCAAGCGGCCCTGGCGCTCCATTTATCGAGGTGAACGGTAAAACAAAAAGTACAGGATAGCCATTGACAAACGAACCTTTGTCGCATATACTAATTACATCAAAAATTTTTGATGTGAGGTGAGCAGATGGGGATCCACCAGGCGGACGCCAAAGTGTTTAAGGCGCTGTGTGATCCGAAGCGCCTTGCTATTTTGGAACAATTACGCAGCGGAGAGAAATGTGCCTGTGTCTTGCAGGAGCCAATGGATCTGACACAATCCGGTCTGTCCTATCACATGAAAATCTTGTGTGATTCTGGTATTGTAGTCAGTCGACAGGAAGGTAAATGGACGCATTACCGCTTGAGTGCATCTGGGGGGGCCTGGGCGATGGAACGGCTGCGGGCCATTCTGACCCCCGATACAGAGCAAGAAGATCGCTGCCCTTCCTGTGGCAGATAAACGCCATCTCGTACCGATGGCGTTTATTTCAGCACAAAACATCAAGATTTTTTGATATGTTCTGGATTCCGAGCAAAGCGAGGTTTGTGGAATGGGCGTATGGCAATTCTTTCAAGACGAGATTTTAGGAATGAAGTGGTTGAACCGATTGATCGGCAATGGCCTGTCCGGATTGGGATTGGACACAGGCGGGCGAGTGGGCGGCAGCCTTCAGTTTTTTCTCTACGATGTGATCAAGATCACCGTGTTACTGTGCTTCCTGATTTTTGTCATTTCCTATCTCCAAAGCTACTTTCCCCCGGAAAGAAGCAAGAAAATTCTGGGCCGGTTTCATGGCATTGGGGCAAACATGATTTCGGCCCTGCTGGGAACGGTAACGCCGTTCTGTTCCTGCTCTTCCATCCCCTTGTTTATTGGCTTTACAAGCGCGGGGCTTCCTTTGGGGGTGACCTTCTCTTTCCTGATTTCCTCGCCTATGGTGGATCTCGGTAGCTTGGTACTGCTCATGAGCATCTTTGGGGCGAAAGTGGCTGTCATCTATGTGCTGGTGGGATTGGTGATTGCTGTGGTCGGCGGTACAATTATCGAGAAGATGCACATGGAAGAGTATGTGGAGAGCTTTATTCTGTCCGCTGGAAACGTAGATATTGAGCCACCTGCCCTGACCAAAACAGAGCGCGTGCAGTACGCAAAAGAGCAGGTTGTTTCCACCTTCAAAAAGGTGTTTCCCTATATTTTGGCAGGTGTGGGGATCGGTGCCGTGATCCACAACTGGATACCGGAAAGCTGGATCACGGCTGTACTGGGCAGTAACAATCCCTTTGGTGTCCTTTTGGCGACCTTGGTAGGTGTTCCCATGTATGCGGATATTTTCGGCACCATCCCGGTGGCGGAAGCCCTGCTGGCAAAAGGCGCACAGCTTGGCACCATCCTGTCCTTTATGATGGCCGTGACCACACTGAGCCTGCCGTCCCTCATTATGTTGCGGAAGGCCGTTAAGCCGAAGTTGCTGGCCCTGTTTATCGGCGTCTGCACCGCTGGCATTATCCTGGTAGGTTACTTGTTCAATATATTCCAATTTCTTTTCATTTAATTTCATTTAGGAGGTATAAACCATGGGACTGTTTCACAAAAACAAAAAAGAGGAAAAGACTTCCTGCTGCTGTGGCAGCTGTACGCCCGAGGCAATGTCTCAAGCAGAGGCGGGCAAAGCGTCCGGCGGCGTCAAAGTGCTTGGCTCCGGCTGTGCCAAATGCAACGCTCTGGAGCAAGCTGCCCGTGAAGCACTGGCAGAGCTGGGCATGGAAACCGCCATTGACCATGTGACGGATTTTGCCCAGATCGCTGCCTATGGTGTGATGTCCACCCCGGCGCTGGTGGTGGATGGCAAGGTTGTGTCCTATGGCAAAGTTCTCAAAAAAGACGAGGCCAAGGCGCTGATCCGGAAGGTGCGTGGGTAAGGTATGTCTCCAAAACCAAAGGTAGCCTTTGTATGCGTCCACAATTCCTGCCGCAGTCAAATTGCAGAAGCCCTGGGCAAACTTCTGGCTTCCGATGTATTTGACAGCTATTCTGCGGGGACGGAAACCAAACCGCAAATCAACCAGGATGCCGTCCGGCTGATGAAGCAGCTTTATGGTGTGGATATGGAGCAGGCACAGCGCAGCAAGCTGCTGTGGGAGCTGCCCCCGGTGGACATTGTGATCACCATGGGGTGCAATGTATCTTGTCCGTCGCTGCCCTGCCGATATCGGGAGGATTGGGGGTTGGATGATCCCACCGGCAAGGATGATGAATGCTTTTTAGAGGTGATCCACAGCATTGAGAAAAAGGTTTTTGAACTGAAAAGAAGCGTAGAAAATGGACTATTGTAGCCATGCAAACCAATCGCTCTGCAAGTAGCAATCTCAGCCGGGGCCGTCAATGGTCGAGATGAACGGCGCAATTTGTGCGCCGCCATTGAACGCCCGCCCGGCCTAATCAAGGCGGACAAGCACTCTTGGGGCTTGCCCGCCTCCTTTGATTTTGAGCGGAGGTCAGTGGTCGAAATTGACCTCAATTTGAGGTGAATTTCGGCAGGGACCTGCAAAGCCCGGAATCCTTGCAATCTCTGGCTTTCCGTGGTACTATTCGGGCACTATGAAAACGAGACGCCCCAAACAACAGGTGGGATATTAACATATTTGCTAAATACACCCCCATATATCTGAATCTGCCGAGTGGGAATGAACCAGTAAAACCGGCAAAGCATTGCGTTGCAATGCTTTGCCGGTTTTTTCTTTTGGCAAGCAACCTACTGTCAGAAGATCAGGTGAAAGGGCCAGGACCTGCGGCAAGTCTCTGTTGACCATGAGCGGGTCAGGCGGGTCTTTGGCCCGGAACAGATGGGGGCGGCGGTACAGGCCGACAAACAGCGGAAACAGGCGGAGAAAGGCAGCAAGCGGACACGGTGCTTTCCAGGCGGGAGAGCACGCTATCCTGTAGAACTACCAGTGCCTTTGTGGTATCATATTCAAAAACTACGGAGACCCAATATAAGGCAGGAGAGAACGATGATCATATTAATAACAGGAGCATCTCACACCGGGAAAACGGCCCTTGCTCAAAAGCTGCTTGAAAAGTATAAAATTCCTTATTTATCAATCGACCACTTAAAAATGGGCCTCATCCGTAGCGGCTATACTAAACTGACGCCAGAAGAAGATGATGCGCTCACGGATTACTTGTGGCCCATTATTCGCGAGATGATAAAAACCGCCATAGAGAATGGGCAAAATCTCATCATCGAAGGTTGCTACATTCCCTTTGACTGGTCAAAAGATTTTGAAAATGAATATCTCTCGCAAATAAAATACTATTGCCTCATTATGAGCACAGATTATATCAAAAAACATTTCGCCGACATCAAAGAGTATTCCAATGTGATAGAAACCCGTTTAAATGATGGATGCGTCATGGGAACTGTATTGGAGGACAATGTACGGTTTTTGGAACTTGCTCAAAAGTACAATGCAAAGTATGTGCTTATTCAAGACAAGTATGAGATAGGCATTGATCTGTAATCGTCCGCTTTCCATTTAAGAGTAAAGGAGCTTGATATAAACCCTGGCATCCTGCCAAAAGCATAGACGAGGCCAGAAAATTTTACGAGGAAAGGTATGCTGACAAGTATCAGCAACTCTAATAAAGCGTGACTATCAGATAGCAAGTTGAGCTTTTCACGAAAAAGTGATAAAATAAACCAGATATAGCCGCCCTGGAGGTGCAAAATGGCGATTTGTTACGACCGCTTATTTCATCTGATGATTGATAAAAACATGAGCAACGCACAGCTAAAAGAAAAAGCTGGATTTAGTGCCAATATTATCACCCGCTTAAAGCGGAACGAATACATTTCCATTGAAAGCATCGAACGGATTTGTCGTGTGCTGGAGTGCGGAGTGGACGATATTCTGGAATTTGTTCCGGAGGAAAAGTAAGAGAAAGCCGATCTGACAAAGCGATTCAAAGTGGGACTGCATATCACGTTAAAAGGATCATTTGCAGGTATAAAATTTTTAATAGGAGCGTGGCTGTGATGGCGGCAGCAAACAAAACCGTTTGGGGAATCCATACGATGGACGATTCTCTCTTTTTGAACCAAAATTTGATTGCGATCGGCTGGGAAGAGATGGGCGACTTGTCGGCCATAAGTACATCCCGTGATGCCTACAAAGAAAAATATATTGAGGTCTATCCAGACGCTAAAAAAGGTTCGATTGCTACGAGCGCCGGAATGCTATACCGATTTGTCCATGAGGTACAGGCGGGGGACTATGTGGTGTTTCCTTCCAAGATTGACCGCAAAATCAATATCGGGGTCGTGGAGAGCACCTATTTTTATGAGGAGACCGCAGCACAGTATGGTAATCGCCGGAAAGTAAAGTGGCTCAAACATTTGCCGCGTACAGCTTTTTCCCAGGGCGCTCTGCATGAAGTCGGTTCGTCATTGACTTTTTTCTTGGTCAAGAACTACGCGGATGAGTATTTGAAAGCGCTGGATAAAGATTTCAAAGGCAATGTCGTGGAGCCGGACACCGATGAGATAGTCGCGCAAACGGCAGACGAAATCATCGAGGCTACCCGAGATTTTATCTTGAAAGAGCTGAGCAAAAACCTGAAAGGCTATGATCTGGAGCCGTTTGTCGCAAATCTTTTGCAGGCCATGGGCTACCGCACGATCCTGTCTCCGCATGGTGGGGATAGCGGCATCGATATTACCGCCTATAAAGACGAGCTGCCGCCTCGCATTGTTGTCCAGGTCAAGAGCCAGGATGGCGACATCAAAGAGACCACCATCCAGTCCCTGAAAGGCGCTATGCGTGAAGGAGATTATGGTCTGTTCGTGACACTATCCAACTATACAAAAAATGCGCAGAAATACCTGGACAATACTCCCATTATTCGCGGCATTAACGGCACGGAACTTGTGGATCTGGTCTTGAAATATTACGATCAGCTCAGTGTCAAATACCGCAAAATGATCCCCCTGAAAATGGTGTACATCCCCGTGCCATCAGAGGAGTAAATGGGAACCTGACAGGAAATCAAAAAGAGAACGGAGAAGTACTGATGGCCATTAAAAAGAGCGAAATTTACAGCCAGATATGGGCTGCGTGTGATAAACTGAGGGGCGGCGTGGAGCCGGCGCGTTACAAGGATTACATTCTGACACTGTTGTTTGTTAAGTATGTGTCAGACCGCTTCAAGAGCAGTGACAATTGGGACATTGAAGTGCCGGAAGGCGGCAGCTTTGACGATATTGTTGCCCTAAAATATAAGAAAAATATTGGTGAAGGCATCAATATCATTATCGGGAAACTGGCAGAAGCCAATGACTTGAAAGGTATCATCGACATTGCCGACTTTAACAGCGAGGAACTGGGCACTGACAAGGAAGCGGTGGATAAGCTTTCCGGCCTTGTGGAGATTTTCCAGAAGCCGGAGCTGGACTTCACCAATAATCGCGCTGGCGGCGATGACATTCTGGGCGACGCATACGAATTTTTGATGCGGAAATTTGCCCAGGATTCCGGCAAGAGTAAGGGTCAGTTCTATACGCCGGGCGAAGTTTCCCGCATTATGGCAAAGGTGATCGGCATTGATAAAGCCACTGATCCCAGCATGACGGTCTATGATCCGGCCTGCGGTTCCGGTTCGCTGCTGATTCGCGCGGCGGATGAGGCCCCCTGCGAGATCTCTATCTATGGCCAGGAAAAGGATAATTCCACCGCCGGTCTTGCTCGCATGAACCTGGTTCTGCACAATAAGGGCGCTGGTGTCATTGTCGGCAACAAAAGCACCTTGTCCTCGCCCCAATATAAAGATGAGAACAACCCGGAACTGCTGAAAACCTTCAACTACATCGTGGTCAATCCGCCTTTCTCCGATAAATCCTGGATGGATGGCATTACGATCCCTGATTCTTATGGGCGATACAGCGAGGCTGTGTTGGGCGTGCCGCCGGAGAAAAATGGCGACTACGCTTGGTTGCTGCATGTTCTGAAGTCCCTAAAATCTACCGGTAAAGCTGCAATTATTCTTCCTCACGGTGTATTGTTCCGTGGTAACGCTGAGGCAGACATCCGCAAAAGGATTATTGATCGGGGCTATATTAAAGGAATTATTGGCTTACCTGCAAACTTGTTCTACGGCACAGGAATTCCCGCCTGTATCCTGGTGCTGGACAAAGAGGATGCTGCTGATCGTACCGGCATTTTCATGATTGACGCCAGCAAAGGCTATGTAAAGGATGGCAACAAGAACCGCCTGCGGGAACAGGATATTCACAAGATCGTGACCACCTTCCTTACAATGGATGAATCGGACCCTAAGTATGCCCGGTTTGTCCCAAACGAGGAGATCAAAGTCACCAACGAGTACAACCTGAATATCCCGCGCTATATTGACAGCAGCGAGCCGGAAGATTTACAGGACATCAATGCCCACCTGAACGGCGGCATTCCGGAGAGCGATGTGGACAGCATAGCGGAATATTGGGCGGTATACCCCTCTTTGAAGGAGATTCTGTTCCAGCCACTTCGTCCGGGGTATCTGCGTCCGGTAGTACCGAAGGAGGAAGTAGTTTCCACAATAAATTCTCATCCGGAATTTATCCACCATGCCGACCAGATGGACGATGCCTATTCTCGCTGGAAAGAGATGGTCACCCCCTACTTAATGGAACTTAGCCGGGACATTCACCCCAAAGAGCTGATTGCCAAAATTTCCGAGCAGCTTCTGGATGATTTTGCCCAAGTGGCTCTTCTCGACAAATATGATGTCTATGAAGTGCTGATGGAGTACTGGGCGGAGACCATGCAGGACGATGTGTATGCGGTCTGCTATGACGGCTATGAGGCCGGGCGAGAAATTGCCTATGAGTATGTGACCAAGAAGAAAAAAGAAAATGGCCAGACCATCGAGGTCAAGACCGATAAGATCAAGGGTTTTGAGGGTAAGCTGCTCCCCAAGGTTTTGATTGCTGAACACTTTTTTGAGGAGGATGTCAAGGCGCTGGATACCCTTCGCGGCCAATTGGATGAGGTGTCCGCCAAGCTGGAAGAACTGGCCGAAGAAAATGACGGTGAGGACGGACTGTTTGCTCAGCTGGATGATCTGAAAAAGGCCACTATCAGTGCCCGGATCAAGGCAATCAAGAAAGACCCTGCCGCCAAGGAAGAATTGGCTGCATTAAAGGAGTATATGTCCCTGTTGGATGCCGAAAGCAATTACAAAAAGGCAATTAAGCAGGCCGAGGCAGACCGGGATATCAAACTGGAGAAAAAATACCCCCAGCTGACGCTGGAGGAGATTAGCCATCTGCTGGTGGAGGAAAAGTGGTTTGCCACCATTTATAGCGGGATTGATGCGATTCACGAGGCGGTGTCTCATCACCTTTCTGCTCGTGTGACCCAGCTGGTAGAGCGGTATGAGTATACCCTGAAGGAATGTGAGGATGAAGTAAACCAGTTTGAGGCCAAGGTCAAATCTCATCTGGAAAGGATGGGGTTTGTATGGTGAAAAAGAAATCTATATTTCCGCTAACAAAACTTTCTGATGTGGTTTCTATGAAAAGTGGCGAGTCAATCACAGCCGAAAGAATAACTTCTGAAGGAAAGTTTCCTTGTTTTGGTGGAAATGGGCTCCGAGGATATACAACTACCTTTACACATGATGGAAGTTATACGCTAGTAGGACGGCAAGGAGCTCTCTGCGGAAATGTAACATTTGTAAGTGGTCGCTTTTATGCGTCTGAACATGCTATTGTAGTAACGCCTAAAAAGGAAACAGATATTAAGTTCATGTCCTATGTGTTATACGATATGAACTTGAATCAATATTCGGAATCCTCGGCACAGCCTGGTTTATCAGTCAAAAAACTTCTGGAAATAGAATACCCTATTCCCCAAAATAAAGAAGAACAGACTGCTATTGCCGAAGCCCTTTCCGATGTAGACAGCCTGATTTTCTCCCTGCAAAGGCTGATTGAGAAAAAGAAAGCCATCAAGCAGGGGACTATGCAGGAACTGCTCACCGGTAAAAAACGCCTGCCGGGTTTTTCTGGGAAGTGGGAAACTAGAAAAGTAGGTGAGCTTTGCAGTATAGTCACGAAGCAAACAGGCTTTGATTATACATCTATAATTAAACCGAATTTGCTTGAACATCCGCAGTCTAATGCAATGCCAATGATTCAAACCAAGAATTTTGAAGGGAGAAAGTTTGACTTTGCTACAGATTACTATCTTCCCACTGATATTGCCAAAGTATTTGACAAAATAGTTTTAAATACGGTTTGTTTGCTTTTTTCTATCGTAGGTGCAAGTGTGGGGAATATTGGATTGTTTCCCGGAGACAAAGTCGCATTTTGTGGTGGAGCGATTGGAATTGCAAAATTCTATCATGAAATAGATGCCGTTTATGCTTTTTATTATTTTTTATCTGAATCTGGGCAGCAGCAAATACGCAATGTTACAAAAGGTGGGGCACAAGCTACTGTGACGATTGAAGATATTCGTGAGTTTACAATGCCATATCCCACTCTCAAAGAGCGTACGATGATAGCTCAAACGCTTTCTGATATGGACAGTGAAATTGAGCAGTTGGAAAAGAAATTGGCCAAGTACCAGCAGCTCAAGCAGGGCATGATGCAGGAGTTGCTCACCGGACGTATTCGGCTGGCGTAAAGGAGATAGAAAATGGAAGAAATCGCGCAAGAACTTCAAAAAATATTAGAGATATTGCTGCAAAATCAACCCCCGGTATGGCTCACTTACTTAAGCTCCTTAGGACCGCTTATCCTTACTGGAATTTCTGTTTTCATCGCGTGTAGACAGCATAAACAGAATCAGAATTTGCAAAAGCAGATTGCCAACCGAGATTCCGCCAATCTGCTTCGGCAAAATGTTCTGGAGGTTTATAATGCTTACTTCAATGGCTTGAGAGTTGTTTACCAGGCCATCGGAAATGTCGCAGATATCTTTGCTTCCCCACAGGCTTTGCAACAGTGGGCATTTGAATTGCAAAAAGCGTACGAAACGATATCTTGCTCCTACAATCAGGCCAAGCTAATGTTTGATGATGCGCAGTTGTTGCAGGCATTGGAAACTTCTTTTAATAGGTTTAATGATTTATATATTCGTGTGAACCAGTATTATCATAGCGGATTACCAATTGCTACGATGAATAGCGCATGGCTTTCTATTTCTACTAAATATGGTATTAACATCTGGGATTATGTGACACTGTCGCAAAATCTTCCGGCTATGGAGGAGTTCTGGAAGCTGTGCGACAATAGGCACACACAGGACATTCAAAGTTTCATGGAAGCGTTCAAAGCGTCAATGGAAGATGATATATTTGATATACATTTTAAAAAACATATCCGAATGAACCAACTGTGAGGAGGGCCTTTATATGAGCGTCGGCCAACGGGAAAAAGCCACGCAGAAGCGTGTCATAAAGCTATTTGCCCAGGAACTTGGGTATACCTATCTGGGCGATTTCACCGAGCGGGCAAACTCCAATATTGAAACCGATCTGTTGACGAAATTCCTGACCCGCAAGGGCTATTCGCCGGTGCTCATCAGCCGCGCGCTGAAGGAGCTGCAGGATGCTGCCGGAGATCAGTCGGTGAACCTCTACGACCTGAACAAGCAGACCTATAAAAAGCTGCGCTATGGGGTCAAGGTCAGCGAGGCCGTCGGCCAACATAAAATTACCGTACAGTTTGTGGACTGGGAGCATCCGCTGGAAAATGACTTTTACATCGCCGAGGAAGTCACCATCAAACATAAACGTCCCGATCTGGTGCTGTACATCAACGGCATTGCCTTTGCTGTCATCGAGCTGAAGCGCAGCACAGTTTCCATGTCGGAAGGCATCCGCCAGAGCCTGACCAATCAGCGCCCGGATATGATCATGCAGTTTTTTGCGACCATTGGGCTGGTCCTGGCGGGCAATGATTCGGAGGGGGCGCGTTACGGCACTACCGGTACACCGGAAAAGTATTATCTTTCCTGGAAAGAAGATCCCAATGCCAAAGATGAGGTTTCCGCAGCGGTACGCGCTCAAATCGAAAAATACCCTCTGCGTCTGGATAAAAACCTGATTGCCCTGTGCCGGAAAGAACGGCTTATAGAGCTACTGCACAATTTTATCGTATTTGACAGCGGAGTGAAAAAGACCTGTCGGCCTAATCAGTTCTTTGGCAATATGGCAGCACGGGATTTTGTGCGGCGGCATGAGGGAGGTATCATTTGGCATACCCAAGGCTCCGGAAAATCCTTGACCATGGTGTGGCTAAGTAAGTGGATTAAGGAGAATATTTCTGACAGCCGTATCCTGATTATCACCGACCGGGACGAGCTGGATACGCAGATCGAGCAGGTATTTGCCGGGGTCGATGAGCGCATTGTCCGCATTCGCCGGGGGAGTGAATTGATTCAGAAGATCAACGATACCTCGCCCGTCATGATGTGCTCCCTGATCCATAAGTTTGGCAAGAAAAACAGAGGCAAGAGTGGCGAGACCGACTATGCAGGATTTATTGAGGAACTGAAACGCTCGCTGCCGGAAAACTTTTCTCCCAAAGGCGATTTCTATGTCTTTGTGGATGAATGTCACCGTACCCAATCCGGCAAGCTCCACAAAGCGATGGAAACCATTTTGCCGAATGCCACCTTTATCGGTTTCACCGGTACTCCATTGATGAAAAAGGATAAGGAGACCAGCCTGGAGGTATTTGGTCCTTACATCCATCGCTACAAGTTTGATGAAGCAGTGCGGGATAAAGTGGTTTTGGATCTGCGCTATGAGGCTCGTGAAGTGGAGCAGAATGTTGTCCAGCAGGATCGAATCGATGCCTGGTTTGAAGCAAAAACGCGCGGTCTGACCCATGTAGCGAAAGCCAAGTTAAAACAACGATGGGGCAATCTGCAAAAGTTGTTCAGCTCCAAGGCGCGCCTTGGACAGATTGTAGCGGATATTGTCTTTGATATGGAGACAAAGCCGCGTTTGCACGATGGGCGGGGCAATGCCATGTTGGTGGCTGGCAGTATCTATCAGGCGTGCAAATTCTACGAATTGTTTCAGGAAACCGAGCTGAGGGGGAAGTGCGCCATCGTAACCTCTTATGAGCCGTCGGCGGGAGATATTCGCACCGAAACCGTAGGTGATGATGGTGAGACCGAGGCGGTGGAGCAATACGAGATTTACATGAAGATGCTGGGCGGAAAAGACCCGAAGACATTTGAGAAGGAGGTCAAGGAAAAGTTTATCGAGCAGCCGGAACAGATGAAACTGCTGATCGTGGTGGACAAGCTGCTGACAGGCTTTGATGCTCCGCCTGCCACTTATCTGTATATTGATAAGTCTATGCGAGATCATGGCTTGTTCCAGGCAATCTGCCGTGTCAATCGCCTGGATGGTGAAGATAAGGAGTTTGGGTATATTATTGACTACAAGGACCTGTTTCGCTCCCTGGAAAAAGCGGTTGCAGACTATACTTCCGAAGCATTTGACTGCTACGATAAGGAAGATGTCTCCGGCCTGCTGACAGACCGTTTGGACAAGGCCAAGGAACAGCTGGAGGATTCGCTGGAAGCTCTGCGCGCGCTGTGCGAACCTGTGGCTCCGCCCAAAGATATGGTGGACTACTACCATTATTTCTGCGGTGCCAACACCGAAGCCTTTGACTTGGATGAATTGGAAGAGAATATGCCCAAGCGGGAACAGCTTTACAATCTGTCGGCGGCAGCTCTCCGCGCTTTTGCTGAAGTGTCGGGCGAATTGCAGGAAAAGTACCACTATACCGTGGAACAGATCAAGGCACTGGAGAGAGAAGTTGCCTACTATATCAAGGTGCGTGATGATGTGCGTCTGGCCAGCGGTGACTATGTGGATCTGAAGAAATACGATCCGGACATGCGCCACTTAATCGATACCTATTTGTCGGCCGATCCCAGTCGCGTGTTGACCTCCTTTGGAGGAGCGACACTGGTTGAACTGTTGGTAGACAATGGGATTTCTGCGCTGAAGGATATGTCTGCCTCTACACCCAAAGAGCAGGAAGCAGTTGCAGAGACTATTGAAAACAATATTGGCAAGGAAATTGTTGAAAGAACCCAAAGTAACCCCAAATACTACGAGAAGATGTCTGCGCTTCTTCGTGAATTGATTGAAAAACGCAAAAATGACGTGATCAACTATGAGGAGTATCTGCGTCAGATTGTGGAACTGGCAAGGAAGGTACATAAGCCGGAAAGTGGCGCAGAATATCCTCCGGGAATCCGGGAGAGTGCCGCCAAGCGAGCCTTCTATGACTATCTTGACGGGAATACGGTTGTGGCCAATCAGATATATGACGCTGTCATGTCCAGCAAGCAGGATAATTTTCGCGGGAGCAAAATCAAAGAGCGTAAAATCTGGCGTGCGATTCGCGCTATTATCAAAGACAATCAGGAAGCCGATCGGTTGCTTGCATTGGTAAAGGAGCAGTGTGAGTTTTAGTGGATGTGCTGCAAATTGGCAATATAAGTATTGCCGTCACAAAAAAGAACATCAAAAATATGTACATTCGTGTTCTGCCGCCCGATGGAAAAGTCCAAATTACTGCGCCATACTCAGCCGGGGACGATGCGATCCGAATGTTTGCCGTATCCAGAATTTCCTGGATCAAAAAACAGCGTGCGAACTTTGAAGCTCAAGCACGTCAAACAAAGCGACAGTATGTGACTGGAGAGAGTTACTATGTCTGGGGGCGGCGTTATCGTTTGGAGGTGCAATACTCAAATGTTAGGAATGAGGTATCCCTTACAGCAGGACGTTTGAATTTACAAGTCCAACCTGAAAGCACACCGGAACAGCGCGAGCGTGTTTTGAATGATTGGTATCGGAAGCAACTAAAAAGCAAGCTGCCGGAAGTGATTCAAAAATGTGAACAGGTTGTGGGTGTACATGCATTTGAGTGGAAGATTAAAAACATGCGTACCAAATGGGGAACCTGCAATATAGACCGAAAAAGAATTTGGATTAACCTCCAGCTTGCAAAGAAAACTCCTGAGTGCCTCACCTATGTCGTGATCCATGAATTGGTACATCTTCTGGAGCGAACTCACAACGAGCAATTCCGGAAGTATATGGATACCTTCTTTCCGGAGTGGCGAGTAGTAAAGGAAGCACTGAATCAGCAAATGTTGGATTATATGAGCGAGTAATGTTAGATTAAGTAAAATGAAGTTTCTGTAGAAAACGCAATAAAACCTTGTTAGATACTCTTAAGCTACCAAATTGTGTAGTTCAAGCACAACCCCTGACAGGATGGCTCGGATAGATTTTTGATAGCGAGAGTCGGAACAGAGCTTAGGATGAGGACAATCTGTATCAAATAAAACCAAATCGAATCAGTTTTCCTATACATAATTCATAATAAGAGAGCTAACTGATTTAAACTTATCGGTTCGCTCTCTTTGCTTTTATCGCTGAGAAGCGAACCCCTCATATATGGGTTCGTATTTATAATGCAAGATTGCTTCAACCAGTTCTAATGTAAAAACGCCTAAACTCTCATCAAGCAGAATGTCAATCCGGCGGCAATGGCTTTTAATCCAGTCTGATATGTTCTGCGAATTGAGATTAAGATATGCCATATTGCGATCTTTGAGGATGGACGATGCTAAATTACTCGAAGCAGAATGGGGGTTATAGTGTTGGCTTAAAAATCTGGCATTGCTTTTAGACCCAGCTTTTCCTATTTTTAAAAAGCGATCTTTATAATAAAACGAATATATTCCCATCATACCAGCAGGTAAAGATTTCGGCACATGGGGCAGCCCTCTATCGATGATTTGATATTTGGTAGTGTCGAGAGGCTTATCGAGAATATTAAACACCTGGGTAATCGCTCTATCAAAATCAGCAACTATGTCATGCATTGCAAAAACCTCTTTGTCATTTTTCACTTCATCTTCAGGTGGAAATTATACTGTTGAGGGGTATTGGCCAAATTCCGAGCAGCGGTAGCGCCACTTGTCGTAATCCTCTTTGGCAATCCAGCCTGCCTCCAGCATGGCGGCGGCCTGCCGCCAGGAACGGAGCATCTCGTGCGGCCGGGCGGCGGCCGCTTCCATCCGCACATCGGCCTTCCAGCAGACTTTCGCCGCCTGCCTCGCTGATCTTGAGCCCGTTGAAAAAGTTCTGTGCGCTTATCAGCCCGCGTACATATTAGCATAAGTCATCAAAGTTGTCGAATATTACACCGCATTTCGTATGCAGCTGCAATTCATAATGGCTGGCCAATCTTACAAACAGACGAATAAATATAAAGAAATTCGCTATTAAATTGCATAAACGGTGCAGGAGCAGCCGTTTCAGTTTTATATCGATACAATGTGGATTGTTATGAGTTTGGCCGTGGATGCAGATGAAAGCGCATCCTGAAGGGGCATCCTCCCGATTTGCTCCTGAAGCAGGCGGCCAAATCTTCGATATGCCCTGCATGCCGCGGGGAAATACGCCTGGTGCGTGTGAGCGCCGCGTGGACGGGGTTTTCGATATGTACTGCATACCGCGGGAAAATACTTTTATTTTGATGTCCGTGGTTTTAAGGCGGGGAGTTTTTTGTTCCTCCGGCTCCTTGGGGCGGATATGAACAAGAGGGCGATAGCACTGCCTGCCGCTTGTCATAGTAGGCGGTCGCCACGCAATGACAGATGGCTTCCACGGGTCAAGGCTTTTCCAGGACGTGCAAACGCTTCTAAATCGCAGGTCTTTTTGTCAGAGACCAGCGGGGCCGAATCGCCGACCTTGTGAATGCTGTCCTGCCGCCCCTGGTGCGGCCCGGTCT
>ERZ780149.1988-NODE-1988-length-20218-cov-5.213609_pt1 | contig 20218 bp, 23 predicted proteins | sample MGYA00511367_ERZ780149 | MGnify/ENA primary metagenome ERZ780149 (study PRJEB29588, sample SAMEA2153852) | human gut metagenome | biome: human gut; feature: human-associated habitat; material: faeces | place: Denmark | collected 2008/2010 ... | reverse complement strand
TCCTGCCCTGCAAGATAATTATACATAAATTGTAAATATATGTCAATCAAAAAGCGACGGTAAACGACAAAAAACAAGCGGACAGCAACGCTGCCCGCTTGCGGTGAGATTGGATTTAGAGGCTGTCAGGACCGTGATCCGTATTATCTTCAGCTGATTCTCCGCATTTTTTCGTTTTATGCAAGCTAACTATTTTACCAATATTGTAGATACATTCATCAGGATTTTCCACTGAAATATAACGACTCAAATTTTCATCATACGAAGTATAATGGATTATTAAAGTATTTTCAGATTTAAACATAAAGTACTTTTTTAATTCAGGTGTAGTATTTGATGAATTAATGCGCTCAATTGATTGAATATTGTCATATGAAATCACATATGGCAGGGCACATATTATTAAAAGATGTTTTTTAAACAATATTATGCCACCGAATAATGTCATCAAAAATAATAACATTATTGCGATAGTAAGACATAAGATGAAGACAGTATATAATCTGACCTGTGGAAAATAAATAATAAGTGCTATCCAATACGCTGCAGCTATGATTGATAAAACTAGCATTGCATTATACAATATTATAACAGATTTTTGTAGCTTGATTTTGTATTTTTTCATGTTTGATCCTATGATATATAAAGTATCAATATTGAAGCAATTAAAGATATTACCAAGAAAACAAGATATCTTAAAAATCGCTTTGTATTTTTATATATACCTTTTCTAACAAGATACCGATAATTGACTAAATAAAAAATAATGGCACCTATAGGGACAAGAACAGCAACAAAGTTAATAGGATAACGAAGAGCCTTAGAATATATAAACATGGATAACGGATCAAATACGGAGATAAAGACCATAGAATTTTTTAAATTGTTAAAAGTTTTGGAATAAAAAGTTACCATGTTTGTACTACCTCGGCGCTGTAACGCGGATCAATTCATTACCTATACAGTACGTGGAGCATGAGTATATCAGCCCGGCAGCGATAGGTACATATATCGGCAAAGTCACAGGTGCACATGCTAAAACCACTGAAATTGCAATTCCAACCGCCGCAACAGCCAATTCGTATGAAGTCATCATTATTTTTTGTCCTCTTGATAATGACGGATTTGCCCAATTTAGTGTAATATTAACCGGTGTTGTGACTAAATAACCAAACCCACTCATTGTCGCTGCTTCTAGACAGGTTGTAGCGTTTAAAGACGAAGCTGCAGTAATAAGAGTGTTATATCCCAAGCTTATTGTTGCAAAATTCAAGTTTTGTGCAGCAGATATGTTGTTTGATGTTATATTGTTACTTTTGACATTGTTACTTGCGCTACTGTCCTTTGATATCAACCGATTTCCAACATCGTTTTCCTTCAAGGAATTCATATATCGCCCATATGCTAAAGGAGGAAGACCTTTTTCCGCTCTTCTGCGTGCGGTGACCGTTTCTTTGATAGCATTATACAATAAATGCTAAAATATATCAAGAGGTTATGGTGAAAATATGATAAATTTTGGAAATTTTTGATGTAGGGGAGGGAACAGTGCTTAATTACTTTATTAAAGGCGGCATTAGTCGCCTAAAACGACATTGAAAAAGCGATAAAGAAACTAAAAAAACAAGCGGGCAGATTACTGCCCGCTTGCGGTGGGATTGAATTCAGAGGCCGTCAGGATTGGGAAGTGTTATTAGTTTTGTGTCTGTAAGTATTTCCTTTGTGATACCACAAAGGAAATACTTGTCGGGAGCACTCCAAAAATCTTTAATAGTTTGGATTTATTCTGGTAGTCTGCTTTTTGCTCCCCAAATGCAATGTTTGCTGGTATTTGTTATTCATATTTCACTTTCCATTCAAACTGAACATTAAAATCTTTGTAGCATTGAGGGCAAATCCATATGCTACCATCTTCTGTACAATAACCTTGTTTTAATTCGTCATTTCCCTTGCCAAACTTAGCCATACAAAACTCACAATGATCATGATCATTAAGGGGATTATTTGATTTATATGACCGCTTAATCAAAGTCACTCCATGTAAATATTTTTCTTGCTCTCTAAATAAGCGCCAATCATTATCCATTATCAATTACTCCTCTTATTTAGGAAGGATATCACCATTCGGAAAAATTCTAAATGTTTGTGGATTCCCTCTAACGCCATAATCCCAATGGGGTCCGCTTGGTGGACCGTGATTTAAATCAGGGTGTAACCATTCTCCGGTTTTCATATTCACAAAATTTCCTCGTCCAGATGCCGGTGTACCGGATCCGCGCCATTCGAAATCCGGGATAGTACATTTTGTTGGATCATTCCCAGGATATTTAATGTTTGGCGTATTTGTTGTGTTTGAAGATACTGATGGAGTTGTTGCCTTAGGGGTATAATTCATCCCACCTTTTATTCCACCTGTTATAGTACCGGTAATTGCCCCAGATAAAGCGCCATCCGCCATACCATTTAAAGTTGCTTCGCCAGCACCACTCCAACTGCCTGTTGATATTCGATGACTAATTGCACCACCTGCCGCACCGGTAGCTGCACCTACAGCAAATCCTATTGCAGCGCCTTTTGCAGCGCCAACAGCAACCGCCGCTATTGCCGTTCCTGCCCCGGCAGTTGCAACTGTAACAGCAGCGACAACAGCAACAGTAGCAACAATTGCTGCAGCTGCAACAAGTTTCTTAGCCCACTTAGGGCAATTACCATCAGCATCATCCATGCATATCGGATTATTGAAGCAGTATGCAAATAGGTTATATCCTTGAATTGAATTACCTACACCGGATATTGCACCGTCTCCATTCACAAACCTCTGAGTCACCGGGTCGTAGTATCTGGAGTTGAGGTAGTAGAGTCCTGTCTCGGTATCATAGCAATAGACGCGGTAGCGGAAGGGTGACAAGCGGCGCTTTTAAAGAGTGAATAAAATTAACATCTATAAAAATTTTTTTATTTTTATTAATTTTAATAAAGCGACAGATGCCTCCTGCCCTGCAAGATAATTATACATAAATTGTAAATATATGTCAATCAAAAAGCAATGCTGAAATTTATCAGTTGCAACACACAATAAATTCAGCCTTTCGGATGATCGGATCGCCGCTTAAGATCGAGCCTGATCGGTCACGAGGAGCCTTACATATTCTGTATCAACGGTTACACTGCTGCCGTATTCAAGCAGCACACACCTGACTGACTTTTCGGTGAACAGGCAAAACTCATCGTCACCACCCGAAAGTGTCCATACCTCAGGTAAGCTTTTATGATTGCCCTCTGCAATGAAGGAAATTTTGATTATATCACCCTTGTTGCCCTTTGCCGGAACATACAAAAAGCCGTGCTTTAAAGAGCCGAAATCAAGCTCTGTGCCGTTTTTTTGTTTGCCGACCTTCTGCGGCTTTACAGGCGACGGCAATTTGCTTTCGGTGAATTCACCTACGGCGTACGGCAAGCCTTTAATTTCGGCATGCTGCCAGCCGGTATCGTCGAAAAAGCAAAGCTCAAATCCGATCTGCGGTGCGTTGCTGTCATAACTTTCGGCGAACTCTTTGCCGTCGGTACTTGTTATACTGTACCCCTCATGATCAGCGAACAAAAAGGATTGATCGCTTTTTAAGATAGATTTGCCGCCCGACACTATCTCAAGGCAGAAGCCGTCGTCGGGTATGTTTTTTTGCAGATGCAGCGCGGCGGTGTTTTCGCCCGGCATTATATAATCGCTTATATCACAGTATATATTGCCGCTGCCAAAGGCAACCATAAACCCGTTTATATACAGCTTGAAATACCCCGGAGTATAAATGAAGCAGCTGCAATCAGCTGCCTCATCAAGATCGAATACCCTTCTGAATACCGTGTGGATAGAATTGCCGCCGCCTATCAGTGAACCATTAAATTTCACAAAACTACTCTTCATGATCATCAGAAAAGACTTGAAAGTCCGGATAGACCTGCTGCCTTTTGCTCGGCGTCCTTTTCCTCACGCTCGTCGATAGGCACATACGCATGAGGGGGAACAACACTTTTGTATGCCGGACGGATTATTCTGCCGCCGGTGGTAATTTCCTCAATGCGGTGCGCGCACCAGCCGGATATTCTGGCTATTGCGAAAAGGGCTGTGTAAAGCTCCTCAGGCAGCCCCAGCATGTTATATACAAATCCCGAATAGTAGTCAACATTCGGACATATGATCTTGCTGTCGTGTTTTACTTCGTAGAAAAGTCTCGGCGTAATGGCTGCAATCTTGTCCATAAGACGCAGCTCGTCAAATCGACCTTTTTCACGAGCAAGCTGCTCCGCGCTTTCGCGCAGCAGCACCGCACGCGGATCGGAACGTGTATATATTGCATGACCCAGTCCGTAAACAAGACCGCTTTTGTCGTTTGCCTGTTTGTTTAGTATTTTCCTTATATAATCGGCAATCTCGTCGTCGTCGTTCCAGTCTGAGACATGCGACTTTATGTCGTCTATCATTTCCACGACCTTCATATTTGCACCGCCGTGCTTGGGACCTTTGAGCGAGCTTACAGCTCCTGCAATCGCGGAGTAGATATCTGTTCCGGCAGAGGTCAGTACCCTTGTTGTAAAGGTCGAGTTGTTACCGCCGCCGTGCTCGGCGTGGAGCATGAGCGCAAGGTCGAGAAGATGTACCTCCTCTTCGGTGTATGAGCTGTCGTCCCTTATGATGTGGAGTATGTTTTCGGCTGTGGAAAGTTCGGGCTTCGGAAAATGTATGTAGAGACTTTCCTTGTCATAAAAGTGCTTCTTTGCCTGATATGCGTAGGCAACGATTATCGGGAAACGGGCGAACAGCTGAAGGCTCTGCTTAAGATTGTTTTCAAGAGTAAATACCTCTGCCTCGTCATCGTACGAATAAAGCGCCAGCACAGCCCTTGCAAGGTTGTTCATAATGTTGCGGCTCGGTACTCTCAGTATCATATCCTCGGCGAAATAATCCGGCAGCATACGCATTGAGCCTACAACACGGTTGAACTCGTCAAGCTCCGACCTTGTCGGCAGCTTGCCCATCATGAGCAGATATGCTACCTCCTCATAGCCGAAGCGGTTTTCGCTTTGACAGTGCAGAACGAGGTCGTTTATAGAATATCCGCGGTAGGTCAGCTCACCGTCTATAGGCATACGCTCGCCTTCGTTGAGCAGATATCCGTGAACGTTACATATCTGAGTCACGCCGGCAAGAACGCCGGTGCCGTCGGCATTTCTCAGTCCGCGTTTTACATTGTATCTTTCAAAATCAGCCGCCGTTATGCGGTTATGCTTTTTATATTCGGTGCATAGCTTGCTGAAATATTCATTCAGCTCATTTGTTTTATTATCCAACATTTTTTTCCTTTCGCGATCGTGTGCAGGTCATATCTATCAGTTTTTGAGACTCTGAATCGGAGCAGGTATTCTGCCGCCGCGTGAAATGAATTTGGCAGGGGAGAGCGTGCTTACCGGCATTACCGGACCTGAGCCCAGCAGTCCGCCGAACGACAGCTCGTCGCCTGGAACCTTGCCTATTGCCGGGATGACCCTTACCGCCGTCGTCTTGGTATTTATCATACCGATAGCGGCTTCATCGGCGATTATTGCCGAGATGACCTCAGCCGGTGTATCTCCCGGTATATTTATCATGTCAAGACCGACCGAGCAGACGGCGGTCATGGCTTCCAGCTTTTCGATCTTTAAAACGCCCGAGCGTGCCGCGCTGATCATGCCGGCATCCTCGGTGACCGGAATAAACGCACCGGACAGTCCGCCCACATGGCTCGACGCCATAACGCCGCCCTTCTTGACGGCGTCGTTGAGCATTGCAAGACAGGCGGTCGTACCGCAGCAGCCGCATTGCTCGAGACCGATTTCTTCCAGAATATGTGCCACCGAATCGCCTACGGCAGGGGTGGGCGCCAGCGAAAGATCAACTATTCCAAATGGGACACCGAGACGTTCCGACGCTTTCATTGCAACAAGCTGACCCATTCTGGTTATCTTGAACGCCGTGCGCTTTATAAGGTCGGCGACCTCAGACAAATTAAGATCTTTTGATTTTGCCAAGGCGGCACGGACGACCCCCGGACCCGAAACGCCGACGTTTACCTCGCAGTCAGGCTCTCCGACGCCGTGAAAAGCGCCTGCCATAAACGGATTGTCCTCCGGAGCATTGCAGAACACAACCAGCTTTGCCGCGCCGATACAGTCACGGTCGGCGGTAAGCTCCGCCGCCTTTTTTACGGCTTTGCCCATCATAGCAACGGCGTCCATATTGATGCCGGCTTTGGTGGAGCCTATGTTTACCGATGAGCATATATGCTCTGTTACACTCAGTGCTTCGGGGATGCTTTCGATAAGCTCCCGGTCGCCTGCCGCAAATCCCTTTTGCACAAGCGCCGAATAACCGCCTATAAAGTTTACACCGACCGTTTTAGCCGCCTTTTCAAGGGTCAGTGCAAATTTCACTACATCTTTTGACCGGCAGGCAGCCGCGATCATCGCGATAGGTGTGACCGAAATGCGTTTGTTTATAATAGGTATACCGAGTTCCTTTTCAATGCTTTCGCATACGGGAACAAGATCTTTGGCAAGACGTGTTATTTTTTCATACACCTTGCCGCACGCTGCGTCAATGTCACTGTCAATGCAGTCGAGCAGCGATATTCCCATTGTAACGGTTCTTATATCCAGATTATCATGCTGGATCATGTCAATGGTCTCAAGGATGTCCCTTGTGTCTAACATTGTGCCGCCCCCTTCATATACGATGCATTGAATTGAATATATCCTCGTGCATAACGTGGACTGCCATGTTTATATCGCTGCCGAGCTTTGCCAAAGCGTCGCTCCATTCACCGAACGGGACCGAAAGACGATCGATATCGCCTATCATTATCATGCAGAACATATCCTGCAGTATGGTCTGGGACACCTCAAGTATATTTACATTGTACTTTGCACACTCGCCCGAAACCTTGGCGAGTATTCCTACGGTATCCTTCCCGACTACGGTGATAACAGCCTTCATAACAGTACACATCCTTAAAAAATATATGAAAATAATAACATATTTTTACCGTCAAGTAAACAAAAATTTAGTCCCCGGCAGTATTTTGTGAAAAATACAATAAAAGTTGACGCTATAGCGCTTTAAACTGTTGATTTGTGAAGTAAAATGTGATAAAATACACACTGAAAAACTTTATCTGGGAGCAAAACGATGGATAAAAGGAAAAATGATACGGAAAGCAGAGAGTCGACCGTTCTTTCCGATCCGCATAAAAAAGAAGCACCTAAAACAAAGCCGCGCGGAAAAATAGTTTTGTTTGTTATCGCCGCTGTACTGGCAGTTTTCGTGCTTGTACCTTACGGTATTGTAAAGATCACCGGCGCCGCAAATAAAAGATCGGCAGCCCCCGCGCCGTTTTCGAGCAGACTTTCGGCTACCGAAGCCGAACAGCTGGCAAACGGGCTTTTCGCGGCAAAACCTAAGTATATAGGGGATAACTCTGCTGTTTTAAACCTTATCGATATATTGGGTGTCAGAGCAGAGCTTGGCGATTATACTATAAGTCTTAAGACCGACAGTGAGCCTTACAGACTGATCATAAACTTCAAAAACGCGCACGACACTTCGCGCGACGAGTGGTTTGATCTGACCGCTATCAGATATTCATGCGTTCTGATGGCGCTTATTGATAACGCCGGGGAAGTGGCGTGGACCTGCCCCGGGTCCGACAAAAGGGAAGCGACAGAGGGATTTTTTACAAGGGAAGATGCCAAAAAGCTGCTCAGCGATACCCCAGTCGAAAGGTATGGCGAATCCGCACAAGGTGTTCAGTTGCTCCTTAATGAATTGGGGATCGGTGATTAGTTAATCGGGTTCGTCGCAGCCCACAAAAAGAGATCCGGAAACTGCAGAGTATCTGCCGTTTCCGGATCTCTTGTGTTTTTATGGTTTGTTATTTGTCGGTTTCGGCAATAAGGTCGGACATGCTGTAAAGTCCGGGTGTCCTGCCCTTTAAAAACACGGCTGCATTGACTGCACCGACGGCAAACACCTCTTTGGAATACGCCGAATGCGAAAGGGTAATGACCTCGTCGTGACCTGCGAATATAATTTCGTGGTCGCCCACAATGTTTCCGCCGCGCACCGAATGTATGCCGATTTCGTTTTGCGGACGCTTTTCGCGGCGGTCATGCCGGTCATATTCGTAGCGGTATTTTTCACCGTTTGCCGCGTTTATTGCGTCGGCAAGCATGATAGCGGTGCCGCTCGGAGCGTCTATCTTCTGATTGTGGTGCCGCTCCACTATCTCAACGTCAAAGTGTTCACCCAATATTTTTGACGCCGTGACAGCAAGACTTGCCAGCAGATTTATGCCTATTGACATGTTGAAGGTAAAAAACACCGGAACAGCCGCAGAGGCTGCTTTTATGTTATCCTTATCGGCGTCTGTAAGTCCCGTAGTCGCAACAACTATCGGAGTTGACTTTAAAACCGCGTATTTCAGCAGTCCCGGCAGGGAGGAAGGATGCGAAAAATCAATTATAACATCGGCATCCGGTACATCGTCAATGCTTCCGTAAACCGGATAGTCCCTGTCACCGGTATTGTGAATATCAACGCCGGCGATTATCCTGCAGTCGTTTCTCGAGGCGACACAGGCGGTTACGGCGGCGCCCCTTTTGCCGCAGCAGCCGTTAAGAATAATATCAGTCATTTGTTACGTTCCTTTTAACCTCCGCAAAAGCGGTTTATTTTATAAGTCCGTGCTTTATAAGCTCTTTTCTGAGGTTTTCCTTTGCCGCCTCGTTCATCGGGGCAAGGGGCATTCTGAGCGGTCCCATGCCAAGACCCATCATGTTCATGGCTTCCTTAACGGGGATCGGGTTGACATCGCTGAACAAAGCGTTTACAAGGCTGACATACTTGAGCTGCAGCTCGCACGCCTTTTCGACATTGCCCTTGAAAAATTCCTCGCATATGTTGTGCGTTTCACGCGGTAAAATGTTTGAAAGCACAGATATAACGCCGATTCCGCCGAGTGACATGATAGGTACTATCTCGTCGTCATTGCCCGAATATACGTCGAGGTCGTCGCCGCAAAGACTGCGTGTTTTGGCTATCGATGAAATATCGCCGTTGGCTTCCTTTACCGCAACTATATTTTCGTGCTTTGAAAGCTCCTTATAGGTCTCAGGCTTTATTGCCGTGCCGGTGCGGCTCGGTACATCGTAAAGTATGATAGGTGTTTTGACGCGGTCGGCAATGTAAAAATAGTGATTGATAAGACCTGTCTGCGAGGTCTTGTTATAATACGGCGTCACCATGAGCAGCGCGTCGACCCCAAGAGCCTCGGCATGCTGTGACAGCTGTGCTGCATACATTGTGTCGTTGCTTCCCGTTCCGGCTATTATAGGAACGCGTTTGTCGGCAGCTAAAACAGCCTCTTCAAGCACCCTAATATGCTCGTCGTTATCAAGCGTTGCGGACTCTCCGGTCGTTCCGCATATTACCAGAGCGTCAACACCGCCCTTTATCTGCTCGTCGACAAGCTGTCTCAGTCTCGGATAATTGACCGAGCAGTCGTCGTTGAACGGTGTGACAAGAGCTGTTGCACATCCTGTAAATACTCTCTTTTTCATATAAAACGCTCCGTTTCTTATGTTTAGTCGAGGTATCCCTTCGCAGCCAGCAGTTCCGCTAACAGGACTGCTCCGCCGGCGGCTCCTCTTAAGGTGTTGTGCGATAAGCATACGAATTTATAATCATACTGAGTGTCCTCTCTCAGTCTGCCTATGGATACTGCCATGCCGCCCTCAAGGTCGCGCTGCAGCTTGGTTTGTGGAAGGTTATCTTCACTGAAATAATGCAAAAACTGCTTTGGGGCACTTGGCAGCCCAAGCCTTTGCGGCTCTCCTTCAAACTCTTTCCACTTTTTAAGTATCTGCTCAGTAGTAGGCTTGTTTTTGAATCTTACAAACACCGCCGCCATGTGACCGTCCGACACCGGAACGCGAAGGCACTGTGCGGTGATGTGCGGCTTTTCTGCCGGAACTATGCCGTTTTCCGTGAGCTTGCCCCAGATCTTGAGCGGCTCCTGCTCCGACTTTTCTTCCTCACCTCCGATAAACGGAATGACGTTGTCAACTATCTCAGGGAAGGTCTCAAATGTCTTACCGGCACCGGATATTGCCTGATATGTGCAGACGAGCGCGTCCTCAACGCCGAATTCGCCGTCAAGCGGATAAAGCGCCGGAACATAGCTCTGCAAAGAACAGTTCGACTTGACTGCCACAAAGCCGCGCTTTGTGCCGAGACGTCTGCGCTGCTGCTCTATTACCTTTATATGCTCCGGGTTGATCTCCGGTACCACCATCGGAACATCAGGAGTTTTCCTGTGCGCACTGTTGTTTGAGATCACCGGACATTCGTGCTTTGCATACGCTTCCTCAAGCGCCTTGGTGGCTTCCTTGTCAAGATTGACGGCGCAAAATACGAAGTCAACCGATCCCGCTATCTTTTCTATATCATTTTCGGCATCCATAATGACCATGGAGCTCATTTCCTCGGGCATAGGCTTTTTCATTGCCCAACGGCTGCCCACGGCTTCCTTGTATGTCTTGCCTGCCGAACGGCTGCTTGCCGCAAGCAGAACGACCTTAAACCACGGATGACCCGACAGCAGCGTAGCAAAGCGCTGTCCGACCATTCCCGTTGCACCGATAATGCCGACCTTGATTTTTTTCATGCTATGTACCACCCAACCAAAAAATAAAAAAGTGTTGAATAATAGACGCCGTTGCAATATAATTGATGTGTCAGGACGCTATTTATTAAATTATACATTTGCACAATATATTTGTCAAACATATTTTACGCAGCAAGCCGCATATTTGTGTAGACTTTTGTGCACGGAGGATGCAATGAAAAAAAGCGATTTTAATTATGACCTGCCCAAAGAGCTGATAGCGCAGACGCCGGTCGAGCCGAGAACGGCGTCGAGACTGCTTTTTCTCGATAAGACCACCGGTGAAACAAAGGACGGTCATTTTACCGATCTTATAAATTATCTCAAGCCGGGCGACTGCCTTATAATGAACGATACAAGGGTGCTCCCTGCGCGGATTTTCGGGACAAGGACCGATACCGGCTCGGTCGTGGAATTTGTCCTTTTAAAGCAGACCGGTGAGGACGAATGGGAGTGCCTCGCAGGCCCCGGCAAAAAGGCAAAGCCGGGCAAGACCTTTAAATTCGGAGATGAGCTGTCATGTGAGGTCATAGATGTTACGGACGGCGGAAACCGCAAAGTGAAATTCAGCTACACCGGCGTTTTTTACGATATCCTCGACCGCGTCGGTCAGATGCCGCTGCCGCCATACATAACCGAAAAGCTGGAGGATAAGGAAAGATACCAGACGGTGTATTCAAAAGAGGCGGGCTCGGCAGCCGCGCCTACGGCAGGACTGCACTTTACCGAAGAGTATATGGATAAAATCAGGTCTGCCGGAATAAATATTGGATTTGTCACGTTACACGTCGGACTTGGTACTTTCAGACCGGTCAAGGTCGATGATATAACCGAGCACAAAATGCATTCCGAGCACTATTATATACCGCAGAAAACGGCTAAGCTTATAAATGACACAAAGGCTGCCGGCGGACGAGTGATATGCGTCGGGACCACATCATGCAGGACGCTCGAAAGCGCCGCAGCCGATGACGGGCATATCGAAGCCGTCAGCCGCGATACCGATATATTTATATATCCCGGGTACAGATTCAAGGTGATGGATGGGCTTATAACGAATTTTCATCTGCCGGAGAGTACGCTTATAATGCTGGTCAGCGCTTTTGCCGGCTATGACCACACCATGGCTGCCTATCGTCACGCGGTGGAGGAAAGGTACAGATTTTTCTCCTTTGGCGATGCAATGCTCATCCTGTAGTCATTATCGCTGCTATAGCCGATATGCAGTGTCATATCGCAATGTGCTTATTTATTGATAAAAATGTAAAAGAGAGTGGAAAATGTTTAAGCTTATTAAAAAAGAAGGACACGCAAGGCGTGGGATATTTGAAACGGTGCACGGTACGGTGCAGACGCCGGCATTCATGAACGTCGCGACCTGTGCCGCTATAAAGGGCGGCGTTTCGGCATTTGATATGTCGGAGGAGCTGCATACGCAGGTCATGCTCTGCAACACATATCATCTGCATCTGCGCCCGGGCGACGAGCTGATAAAAAACTTAGGCGGACTGCATAAATTCACCGGCTGGCAGGGACCTATACTGACCGACAGCGGCGGCTTTCAGGTCTTTTCCCTTGCGAGCCTGCGAAAGATAACCGAGGACGGCGTGGCCTTCAATTCGCACATCGACGGCAAACGGATATTCATGGGACCCGAGGAAAGCATGACGATACAGTCAAACTTAGGCTCTACCATAGCAATGGCGTTTGACGAGTGTGTGGAAAACCCGGCGACGCACGATTATTCGGCGGCATCCTGCGCGAGGACGGTAAGGTGGCTGAAACGCTGCAAGTCGAAAATGGCTGAGCTTAAAAAAAGACCCGATTCGCCCAATCCCGATCAGCTGCTTTTCGGCATAAATCAGGGCTGCACCTTTGACGATCTGAGAATCGAAAACATGAAGCAGATAGCCGAGCTTGACCTTGACGGATACGCGATAGGCGGTCTTGCGGTCGGCGAGCCTGCCGAGGTCATGTACCATGTGATAGAGCAGGTGGAGTCGTTTATGCCCGAGGACAAACCGCGCTATCTCATGGGGGTCGGCACACCTGCCAATATTTTAGAGGGCGTTTCACGCGGAGTCGATCTGTTTGACTGCGTCATGCCGAGCCGCAACGCGAGGCACGGGCACCTTTTCACATGGGACGGCATTATAAATATCAACAATGAAAAATATAAGGACGACATGTCGCCCGTTGATAAACGGTGCGGCTGTCCTGCATGCAGGAAACATTCAAGGGCGTACATAAGGCACCTGATCCGCAGCGGTGAGATGCTTGGTCAGCGCCTCAGCGTTGAGCATAACCTGTATTTTTACAATACGCTTATGGAAAAAATACGGGAAAACCTCGACGCAGGAACGTTTGAAAGCTTTAAAAATGAAAATATTGTAAATTTGAGCACAAGAATATAAAATATCACTTGCATTATTACAAACTATATAGTATCATGATTTTAAAAATATTTGGAGGTCTATTATGCCAGCACAGACTATCATAATGTATGTTGTCGTATTCGTTGTATTCGGCGCGATAATATTCTTCATGAACCGTTCCCAGAAGAAGAAACAGAAGCAGGAGGAGGAGCAGCGCAACAGTGTAAAGCCGGGTGACGAGATCGTCACTATAGGCGGATTTGTTGTTCGTGTTATCTCGATAAAGGACGACTATTTTGTTGTTGAATCACCGGCTGATCACTCAAAAATGCAGATCAAGAAGTGGGCGCTGTCTTCAAACAACACCGTCCATGAGGAATCAAAGTGATTTTTGGCTATCTGTCATAAAACGGGACACTGTCCAGTATTAATTTACTGGGCGGTGTTTTTTATGAATAAAACTTACAGTGAAAAAAACGGCGGATTCATGCTTTCGGCAGGAGTGGGCGTTTTGGCAGGATATATAGCGCTTTTTGTTCTGCTTTTTATTTCGGCAATAATAATGACGGCGGCAAAGCTGACAGCCGGAGCCGCAGTGATAATGGCAACGGTATCGCTTTGCGCGGCAGGACTGCTCGCCGGTGTCGTATCATCAAAAAAATACGGTTCGCGCGTCCTTGTAATGGGCGCGGTCACAGGACTTGCTTTTTATATATCGGTAGCTCTTGTATCGGTGATAATTACAAGAAGCGGTCTGTCGTCGCTGTTCGTGTGGAGGCTGATACTGACCGTGGCTGCTTCATCGATAGGCTCGGTGATAGGCGCTTTGAAGCAAAGCGATAAAAAGATGATCTGACAGATAAAGGGATGTTTGAAACATGGGATCAAAAAATAAAGACGGATGTATTTACAGTGAAGAGGAAAGAAAAGCGCTTGTCAGCTCATATCTTGGAAAAACGGTCAGGATCAAAATAGACCGTCCCATAGGCTATGTGCATAAAAAGCCCGGAAAGACCCTTGTTTACCCCATAAATTACGGATACATACCCGGCGTTTTGGGAGGCGACGGCGAAGAGCTCGACGTTTATCTGCTTGGTGTGGATGAACCTGTGGAAGAATTTGAGGGCAGAATAATAGGCATAGTTTACCGGCAGAACGATGTTGAGGATAAATTGATAATGGCACCGGCAGGTGCCGCATTCGATAAGGAAACGATAGAAAAGCAGATAGATTTTCAGGAAAAATACTATATTACCTCCGTTGAGGCTTTGGATAAATAGGCAGGTGGCTTTCTTTGCGGCGCAAAGAAAGTCTTTTTTTTATAATAGCGCAAACAGCCGGACCTTCATAAAATGTTAAGAGGTGATATGTATGGTTTCGGTACTGATACTCGACGGCTTTTCGGACGCAAAGCATGCTTCCGGTGCATATATACCGTTTTTTGAGGGACTGCTGCGGTTTTCCGGCGTAAAATGCCGTACCGTGACGCCCGACGGATTTGAAAGAATATATTCCGTATTCGGCAAAACGGCTGATAATATTATTTATGTCCCAAGGCTTTCCGAAAGCGGAAAGCAGGGATTGTCATTTATATATACCGATTCGACCTCCGGCTCGTCCGCTTCATTCAGGATAGCCTCCGCCTTAAGGGAGCGCCGCTCCGAAAACGGCGTTGTGTTTGTAAATCCGCTTTGCGAGGGGGATCCGCTTGCGAGCTATTCGCCCGTGATAGTCGACGATATATGCGTAGATAAGACCGATGCCGCCGGACTGTACTCGCTGGCGCTCGATGCCGCCTGCTCGATATGCTCTTATTACGGGATCTCGGTGAAAGAAGCCTGATGATTTAAAACATCGCAGTTTATAAATTATCTTGAATTTATGTAAAAACGGTGTTATTATAAGTATGTATCTATAGAATTATCGGGGATGTTTGTGGCAAACTATCAGCAGTAACCTTGAAAGGAAACGGCTGATCAAAATGAACTCACAAAACGAAAATAACGAAAAAGAAAACGTCTGCGATAATAAGGACTGGCAGCAGATAAAGGAGACGGGAAGCGTCACCCCGTCGGACGGTAAGCATGTCATACACTGCCTTACAATAATAGGTCAGATCGAGGGACACAGCGTTCTGCCGTCCGATACCAAGACCACAAAGTACGAGCATGTCATACCGCAGCTTGTCGCCGTGGAGGAGGATCCGCGCATCGAGGGTATGATGATAGTGCTCAATACCGTCGGAGGTGACGTTGAGGCGGGACTTGCCCTTGCGGAGCTTATTTCCGGCATGAAAAAACCGACTGTGTCATTGGTGCTCGGAGGCGGACATTCGATAGGCGTTCCGCTTGCGGTGTCGGCAAAATGCTCTTTTATAGTGCCGTCCGCCACGATGACGATACATCCCGTGCGGACTAACGGACTGGTCCTTGGCGTTCCGCAGACGCTGTCTTATTTTGAAAAGATGCAGAAACGCATAACCGACTTTGTGGTCAGCAATTCAAAGGTGACCGCCGAGAAATTCAGGTCGCTTATGATGAACACCGACGAGCTTGCGACCGATATGGGCTCAGTCCTTGACGGCAAGCTGGCGGTGGAATGCGGACTGATCGACCACATAGGCAGCCTGTCCGATGTGATAAGCAGGCTGTACAGCATGATAGAAAGTGAAAAAGGCGGACAGTGATGTCCGCAAAGTACATATTATTTGAATTTTGATTTTTGGGAGACGTAAAATGGCGACTAAAAGTAAAGGTAAGAAAAAAAGCTCCTCAAAGCCGAAAGCGGCATCACGGGCTGAAATGATTGAGGAAAGCTCCGCCGCAAAACGGCAGGTCATATCGGTCCTGCTTTTCACCTTCTCGGCGTTTCTGTTCCTTGCCGCGATAATAAAGGGCGAGAGCGGCTGGCTTGTCATACATAACTGTATACTCGGAATATTCGGATTCTTCGGCTACGGTGTGCCGTTTCTTCTCGGCGCCGTCGCCGTCTTTCTTGCGCTCGATAAGCTGCACGGCAGGACCCTTGCAAAGATGCTTGAACTGTCGGCGCTTACGCTGCTTGTCGCGGCATTTGTACATATAGTAGCTATAGCACCGGACTGCGACAGCTTTTCAAAATCTGTCAGCACCGCGTGGGACGCAAAATATGCGTCAACCGGCTTTTTCGGGGCGTTTATAGGATACCCTCTCTACTCCATATTCAAAAATCCCGGTGCCGCGATAATATGCGGACTGCTTATCTTCCTTGCGGTAATGCTGATGACCGGCACAACGCTCATAGCGCTGTTCAAAGCTGTGAGCAAGCCTGTAAAGCATATTGAGAAGGTAGCTGAAAGCGCATATGAACAGCGCCGCCGTCCGCCTGCCGAGGTCGATATTCCGCTTGACGGTGATCAACCTGCGGAGGAAGAACCCGATACCGAAACGATAGAGGAAAAGCAGAAAAAGGTGGTTACAAAATACCGTGACCTTGACAGTGAGGAAACGGTTACCGATATAAGCTCAAATTCCGAAAAAGCCAAAATCAAGGCACAGGCAGCGCAGGCACAGGCGTCGGCAGAGCCTTCGGAGGATACAAAATCGGTCGTGGCGCGCACCGCAGAGGCGATATCAAAACGTGCCGATGAGGAAACGCAGCCGTCAGATACTGAACCGGCGGAAGAAAATGAAAACAGCACACAAGGCGGCAACGAAAAGGAAAAGATCGACTTTGAGCTTAAAGAGGGCAGCTCGATAAAGGTTGAGCCGGATGCGGCGGAATACAAGTATCCGCCGGTGTCGCTGCTGTCAGAACCTCTGCCCGAAAGCACAAAGAGCATAACGAGCGAGCTTGAGTCGACCGCGACGCTGCTTGTAAACACGCTGTGCAGCTTCGGTGTTGAATCACGCATTATAAATATCAGCCGCGGTCCGTCGGTCACGCGGTATGAGCTGCAGCCTGCGGCAGGCGTTAAAATAAGCAAGATAACCAATCTTGCAGACGACATTGCACTGAATCTTGCAACCGCGGGCGTCAGGATTGAGGCACCTATACCTAATAAGCCGGCTGTCGGTATAGAGGTGCCGAATAAGAATACAAGCATTGTCAAGATACGTGAAATAATTGATTCTCAGGCATTCTCCGGCGCAAAAAGCAAGCTGACCGTAGCACTCGGAAGAGACATTTCCGGCGATCAGCGCGTAACCGATATTGCGAAAATGCCGCACGGACTTATAGCCGGTGCCACCGGTTCCGGTAAATCGGTATGTATAAATTCTATCATAATGAGTATACTTTTCAAGGCTACTCCGGAGGAGGTAAAGCTGCTGCTTATAGACCCCAAGGTGGTAGAACTCGGTGTTTATAACGGTATACCGCACCTTATAGTACCTGTCGTGACCGACCCCAGAAAGGCGGCAGGAGCGCTCGGATGGGCGGTCGTCGAAATGGAAAAGCGCTATAAGCTGTTCGCCGAAAATGACGTAAGAAATATAAACGGCTACAACGAGCTTGCCGAAAGGACCGAAGGGCTCGTTAAAATGCCGCAGATAGTAATAATAATCGATGAGCTTGCCGATCTTATGATGACATCGCCGGGCGAGGTCGAGGACTCGATCTGCCGTATAGCGCAGAAGGCGCGTGCCGCCGGTATGCACCTTATTGTCGCAACACAGCGCCCGTCGGTCGATGTCGTTACCGGTCTTATTAAGGCAAATATCCCGACGAGGATCGCTTTTGCGGTGTCCTCACAGGTCGACAGCCGCACCATAATCGACATAGGCGGTGCCGAAAAACTGATGGGCAGGGGAGATATGCTGTTTTTCCCGACCGGAGCCATAAAGCCGGAACGTATACAGGGCTGCTTTGTCAGTGACGACGAGGTCGAAAAGGTAGTGTCGTTCTTAAAATCCGATCACAGATCGGACTACGACGAGCAGGTGCTTGAGGAGATAGAGCGTCAGGCTGCAAAAGAAAAGTCCGCTAAAAGCGGACTGCCTGAGGACGCCGTTGAAAATGACGGCGACCCAATGCTCAACGAAGCAATAGAACTGGTCGTTGAAATAGGACAGGCGTCGACCTCACTTTTACAGCGTAAGCTGAGGCTCGGCTACGCGCGTGCCGCAAGGGTCATCGACCAGATGGAGGACAGGGGCATAATAGGTCCTGCCGAGGGCGCAAAGCCGCGTCAGGTGCTGATGACCAAGGATCAGCTTATGGAAATGAAAGCAGGAAGCGGCGAGGATAAAGTATAAAACAGTCCTTCCGGAATTTATGTCCGGAAGGACAGCTTTTACTGTGCGCTTTTTGCCATCGGAATATTGCCGTCGTCTCCGGCTTCGGTGTCACGGAACAGAAGCGATATGCACCATATACCAGCCAAAGCCACAACGGTGTAGATTATACGGCTGAGTATTGCGCCCTGTCCGCCGAATATCCACGCTACGATATCGAAGCGGAACAGACCGATGCTTCCCCAGTTGATCGAGCCGATGATGACGAGGATCAGACAGATCTTATCAAACATAATTTTTACCCTTTCTGCCGCATTTATTTTGCACGACATGTCCTTGCGGCTCACAGCATGTCGGCTTGTACTTATATTTTTGTCACTTTACCCTTTGATTATTCAGTTTAAGGAGCGATACGATGCTTAAAAAAAACGATGTCATCGTTTTGAAGATAAATGATGTCACGCTTGACGGCAGCGGCGTCGGCCGCTATGACGGTCTGGCTGTTTTTGTACCCATGACGGCGATAGGCGATACTGTGGAGGTAAAAATCCTCAAGGTCCGCCCGAATTTTGCCTTCGCAAAGGTAGTGAATATTTTGGAACCGTCGCCCGACAGGATAGATAACGACTGCCCGGTGTTTGGCAGATGCGGAGGCTGCGTGTTCAGACACATATCATATGATGCGGAGCTGAACATCAAAAAAAATACCGTTTTGAATAATTTCTCGAGAATTGCCGGTATCACACCGGAGTTTGAGGGTATATTTTATGGCAGATATGAACGCTACAGGAACAAGGCGCAGTACCCGGTAACGGCAGGGGAAAACGGCGTTTCGGTAGGCTTTTACGCACCGCGCAGCCACAGGGTGGCAGAGTGTGAGGACTGCCTTTTACAGCCAGTTGATTTTAAAAACGCAGTAAGCCTTCTCAAAAAACTGATGCGCGAAAACAGTGTTGCACCATATGACGAAACGACCGGCAAAGGTACCGTGCGCCACCTGTATTTAAGATGCGCCGAAAACGGCGATATTATGATATCGCTGGTCATAAATGCAGATACTTTTCCGTGCGGAGAGCGCTTTTTGTCGGCATATAAAGAGCTGTTCGGGTCAAAACTCGGATCGTTTGTTTTGAATATCAACAAAAAAGATACCAATGTTATATTGGGAGACAGATGTGTGCCGCTGTACGGTGACGGATATTTAAACGACCGCCTTTGCGGTGTGAAGGTCAGAATATCGCCGCTGTCATTTTATCAGGTCAATCACAACATGGCTGAAAAGCTGTACGAAAAGGCAGCCGAATATGCCGAGCCTGACGGCAAAAATGTGCTCGATCTTTATTGCGGAGCCGGTACTATAGGACTTTCAATGGCTGACCGCGCAAAAAGCGTAACAGGCGTCGAGACCATAGATAGCGCCGTGCGCGACGCAGAACATAACGCTGCGGCAAACGGATTTGATAATTGCAGATTTATCTGCGGCGATGCTGCGGCTGCCGCAAAGCAGCTTGAAAAAGAGGGATCAAGACCGGACGTCGTGATACTTGATCCGCCGCGCAAAGGGTGCGATGCGGAGCTTATAGATACTGTCGCAGCGAAATTTTCACCGGAACGGGTGGTTTATGTTTCGTGCGATCCAGCCACCCTTGCACGCGACTGCCGCCGCTTTTCTGAGCTTGGATATGACACGGTAAAGGCAGCCGCTTTCGATCTTTTTCCCCGTGCCGGTCATGTTGAGACCGTCGCAATGCTTATAAAAAACGATCAGCGCAGTTGAAAATCGGCATAAAAAGATGTAAATTTTTAAAAAACTTTAAATTTTGTAGGTTTGTCAATGATGTGTTACAGATTGGGAAAAGTAAATAAGACCTGTTTG
>ERZ780149.1968-NODE-1968-length-20380-cov-15.237934_pt1 | contig 20380 bp, 18 predicted proteins | sample MGYA00511367_ERZ780149 | MGnify/ENA primary metagenome ERZ780149 (study PRJEB29588, sample SAMEA2153852) | human gut metagenome | biome: human gut; feature: human-associated habitat; material: faeces | place: Denmark | collected 2008/2010 ... | reverse complement strand
ATGCAAGATCAGATTATAAATATAAAAATAAAATACCTATTGCGAATGGAGAAAAGTATTTCTTTACAGGTGAAGAAATAAGAAAAGCAATGAAAAAGTTAGATAAGAAGAAATTACAGCATTAAAAAAACAACCTTATGGTTGTTTTTTTAAGCAGCTACACGCTAACACGGGTTTGATCCTGTTACAGACCAATAGTAGAAAATAATTTCTACTTTAATAGTATATCAACTTCAAAACGAAATTATTCGTTTCAGTTGATAAAAGAATTTTAACATTAATATTATTTAAAATCAAGTACTTTTATTATTTTTTAGGTCTAAATTCAAGAATTTTACCTTTGTCTTTTTGTTCTTCACTTTTTACAATTGAACTATATTTTTCACGAGCGGATTTATAAAGTCTTTCTTCATCCATAACAGCAAGTTTAATATCGTCCATAGTTACTACGTCTCTATCGTTAATAGCCGCTATTGCATATGCTTCTTTTAATATATCAATTACAAGTCTTGGATTGTTAGATGGATCTTTATAATCTCTATATGATTTTTTAGTAACAGCAATTAATGAATTAATAATATTACTTCTATTAGTTCCAAGAGCATCAAGAGTACATCCACTAATTTCATTATAAGTATTAATTAAATCATCAAGTATAGTATAAATTGTATCATTAGTAGGTTCTTTTATATCAATTCTTTTAAATCTTGTTTTAAAAGCAGGATTACTACTAATATGTTCCATATATTCTTCAGTAGTAGTCGCACCAATAACTCTAACTTTGCCACTATCTAAATATGGTTTTAATATTTCAGCAACACTATTAGAATCATTTTCACTCTTACCACCACCAATAGTTTGATGTATTTCGTCAATAAACAATATAATAGTTTTATCTTTAGATGCTTCATCAAGTATTTTCTTAAGTTTTTCTTCTAGTGAACCAACATATTTAGTACCAGCAACCATAGTCGCAGTATCAATACTAATTATTTTTAAATACTTAAGTAGGTATGGAACATTACCATTTTTAATTCTATAAGCAAGTCCTTTTACTAAAGCTGTTTTACCAATACCACTTTCACCAGTTATAATAACACTCTTATCCCTTTCAGGATATAAAAGTATTTGTTCTATCTTTCTAATATCTTCATCTCTACCAATACTAGGATCTTTAATATAACTAAGTTTAGTTAAATCTTCACCATACTTATCTAATATAGAACTCTTTTTATTATTATCATTATTATTTTGTGTTTCTGTTTGAGGTTTCATAAATAATTCTCCCTTTCTTGTTTTGAATATTCTTTCGATACCATCAACATCTACAATAGTTAATTCAAGAAAAGAACTATCACTTAATGATAATATTTCTTTAAATGATTCATATGTTAAATCTTTACCATTGATTCTTAATATTTCAGCACTCTTAATATCAATAGAATCATTTTCTTCATCAAATACTTTTACTTTAACATTATTATTGTCTTTAGGTATTAAATAACTACATCCTTCATCATTAATAAGTTTAAATCTATCAAAATCAAATTCCCATATAGTATCTTTATGTTTACTATTAAATATATCAACATTATATCTATCTTTAGCCATTTCACCATATACTTCTTCACGCTTAGATTGATATTCCATAAATAAATCACTATGACCAAAATCTTCTATATCAAACATTTCAGCCATAATATCTTCTGGAACTTCATTATAATATACCATTGAATAATCAAATATTTGATATGGTTCTAAATCGTTAATAGAAAAATCTTTATCACGTAAATAATAATCTTCTTTTATTTGATATGCTATATTTCCTAAATAACTTTCTAAGTTAATAAGATTAAATACTTCACTATCAAATAAATCATCTTTTAGTATTTTGAATTTAACTGTATCATGACTTTTCTTAATATATTTAAGACATTTCTCAAATGTAATACCTTTACTTGCAAATAAATCTTTAGTAAATCCATCTATATAAAGTCCTGCTAAAAAGAATGATAATCCAATTATGTAATGTCCATCATCTAATTTAAAATATAATGTTTCATCATCACCATTAGTAACTCTATAATACATATCGTTATAACTAAAGTAGTTAATTAATGAATAAACAATTCTTAAATAGTCTTGAGTCTTCTTATCTAAACTCATAAAAATAGTTTTATTTTTCATACCAATACCTCTTAATTCAATATACTAACAAATTAGAAATAATATTTCAATTAAATCTTGTATTTTATAATAATTTTATTAAAAAAATATATATGTTTTAACTTGTTAGTAATATTTTAGTGTGCTATACTTTTTAATATAAGGAAGGTAAGATAAATGAAAGATAAGAAAATATTATTTGGTACATTTATAGCATTACTTTTATTATTAACAACGGGATTTTCTTATGCATATTTTAGTGCAAATATAAGTGGTAATGAAAATGCTAAAAATGTAGTGGTAGAAGCAGGTACTTTAAGTTTAGTTTATACTGATGGACCAGAAATAAAGGCACAAAATATTAAGCCAGGTTGGAGTACAACAAAAGAAGTATCAGTGAAGAATACAGGTACACTAGATACAAATTACAACATTATATGGCAATCTTTAACAAATGAAATTACTAATAATGAAATTGTAATATCAGCAACTTGTCAAAGACTTAATTCAACAGGTACAGTAGAAGGAATGTGTGAATCTATATCACAAGCAGCAATAAGTGATATGACTATAGCAAAAAGGGTATCAATAGAATCAGGTATCACACATAAATATACTTTTACAATTCTTTTCAAAGAAACAAATGCAGATCAAAATTATAATCAAGGAAAAGAGTTTAATGGAGTACTTGGAATAGAAGAATATAAAAAACCTGATTTTGCAACTGATTCATGGTCAACAATAATAGCAAATGTAAAATCAGGAAATATAAGCGATTATAATGTAGGAGATACAAAGACAGTAGATATGGGAAAATATGGAACACATACTTTAAGAGTAGCAAACACATCAACACCAAGTGAATGTTCTACTACTGGTTTTTCACAAAGTGCATGTGGATTTGTGCTTGAATTTGCAGATATTATAACAACATATATAATGTTTGATAAAAATATAGATGGAGGATGGCCAGCTAGTGATATGTATCCATTTGTAAACCAAAATATATATAATGCAATACCAAGTGAAATAAAGAATACAATAATAGATACAACAGTAGTATCAGGACATGGAAACAGTGGAAAAACAAACTTTACATCAACAGATAAGCTATATTTATTATCACCAAAAGAAATATATACTGATTTTTCTGATGATGCTGATACAGCAAAAGATTTAACAAGAACATTAGATTATTATACAAGTATAGGAATAACAACTAGTAATTCTAGTGGGGCAATAAAGAAAAACGGAACTAGTGCTTCAAAGTGGTGGCTTCGTGCGGCTGTTACTGTTATGCCTGACGCTTTCTTCAATGTTAACGACAACGGGGGTTTGACTGAAAACAGAGCTGATTCTACATACGGCGTTTCTCCAGCTTTCCGATTGGGTTAATTAAAAAAATATAAGGTACTAGAAATAGTACTTTTTATGTTGTATAATTTAAGTAGGATAAGGAAGTGTGGTATGAAGAATAAAGGATTTACATTAGTTGAGCTTTTAGCAGTAATAGCAATATTAGCATTACTTGTTATAATAGCATTACCAAATGTATTAAAAATGTTTAATCAAGCAAAAAAAGATACTTTTTTAACAGAATCAAAAAATATTTATAAAGAGATTTCTAAAAAATATATTAGTGAAACAATGAAAGGTAATAAGATAAATATTATTTCAAACACTAATAATCAGTTAGATTTAGAATCAAATAATCTAAAGTATAATATTAAACTAAAAGGTGATGGTAGTATTAAAAAATTCCAAGTTAGTAATGGTACATATTGTTTAAGTGGCAAATTTAATAATTTAAGTGAACTTACAACTGATAAAATAACTGAAGGAAAATGTGAAGAAACACCTCCTAAAAATTTTTCTACTGATTCATGGGAAACAATAGTTGAAGCAGTTGAGGAAGGTAATACAAGTAAATATAATGTAGGTGATACAAAAGATGTAGAACTTGAAGGGTATGGAAAACATACATTGCGTATAGCTAATAAATCTACACCAAGCGAATGCTCTACTGCTGGTTTTTCACAAACAGCATGCGGATTTGTACTAGAGTTTGCTGATATCATAACAACACATAAAATGAATGATGCAAGTACAAATGTGGGAGGATGGCCTGCTTCAAGTATGTATACATTTGTAAATAATGATATATATAATGCAATACCAAGTGAAATAAAGAATGCAATAATAGATACAACAGTTGTATCAGGACATGGAAAAAGTGACACAGAAAACTTCACATCAACAGATAAATTATACTTGTTAACTCTAAAAGAAATATATACAGATTGGGGGGCTATTAGTTATGATACAGCAAAAGATTTAACAAGATCATTAGATTATTACACAAATATTGGTGTAACAACAAGCAGTTATAGTGGAGCAATAAAGAAAAACGGAACTAGTCCTGCTAGGTGGTGGTTCCGTGCGGCCGGTTCTAGTGCTAACCGCAATTTCTGCGGTGTGTCTAGCAATGGTCGCTACAATACCGACTATGCTACTTATACATACGGTGTTTCGCCAGCTTTCCGATTGGGATAATGCGTAAAGCATATATAAACTTATGCAAAACGTAATTGGAAGAGAGAACAAAAACAAATCCGACTTAAAACAAAAAAGTATGAAAGATGTTATGAAGTGACTATTCCATGTGAAAATATTGATAGGCGATTATGAGAAAATATAAATAATAGGAAAGTAACCTGTCTTTAGGCAGAAAAAGAAAATTTTGAATTTATGTTGATTTAAAATTTTTTTAATTGTTTAGATTGTGAAGAATATTAAAATAGAAATATTATGATTTAGTGTTTATTTATGGTAAAGTTTTTCTTGTAACATATAATTTAATATGATATAATACATTTGACAACGAAGAGTGGGCATAACAGTCCACTCTTTAATTACGAAAGGAGGCATTTGTGTGATAGATAAAATCAAAGATGCAATAACTGAACCACTAGAGAAAGAAAACATAAAATTGTTAGATGTTTATCTAGGGGAAGATGAAGGAGAAAAAACATTATTTGTAACTATAGATAGTGAATCTGGAGTAGATATGGATTTATGTGTTAAAGCAACACATATAGTTGACCCAATAATTGATTCATTAGATTTAGATTTAGAAGAATATGTTTTAGATGTAGGAAGCAAAGGAGTGAGTGAAGAAGATGAAGAAAACTAAAGTAGAAGATGAAAATGTTGCTAAGGCAAAAGAATTTAAAAAAGCATTAGACTATATCGTTAAAGAAAAAGGCATTGATGAAGATGTTGTTATAGAAGCAATGCAAACAGCACTTTCAACAGCATTTAAAAAGAATGAAAAAGCAGATTATACATCAAGAGTATTAATTGATAGAAACACAGGAGAAATAAAAGTATTTAAAGTTACAACAATAGTTGATGATTATAAAGATGATGACGATGATATTGATCCTGAAACTGGAGAAGTTAAAGTAAAACATGATTATCTAAATGAAATGACAATAAGTGATGCTAAAGAAATAAATAGTGATTATCAAGTTGGAGATGAAATATTAGAAGAAGTTACTCCTAAAGATTTTGGTAGAGTTGCTATTTCAGTAGCAAAACAAGTTGTACTTCAAAAGATAAGAGAAGCAGAACGTGAAAAAATTATGAGTGAATTTGAAGATAAACAAGATGAACTTATGATAGGATTTCTTGCAATGGAAGATGCTAGAAATTACTATGTTGATTTAGGTAAAGCACGTGGAATACTTCCTAAAACTGAATTAATACCAGGTGAAAAATTAACCATGGGAGACTCTATTAAAGTATATATTACTAAGATAGAAACTACTACTAAAGGACCATTAATTTTAGTATCAAGAAAGAATTATGGATTTGTTAAAAGATTATTTGAACATGAAATACCTGAATTTAGTGATGGAACTCTTGAACTTAGAGGAGTTGCTCGTGAAGCAGGTGTTAGATCTAAAGTAGCAGTAGCATCAACTAATCCAAAAGTAGATCCAATTGGAAGTTGTATTGGTGAAAAAGGAAGAAGAATTGCTAATATAATTAATGAACTTGGAGGAGAAAAAGTAGATTTAATCGCATATAGCACTGACCCAGAAGAATTCATTGCTAATGCATTAAGTCCTGCTAAAAACTTAAATGTAAGTATAACTGATGAAAAGAAAAAAGAAGCATTAGTTATTGCTGATGATGAAAACTTAAGTTTAGCAATAGGTAAGAAAGGTATTAATATTAAACTTGCTAGTAAACTTACTAAATATACAATTAATATTAAAACACTTGCTGATATAAATAAACAAATTAACTCATAAGGAGAATAAAATGAAAGTAAGAAAAGTACCTATGAGAACATGTGTAGTGACACATGAAAAATTAGAAAAGAAAGAATTATTAAGAGTTGTTCGTGATAATGAAGGAAATGTATTTGTAGATGAAACTGGTAAAGCAAATGGTAGAGGTGCTTATATTAAAAAAGATAGAGAAACTATTGAAAAAGCACGTAAGTCTAAAATACTAGAACGTCATTTAGAAGTAACAATTAAAGATGAAATATATGATGAATTATTAACTAAAATATAAAATAGAAAAAGGAGGGATTTTATGAGTATAGAAGATTATGCTTTGGAATTAGGTGTAACATGTGAAGAAGTTATAGATTCACTAAAGAAGATGGGATATAACTACAAAAGCAAGAGTGATATATTAGATGATGAAGCAATAATTATGCTTGATAATGAATTATCAAAAGTAGAAGAAAATAATTTAACAGAGGAACTTGCTGATAAATTTGAACTAGAAGATAGAGCAGAAGAAGCAGCACTTGCATACAATATTGAATTAGATGAACAAGTTAAGGTAAAAGAAAAATTCAAGAAAAAAGATAATAAACAAAATCAAGAAGATTTATCACTTAAGAAAAAGAATATTTATAAAAACAAACAAAAACTTCAAAGTAATAAAGAAGAAGTAGAAAGTAATGTTGTTTTATATAAAGAAGGTATGAGTGTATCTGATCTTGCAAATGAACTTAAAGTTCCAGTTACAGATGTTGTTAAAAAATTAATTGGTATGGGACTTATGATTTCTTCAAATCAAGCAATTTCATTTGAAGATGCAGAAGTATTAGTTCTTGATTATAATAAAGAACTTGTTAAAGAAGAAACAACTGATATAACTAATTTTGAAGAATATGTAATTAAAGATAATGAAAGTGATTTAGTAGAAAGACCAGCAGTTGTAACAATTATGGGACACGTTGATCATGGAAAAACTACATTATTAGATTATATTCGTAATTCTCATGTTGCGGCTGGTGAAGCAGGTGGTATTACTCAAGCAATAGGTGCATATCAAGTAACTAAGAATGGTAAAAAGATTACATTTATTGATACACCAGGTCATGCAGCATTTACAGAAATGAGAGCAAGAGGTGCAGCTGTAACTGATATTGTTATTATTATAGTAGCAGCAGATGATGGAGTTATGCCTCAAACAAGAGAAGCAATAGATCATGCTAAAGCAGCAGGAGTACCTATTATTGTAGCTATAAATAAAATTGATAAACCAAATATTAATGTTGATAAAATAATGAGTGAATTAAGTGAAGTAGGTCTTACTCCAGAAGAATGGGGTGGAGACACTATATTCTGCCGTATAAGTGCTCAAACTGGAGAAGGTGTTGACTTACTGTTAGATAACATTAATGCATTAAGTGAAATGTTAGATTTAAAAGCAAATCCTAATAGATATGCTAGTGGTTCAGTAATAGAAGCAAGACTTGATAAGAATATAGGACCAGTTGTAACATTATTAATACAAAATGGAACATTAAGACTTGGAGACCCTATCGTAGTTGGAACAAACTATGGAAAAGTAAGAACGCTTAAAGATGATACAGGACGCGAAATAATATCAGCAGAACCATCTAAACCAGTAGAAGTAACTGGACTTGATGATGTACCTGTTGCAGGTGATAAATTCATGGCATTTGAAAGTGAAAAAGAAGCAAGAAGTGTAGCCATGAAGAGAAAAGAACATGAAAAAAGTAAGAAATTTGCTAAAAAAGCATTAAGTCTTGAAGAATTATTTGATTCTATTAAAGAAGGTAGAAAAGAAATAAATATTATATTAAAGACAGATGTTAAAGGTAGCGAAGAAGCAGTTAAAAATGCATTATTAAAAATTAATGTAGAAGGTGTTAAGATAAATGTTATTAGAAGTGGAGTTGGAACTATAACTGAAAGTGATGTAGTTTTAGCAAACGCATCTAATGCGATTATCATTGGATTTAATGTAAGTCCAAGTAAACAAACAAAAGAAACTGCTAAAAGTTATGGCATTGATATAAGACTTTATAATATTATTTATAAACTTGTAGAAGAAATAGAAAGTGCTATGAAAGGTATGCTTGATCCAGAATATGAAGAAGTAGTTATTGGTGAAGCAGAAGTAAGACAAATATTCCATTTTTCTAAAGTTGGTAATATCGCAGGGTCTCATGTAATAAGTGGAATTGTTAAAGTTGGAACACCATGCAGAGTAATTAGAGATGGTATAGTAGTAACAACATCAAAAATTGCAACACTTCAAAGAGAGAAAGACCAAGCTAAAGAAGTTAAAGCTGGATATGATTGTGGTATGACTATTGAATCATTCCCAGACATTAAAGAAAGAGATATTATTGAAGCATATGAAGTAAGGGAAGTGAAGAGAGTATGAGTTTAAAAGGTGAAAGAGTAGCTTCTGACATGCAAAAAGAACTTGGAAATATATTACTTCTTGATGCTAAAGATGAAGACTTTAAACATGTAACAATAACTGCATGTGAAGTAACAAATGATTTAAGTTTTGCTAAAGTATACTTTACTACTACTGATGATAGAGTAAAAGTAGAAAAAGATTTAAACAATGCAAGTGGATTCTTTAGAAGTTTACTTGCTGAAAGATTACAAATAAGACATACACCTGAATTAAAATTTATATTTGATGAATCTATCGAATATGGACAAAAAATAGAAAAAATAATTGAAGAACTTCATAAAGAAGACTAATTTATAAAGACGGGGGAAATAATAATGGACGAAATAAATTATCCAACAGCGTATGCTTTATACGAAATAAAAAAATATACAGGACATGATATGTGTGGACTACCTATAATTGATACAGATTGTTTTGTAGTAATGCCTTGTTATATAACAAAGCATACAGTTAAATATGATTATGATGGTAAAATACATGAAGAATATGATGTTATATTTATGAAAAAAGAACAAGATGATACTTTTGTAGATGTAGACAACGTCATATTTGAAGAGCCACAAGTAGTAAGTTTTATAAGTGCTGATTATGAAACTATGAAAAGTGAATGTCATAAAGAAAATGGCAAACTATTAATAAAAAGATATAATTTATCTACTCCAGTTGAAATAGCAAGAGTTAGAAATGAATTTTATCAAAGACAAGAAGAATTACAAGAAAAAGTAAATGGTAATAATAGTGTACTTAGATTATCAAATAAAGATTACAATGAATAATTTATAAATGTAATTGACAGTTTAAAGTTTAAGTTGTATAATCTAAATCATAAAAACAAAGACCAAGAGGAGTAATATATACTACTTATTAGAGATGAAAAGTTATTAGCTGAAAGCTTTTCTTAAGGAATATATATGAAGGTAGCTTGTGAGTTTAATTTCTGAGTTTAGTAAGAAATTACGTAATTATGCGTTAAAAATATAAGAAGTAAATAAGGTGGTACCACGATTTAATCGTCCTTTGGTATCATCTTTTCTTTTGGAGGAAAAGTTATGAAAAATGAAATGAATGATAATTTAGATGAATTTGATAAGTATGTTATGTCATTTGATTTAGAAGATAAAATGATAGAATATAAATATAAACATAGTTATCGAGTCATGCATGAATGTGATGAAATATCATATACATTAAATTTAGATGAAGATGATAATTATTTAGCATGTTTAATTGGACTATTACATGATTATGGTAGATTTGAACAATGGAAGCAATATAAGACATTTAATGATAATGAATCTATTGATCATGCTGTTCTTGGATGTAAATTATTATTTGATGATGGAGATATAAAGAATTATAAATTAGGTACTGAGGACTATGATATTGTAAAGAAAGCAATACTTAATCATAATAAATATAGTATAGATAGTGACTTATCAGTAAAAGAAACATTACATTCTAAAATAATAAGAGATGCTGATAAATTAGATATATTATATGCATTCTCTAATCCTAGAATATTAGAATTAAATGAAGATGATAGTGAATTATCAAGTGAAGTAATAATAGAATTTAAGAAACATAAATTAGTCAAAAATGAATATGTTAAAACAGTTAATGATAAGATACTTGTCTTTTTAGCATTTGCATTTGATTTAAACTATGATTATAGTAAACAAACTATATTAGAAAAAGGTTACTATGATAAGATGTTTGAACATATTAAAAATAAAGATAAGTTTAAGCCTTATTTTGATGAGGTAAAGAAATATTTAAAAGGAGAATAGATTATGTTAGAAAAAAAATATAACCATAAAGAAGTAGAAAATGGTAAATATGATGCATGGATGAAGAGTCATTTATTTGAAGCAGGTGATAAAAGTAAGGAACCATTTACAATAGTTATACCACCACCTAATGTTACAGGTAATCTTCATTTAGGACATGCACTTAATACAAGTTTGCAAGATGCAATTATTAGATATAAAAAAATGAAAGGATTTGATACTTTGTGGCTTCCTGGTATGGATCATGCCGCTATTGCAACTGAAGCAAAAGTTGTTAATAGATTAAAAGAACAAGGTATCAATAAATATGAACTTGGAAGAGAAGGATTCTTAAAAGAATGTTGGAAATGGACTGATGAACATAGAGATAACATTCATAATCAATGGAAAACGATGGGACTATGTGTAGATTATACAAGAGAAAGATTTACATTAGATGAAGGACTTAATAATGCAGTAAATACAGTATTTATTAAATTATATAATGAAGGACTTATCTATAGAGGAGAAAAGATTATAAACTGGGATCCTGTTGCTAAAACAGCACTTTCTAATGAAGAAGTTATTTATGAAGAAGACGAAGGAGCATTCTATCATTTAAAATATTTTATTGAAGGAAGCGATAGATATTTAGATGTAGCAACAACTAGACCAGAAACATTATTTGGTGATACAGCTGTCGCAGTAAATCCAGAAGATGAAAGATATAATGATTTAATAGGTAAAAATGTTATACTTCCAATTGTTAATAAATTAATACCAATTATAGGAGATGAACATGCTGATCCTACTTTTGGAACAGGTTGCGTTAAAATAACACCAGCACATGATCCTAATGATTTTGAAGTAGGAAATAGACATAATTTAGAAAGAATTGTCATAATGAATGAAGATGCAACTATGAATGAACATGCTCTTAAATATAATGGTATGACAAGAGAAGAATGTAGAAGTGAATTACTTAAAGATTTAGAAAAAGAAGGACTACTTATTAGTGTTGAAAAGATGACACATAGTGTAGGACATTCTGAAAGAACACGTGCAGTAGTAGAACCTTATCTTTCTAAACAATGGTTCGTTAGTATGAAAGGTATGAGTGAAGACTTATTAAATGCTCAAAAATCTAAAGATAAAAAAATAAACTTTATACCAAAGAAATTTGAAAAGATACTTAATCACTGGATGGAAGATTGCCATGACTGGTGTATAAGTAGACAATTATGGTGGGGACATAGAATTCCTGCTTGGTATAAAGATGATGAAGTTAAAGTACAAGTAGAATGTCCAGGAGAAGGATGGACTCAAGACAATGATGTTTTAGATACATGGTTTAGTAGTGCATTATGGCCATTTAGTACTCTTGGTTGGCCAAATAAAACAGAAGATTTAGAAAGATATTTCCCAACTGATGTTTTAGTAACAGCATATGATATAATATTCTTCTGGGTAGCAAGAATGGCATTTTCATCACTTAAACAAATGAATAATCGTCCATTTAAAGACTGTATAATTCACGGACTTATAAGAGATAAACAAGGTAGAAAAATGTCTAAATCACTTGGTAATGGAATAGATCCAATGGACTTAATAGATGAATATGGATGTGATGCTTTAAGATTTTATCTAACAACAACATCTGCAATGGGAATGGATATAAAATTTGATACAGAAAAAGTCGCATCAACTTGGAACTTCATAAATAAATTATGGAATGCATCAAGATTTGTACTCATGAAACTAGAAAACTTTAAGAAGGAAGACTATAAATTAGAAGAATTAAATGATGCTGATAAATGGATGCTTACTAAATTAAATGAAACAATTCATGCAGTAACAAAATCAATGGATAAATATGAATTTAATAATGCAGGAAGTTGCTTATATTCATTTATATGGGATATATTCTGTGATAAATATATAGAAATGTCTAAATTCAGTGAATCAAATGGTACAAAGAGTACACTTCTATATACAATAACATGTATTATAAAAATGTTACATCCATTTATGCCTTTTGTAACAGAAGAAATATATAGTAATTTTGAAATAAAAGATACAGAATTACTATTACAAAGTGAATATCCAACATATAATAAAAAACAAATATATAACGATATCACTAAAGATATAGATAATATGTTAGAATATATAACACTATTTAGAAATAAAAAACTAGAAAATAAAATATCAAATGATATAGAAATAATAGATTATAACAAGAATACATTATTAAATAAGATGTTAAAACTAGAAGATAAAATAGTAGAAACTCCTACATATAAAGATAAATTAACTATAGAATTATATAGTTATAAATTTGATATATATTTTGATAATTCTAAAAATAGTGAAGAAGAAAAGCAAAAGATTCAAGAAGAAATATTAAAACTAGAAGTATCTATAGAAAGACGTAAAAAACTTCTTTCTAATGAAAACTATGTTAATAAAGCACCTGAAGCAATAGTTAATAAAGAAAGAGAAGATTTAGCTAAAGAAGAACATAAACTTGAAATATTAAGAAAGAATTAATGAGATTAAGTTCTCATTTTTTTCTTGTCATGTTATAATTATAAAGCAGGAGAATTATATGAAAATAAATGCTAAAAAAGATAAATTTATGCCTACAATAATATTAGATATAACACTAGAAATATTCTTTCTAATTCCAACAATATTAGTGTTCTTTTTAGCATTAGATATAAAAATAGAATTACTAGGAATAATTATATCATTATTTATATTGTCAGTACCAAATGTATTTTTAATAGGCAATATCGTAACAGGCATAAAGTATTATAAAGGTATAAGTATAGTTATTGAAGAAGATACATTATATTTGAATCTCTTACTTCCATCAAAAAACATATCAAAAAAAGATAAAGTATATAACCCATATAAACTTATCACTATACCAAGTAATAAATTTAAATGTGGAGCATATATTCCTAAAAAATATAAAGTTGATTTAAAAAATATAAAAGAATATGGTTATAAAAATGACTTAAATATAGATAATTATCTATATGATGGTAGAGATATAATAATTATATCTAATGATAAAAGATATTATATAATAACAGATAATTTTAATTATAAAGATATAATAGATTTAATAAATGAAATATATAAAATAACTAAAATAGAACCTACTGGTGAATTAAAAAATATAATTGTTAAATAATTAGTACTAGCAATAGTACCTTTTTAATGATATAATTTTAATAGAATAAGAAGGTGCTTATATGTTTGGAAAAATAATATCAATATTTGAACAAAATATTAAATTAGAAAACTTATCAAAAAGAGTAGAAACAACTTTAGTTGGAGTACATATAGTATTTGAAGATAAATTTAAAGTAGTTGCTGAAATTACATCAATAACTAGAGATGAAATATCTTGTATTTTAGTAGGTGAATTTATTAATAATCAATTTTATAGTGGTGTTTTAAATAAACCTACTGCTGATGCTAAGGCTAGAATAGTTAATAAAGATGAAGTAATCGCACTTGTTGGTAATCAACAAATAGATACTCCAACTGATCTTTATATTGGTAAAAGCCTTATATATGATGGATTTAATGTATCTGCTAATATAGATAATTTCTTTTCAAATCACTTTGCTATAATAGGTAATACAGGTAGTGGAAAGAGTTGTAGTGTAACAAGATTATTTCAAAATCTATTTTATAGAAAGAATTATATTCCAACTAATGCTAATATAGTATTATTTGATGTATATGGTGAATATCATTATGCTCTTGATAGAATAAATCAAACTAAATTTTGTAGATGTAAAACACTTACTACAGACCCAGGATTTACAAGAAGTGAAATAGTTAAAATACCACCATATTATCTTGAAGTTGATGATATAGCATTACTTTTAAATGTAGATTCTCCATCACAACTTCCTATTATTGAAAAAGCACTTAAGTATGTATATTTATTTACTGAAGATGAAGAAAAAGTAAAAGATATGAAAAACAATATCATTGCTAAAGCAATATTAGATATACTTACAAGTGGTAAAAGTTCAGCACAAATAAGAGATCAAGTAGTAGCTGTACTTTCTACATTCTATACAAAAGATATAAATTTAGAGAGTAAGATAATTCAACCGGGATATACGAGAACATTAAGACAATGTTTAAATATAGATCAAACTGGTAAAATAAATACAATGCAGTTAGTAACTGAATATTTGGAAGGTTATGTAAGTGAAGAATTAAAATTAAATAGAAATATGAAACCTAAATTTTATACTCTTAAAGACTTATATAATGCATTTGAATTTGCTCTTATTAGTGAAGGTGTTTTAAAAAGTGATAAAGTTTATGATGTTAATAATATATTAAAAGTAAGATTAGATACTATAATTAATGGAGACTATGGAATATATTTTGAAGTAGATGAATATATACCTAAATCTGATTATATTAAAAATATATTTACTGCTCCTACTGGTGAAAAAGCTCAAATAGTAAATTTTAACTTAAATTATGTTGATGAAAGATTTGCTAAAGTACTTACTAAAGTGTATTCTAAGTTATTCTTTGATTATGCGATTAGTTTAGAAAACAGGGGAGGCTTCCCAATGCAAATAATATTAGAAGAAGCCCACCGTTATGTTCAAAATGATAATGATATTAATACAATAGGTTATAATATATTTGATAGAATTACTAAAGAAGGTAGAAAATATGGTGTTATTTTAGGACTTATTACTCAAAGACCTAGTGAACTATCTAATACTGCACTTAGTCAATGTTCTAATTATTTAGTTCTTAGAATGTTCCATCCAGCAGACCTTGAAATTGTTAAAAATATTACTCACAGCATAAGTGAAACAGATGTAGAAAGATTGAAGACATTAAGACCAGGTGTTGCATTATGCTTTGGAAATGCCTTTAATATACCAACATTTACTAAAATAGATAAACCAGATCCAACTCCAAATTCAAGTAATGCTCATATTGGTACTGAGTGGTTCAGAAAGAGTGAAGAGTTACTTAAAGAACAAGAACAGTTTAAATTAAATCAAATGCAAAATAATAATACAAATATTGTTACAAATGAAAACCCTATAATTCAATAGGGCTTTTATTTTGAATAAATTATCTTACAACATATGGATCAGTTTCAGTACCATTACCTGATTTAAATAATGCTCTTTTATTAACATATGCAGTTAATATGAATCTTCTTTCTAAACTAGCTCTTGCTGTGTTGAAAGCAGCACCATTTAAATAATAAACTGAATAATTATTATCTTCTGTATCAAGTGCTGTTAATGACCATGTATTCCATCTTTCATGATATAAATAATTATAATTTGAACATGATTCACTAGTAGCTATTTTACAATTTTCATCAAGACTTGCTCTCATATATTCATATGGAGTAATAAGTCCAAACATATATTTATCATTTGATTTAACTGAACATTCAACAGTACCATTTTTTGTTTCATCATTAAGTTTTCTTTTAGCAACGCATAATTCTTTAGAAACAATAGCATTTCTTAAATTTTCATTAACTATCTCTTCATTACTTTCAAAAATTTTTAATGTTTCTTTAGCTCTACTAAGTTCAAATGTATTGTATCCCCAAGTAGCATCTCTATCTTCATTATATCTATTATCCCAAGGATATTGTTCTCTTTTACCAGTTTCATTTATTATTTTAACTGTATTATCATCTTCAATGCTAACTATTCTCCATAGGTATGGAACATCTTTATCATTAATATTTATAGTTCCAAAAGTTATATAATTATTTTTAACTTCACCTCTAAAGTAGTATCCACCATTTTCACTTTCATAAAGTCCACTACCTTCAGTAACGACAGGTGAATTTTCTTTAATAACTTTGTATAACTCTTTAGTTTCATAACTACCTGGGCAAGTTAGATATGGAAGATATGCTATATTATCTCCACTTTTATTAACTACTATTTCTACAGTACAATTATCTCCATCTTTAAGTATTTCATTAAGAGGTTTAATATGTTTTCCTTCAACTAATGTACTATATTGAATAGTATAATCTCCATCAGTAGTAGGTACTAAAGTAGGATTAGTTTCATAATAACTTTTAACCGCTAAAGTAATTTTTTCTTCAACTTCCTCATAAGTATAATAGTGTGGCTTAACAATAGATATAATCCATGTTGCAAGTAAAACTACAACAAGAAATCCTACTAAAGAAGCACCTATTATTATTAATTTTTTCTTATCAATAGATTCAAACATTTTTGTCACTCCTTTTTATAAATCAATTATACACTAAATAATCCAAATAAACAATTACTTAATCATATTAAATACATCACTTACATCCATATTATTTTTCTTATTATAACTAGGAATAATATGTAAATGATAATGTTTTACTTCTTGTAATATTCCATTATTTTGAACTAGTTTATACCCATTAGGCTTTAATTTTTCATCAAGAATTTTAATTACTTCTTTACTAGCCTTATTAATTTCGCTTAGATATAGAGTATCTATATCATAAATATCTTTAAAATGTTTCTTAGGTATAATTAATGTATGTCCCATAGAATTAGGATTAACATCTAAAAAACACTTTACATATTCATTTTCATATATTGTATATGATGGAATATCTCCTTTAATAATTTTACAAAAAATACAATCCATTTTCTTTCACCCATATATATTATATATTAAATAATAAACTACTTCAATTATTATATTTGTTATAAAACAATTTATTTTACATGTATATATTATATTAGGTGAGGTATAAGGTGAATAATAAAAATGAATTTCCTATGAAAGAAAAAAGTCTAATATATTTTGATAATGCTGCTACTACATTTAAGCCTTATAGAGTTATAGATAAAATGAATGAATATTATTATGATTATAATGCTAATTCACATAGAGGAGACTATGATATAAGTTTTAAAGTAGATGATGAAATAGACTATACAAGAGATTTAGTTAAGATGTTTATTAATGCTAAAAGAACAGACGAAATAATATTTACTAGAAATACAACTGACTCACTAAATATGATATGTTTTGGCTATTTCTTAAATTATTTAAAAGAAAATGATGAAATAATATTATCAAGTAGTGAACATGCATCTAATATACTTCCATGGTTAATATTATCTATAAAAAAGAATATTAAGATAGTATTTGTAGATTCAGCAAATGAAAAATTAAATATAAATGATTTAATAAGTAAAATAACTAATAAAACTAAAGTAATATCACTTGCTCATATAACAAATGTAAGTGGAGATAAAAGAGATATAAAAACTATTTGTAAGATAGCTCATAAACATAATATATTAGTAGTAGTTGATGGAGCACAAAGTGTTCCTCATATTAAAACTGATGTTCAAGATTTAGATATAGATTTTCTAGCATTTTCTGCTCATAAAATGTGTGGACCAACAGGGGTAGGAGTGCTTTATGGAAAGTATGATTTATTAAAGAAAATGATACCATTTGAATATGGTGGTGGAATGAATCTAATATATGATAGTAATTCATTAAGACTTGCTGAACTTCCATATAGATTTGAAGCAGGTACTCCTAATTTAAGTGGAATAATAGGCTTTAGTGAATCAATAAATTATCTAAATGAAATAGGTATGGATAATATAGAAAGACATGAAAAATATTTAAAAAAATATTTGATAAAAGAACTAGAAAAGATACCATATATAAAAATATATAATAAAGATACAGAAGGTAGTATAGTATTAATTAATATAGATGGAGTATTATCAGGAGACTTAGGACTTTATCTAAATACTAAAGGTATTTGCGTAAGAAGTGGTAAACATTGTGCTAAAATGGGTGATAACACAGAAGATACTGTTAGAATAAGTTTATATTTCTATAATACATATGAAGAAATAGACTATTTAATAAAAGTATTAAAGAATAAAAAAGAAATCTTTGAGTTTGCTAATTAGTTAAAAAAGTTACATTTTTTGTAATTTTTTTAATTTTACCTAAAATTAAATTTTAGGTATAAAAACATATCCGAAAACTATATTTTTCCCTAAAGAAAAATTAAATTTTCACTATAAAAAACTATCTCAAAATTAAATTTTACCAATTTGAAACACTATATTTATTTATGTTATATTCCTCATGAAAGGAGGAAACATAATGATAAATCAAGTAATTATAACAGGTAGAATAGCAAATGATCCTGAAGTAATAGTTGGTGAAAATAATAAGAAAAGAACTTATATAACACTAGCAGTACCAAGAGCTTACAAGAATATGGATGGGCAATATGATACTGATTTCATAAGATGTACATTATGGAATGGTATTGCTGAAACCACTTGTGAGTATTGTAAGAAAAGTGATTTAGTTGGTGTTAAAGGCAGACTTCAAACTTCACAATATGATAAAGATGGTGAAACTAAATATGTAATGGACGTAATCGCAGAAAAAGTATCGTTCCTATCAAGTTATAAAAAACCTGAAGAATAATAAGAAAGTGGTATCAAAACTACCACTTTTGTCATATAAAAAGGTGCGCCACTGGCGCACCAATTGAAAGAATATCTATTTAAGAAGATTATACAGTTTTATTTAATGATTAAAACACGCGACACTGTCGCGTATTTTAATCTTGAACCATAAATTTATCAAAAAAAGAAAAGATAGTAACAAGAACAAATGAATTATTATGAAGATATAAAGAAAGAATTAATAAATAATGAAATAAATAGAAAAGTAAAAACACATTCAATTAATAAAAGTGATTTAACCACTTATTATAATGTGGGAAAAACGTTAAGTGAAGCAGGTAAATGTTATGGAGAAAGTATAATTAAAGAATATTCCAAAAAACTAACAAATGAATTAGGTAAAGAATATGGCGTATCTAATTTAAGAAGATTTAGACAGTTCTACTTAATGATTGAAAAAGGTGCGACACTGTCGCACCTTTTAACATGGAGTCATTATGTAGAGTTACTGACTATAAAAGATATAAATAAATTAATATATTATATTAACATTACAATAAGTCAAAACTTATCAAAAAGAGAACTTAGAAATAAAATAAAAAACAAAGAATATGAAAGACTTGATGAAGAAACTAAGAATAAACTAATTAATAATGAAAACTTGAATATTAAAGATAATATAAAGAATCCAATATTAATTAAAAATATTCATAATTATACAGAAATAACAGAAAAAATATTACAAAAATTAGTACTTGAAGATATCTCATCATTTATGAAAGAACTAGGAGATTCATTTAGTTTTATAGACAATGAATATAAAATCAAAATAGGTGAAAGATATAATTATATAGATTTACTTCTATTTAATATTAAATTTAATTGTTATGTAGTGATTGAATTAAAAGTAACAGAGTTAAAGAAAGAACATATAGGGCAAATACAAGTATATATGAATTATATAGATAAAAACTTAAAAAAGATTAATCAAGATAAAACAATAGGCATTATCATTTGTAAAAAAGAAAATAAATATGTAATAGAATATTCAAGTGATGCAAGAATAATAGCAAGAACATATGAATTGCTATGATAAAGTCATCAAATAAAATAAAAAATTGATATTTGTTAATTCGTCACACAGTGTGTGACGAATTCATATGAACCATTATATAAATACTATTA
>ERZ780149.1967-NODE-1967-length-20382-cov-4.252472_pt1 | contig 20382 bp, 26 predicted proteins | sample MGYA00511367_ERZ780149 | MGnify/ENA primary metagenome ERZ780149 (study PRJEB29588, sample SAMEA2153852) | human gut metagenome | biome: human gut; feature: human-associated habitat; material: faeces | place: Denmark | collected 2008/2010 ... | reverse complement strand
CCGCCGGTTACCGCGTAGCAGTAGGGGCTGCCGGAAGGCAGGCCGCCCGCTCGCTTCCGCACTCCCGAAGAGCAGGTTGCACCCCCACCGCCAGTCACCGCGTAGCTGTAGGGGCTGCTGGACGGCAGCCCGCCCGCTCTCGCCCAAGTTTTCCGACAGGAAAAATCTCTAAATAGCCGGGGCGTTGAGCGCAGCGAAACCCCCGGACAGCAGCCTCCACCATAAATCGTTTCCCGCAGGGAATCATCTCAAGGCAAACACTGATACTTCCTGTCGATTTTGTATATCTTCCTCACTCCTTCCACGCTTTTGCCCCGAAAGGGCAAGATGCCAGTAACCGCGGGTAATGCCGGAGGCATACCCGTGGATTGGGCGTCTGCTCTACTCTAATCAACCCCGAGAGCGGGTTGCATAATCCCCTAAAGCCATGACGCAGATGATCCTTATCACACTAAAATCGACAGTGTGCAAAGTGGACTCAGCCTATAATCCCATTCCTCCCCACGCAATCCAAAATCGTTTATCTGTCAGTTTCATGCCATTGTCGTTTTGAAGGGTTGAACAAGAGTCGGCGATTATTTGCGAAGTCATCATACAAACTATCCACTTGATACAATTGTGGATTGATAATATTCCGTTTATTGAGAGCACTCAGCCATTCGTCTTTTGTTTCGTGCCACTCAATAGAATCTGTCGGCACATCAATTATGACAAAGCGATGTGACATCAAAGCGTTATGGTGCTCACCTCCTATAATATTATCAAAGGCTTCTGAATAACTCAAGTATATTGTCGAATCAGCGATTCCCGCATATTCCACGGAAAGTCGATCTGTACCCAATCCCGGTCTTACCATACCCAGTTAGGAAAATATATTGTTTGGTTGTTCGATAAATTCCACATCCTCTTTGCGTTTTGGGTTCCTTCGTCATTCTCGGCTTTATCAACTTAACCTTTATCCAACCCAATATCTCCTGCCACTTTTTCATTTCAACGCCTCGATTTTTGCAATGGTCGAATCAGGCAAGATGTCTATGCCGTAGAATAGATGGCTGCTCTGATAGCCGAGAAAGTCTATGTATTTTAGGATAAGCGCATATTTGCTTTGTGTTCTTGCCATGTCAATGTTGCCGTTCTCATCAAAGCAGATAGCCTCATGGTGGGCTATGCGGTTACGAAATGTCTTAATCTCCTGAAGCTCGTTGAACACCGCTCTTTGCCCTAATCCAGCGGTACGATTTGGGAATATACGCAATAAGTTCTGACCACCAAGTCTAAACGGCTGTCGTGTAAACAAATGTGTCCAAAAGCCGAAAGAGACTGAGGAAACAACACGGTCGTTTGTATATCGCCCGTTTTGCCTAAGCGTAGTGATTATCCGAAGTACCTCATTTTTCTGCGGCGCGTTTTCAATCATACCGCCGGGTTGCATCTGACTCTCCACCCATTCGGTATCATTGAATACGCTCTGATAATGAGCGTTTATGGCATTACGAAGCACGACCTCAAAGATATTCAGTATGCCATAAAACTTTTGGCATAACTTCACGTTATGTCTGTAAAGTGTCAGTGCTTTGGCGGTATTGCCGCCGCAAGCAACTAAATATTTGTTGAGGCGAGCTGGAGAAAACGCCTTTTCATACTCAGAATATCTCACTTCGTGATATTTAACGTATTGTAATTTGCGAAATTACGAAATTATTTCTAACTTTGCAACGGAATCCCCCGAGTGTCCCTGTCTTCCGACAAACCTCGGGGTTTAGTTTTTAGCGTTATTGCTATAATTGTCTGTTTCATCGCTTGCCTCCTTTCCGACAGTACAACAACGATATGCTTTGCGCCCATAGGTTGCAGGAGAGAGCAAAGCAAATACACAGAATCAATATCTTATAGAGTGTTGCCATACACAAAATTACAACGAATAATCGACATTCGATGTGATAAATGTCACCTCCGCGCATGAAAATCAGCGCGAAGCGAAGATTTTTCTTAAATATCCTCACTTTCGGAACGACACATCTCCTAAGTGTCCTGCAGATTTGTCGGCAATCTCTTTGTTGAAAGTCTTTATCTCGTCTGTGATTAGCTGTTTCAGCTCTTTCTGAGGGACAATAAGTTTGTATTCGGCGACGCCGATGGGTTTTGTAAAGCCTTCAAGAGCCAGTTCCACCTCCACGTTGTCTTTCTCAGCGCACAGGATTATACCTATTGAGGGATTTTCGTCTTTTCCACGTTCAAGTCGGTCAAGCAACGAGAGATAGAGGTTCATCTTGCCAGCATATTCAGGCATGAACTCGGATATTTTCAAATCGACAGCAACGAGCGATCTCAATCCGCGATGAAAGAAAAGCATGTCCACTTTGTAGTCCTTGCCGTTATAGGACAGAACGTGCTGATTGCCGATGTAGGTAAATCCCTGACCGAGTTCCAGAAGAAATTGTTTTACCTTTTCAACTAATCTCCGCTCAAGCTCCAGTTCAAGAAGCGGTTCGGTCACGCCAAGAAACCCCATGCAATAGGAATCCTTGAAAACCTCATTGGCATATACAGCATGAGCCTCCGGAAGTGCAACGGTGAAATTATTTGATACGTTGTATTCCGGCTGATGCTTGTGCATCTCCATTTTGATGGCATTTACCAATATCGCCCGGCTCCAACCTTTTTGAACTGTTTTCTCTGCGTAATAAAGAATAGAATTGTCATCATCTCCAAATTTTGTAATGAGATGATTGATGTGTCCCCACGGCAAAACTACAACAGCCTGTTGTAGTTTTGGATTTGAGTTATGAAAGCGCACGAACAAGCGCTTCATATTCCACAAGTTGCTCACCGACATACCCATTTTGGGGTACATCGCTTTCAAATCAGCAGAGAGCCGCTTGACTACGCTATCTCCATGTGAGCTGTCGAGCTTGCGTTCATATAGTAGCTGACCGATTCGCCAGTGCATTTCATTAGATGTGCTGACAATAGCACGGGCGGCATTCCCTCTCGCGGTTTCAATTACTGCAACAGCTTGTTGCAATATTTCATTATATTCTGATTCGTTATGAATACGTACGACTGTCTCCATACACAAAGTTAATACTTTTATTTTGATTTTCAGCTATGTGCAGCCGCTCGGTTCTTAGAATGTCTATTATTTTGCATCGTTTACAATTGCGTTTATCTCATAGTCTATTTTTACAAATCGACTATTTTATTAAATATCCTCACTTCCGTCACCAGGAAAGCACCAGTCGCACCAATCTCACCATCGACCGCCTTTACACCGGCCTCGAACAAAAAAGTCTTGTGGGTCACCCTTAGGTGATGAGATCGCCTGCGGAACACCGACAGCCCTTTGATGAAATAAAACATCGCCACACACTCAATGAGATTGGCGATGTCGCGGAAGGTCGGTATGATTGGAGGATTGACAGAGTGAAAGGTGGAATCAGTCTGTAATCCCTTTATAACTCTTACATATCCAAAATCGTTTATTAGTCAGTCACATGATGAAATTTTATCTTCTATGGCTATTGGAGGATTCATATTGTTAAAACATGATTCAATCATAGCCGTTGTTCGCAATTCTTTTACATAGCCTCCAACTATAAGGCTAACAGGCTCAATGAAACTTCTGCCGATGTAGATATGCTCTGATGGGAAATCAGTGGCGACACAAAGTCTTGCCTCTTTTATCCAATCTTCAATTTCCAGAACCAGCTTCCCTTCCTTACTGTTCCACCATTTATAATCATCGCAAATCTCTGTTACTTCACTTTTGGTTTCTTCAAATAAGTCCTCAGGTAGAATCTCTTTTATGCCGTTCAATGAATCCCTGATTACTGAGATTCTGACTGTACCTTGTATAGGGAATAAAGCTACGAATTTATCTACCTCAGGATTACCTAAATTCATCAGATTACCTTTCAGATAGTCGCTTAGCTCTGTTTGCAACAGCTTTGAAACATCATACTGTATAGTAGTTTCCTTTTCCAGATTATATTTCTCGGTTATATCTATCATTATAGTTTTTTACTTGTTCTTTATATTCTTGTTAAAAATATAAATCATCAATATCCAACATCGTTTATCGGTCGGTTTCATTCTATGATATAGGCTTCAGAAGTTAATACATCAACGATATGCTCTGTTGTCTTTATGGCATAGTGTTTCACATTGAGAGAAGAACCGTATAACATTCTCATGCCTGTTGCCATCACTTCATTCAAATATATAGAATTACTGACCTCGTATAATGGATGAGAAGTCACTCCGTCCATTACCTCAATAATTCTAAAATGTTCAAGAGTAACTCTATACGCAAATACATTCTTAAATCGGATTGTAACTGTCTTATTATTGTCAAATCGGTCAAGCGCAACAATAAGGTCGGAAGCATCATAGTCAATAGAATTAACTGAACACTCACAACCAATCACATTTATAGTATGATAAATTTCGTTTTTCATCGCTAACTTCTTTTCACTAATACAAACATCCCAAAGAGATACCACAATGGATGCTTTAGAATTTTATTCCAGATATGTTTATGACATTTGTTCATTATTGTTATATACAATTCGGCGACCAATCTTTACCGTATATTTCCACATCATAATAATATTCATTCCATTCTTCGTAGAAATCAATCACCAGCGAATTGGTTAAACTTAGGTTGTAAAACACAATCAGTCCGCTATGCTCATCCTCATATTGAAAATCGGCATTAAAGAAATCTATTCCATTCAAGACTACTCTGCCACATAGGTCGGAATGCTTGATTGCCATATAAACCGCATCGTCATATCTTCTCCCGATATGTAACAGAATCTGTTTCAATTCGGTTTTCTCCAAAAACGGAATCCGTTGGGATTTCCAAGCGACATTGCCCTGCTGAAACAATTCGCCGTTCTGTATAATTTCCGCAGATATTGTATCGGAGTCTTCCAAACTCAATATCTTGAAATTGTCACCGATAACAAGTTTGGACAGTTGTTCCTGATATTCGGGAAGATACTGCTTCCCTTTATTTTTTCTTAGTAGAAACTGTAATCTGTTTTCCATATAGGGTTCTCCGACTTTTTGTTTTTTTGTTTTCTCTGTTCCAAAATCGCTTATCCGTCAGTTTCATGGTCTATGTCCTTTAGTTGTTCTTCAAGATTCCAATTCACTGGCTTCTTCTGTGGTTCAAACCATTTAGCTCCATCTGCAAGCCATTTATTACGGTATTCTGTTCGGGATTCCGAAGTATAATCCTCATTACCCCATTCTACACCGCAACAGGGACAAATATCGTACGTCGGAGTTTTTCCATCACCACCCCACGGATTGTAATTGCCAAGCGGATAGCCACAAATAGAGCAGAAATTATTTACCTCAGTTCGTTTGTCGGTAAGTGTCATCGCTTACCACCTTTCCGCCAAAGGCAAATGAATATAAAAAGGGCAATGAAGTAATTGAGCCAAAGGGATGCCGACAATGCATCAGCCCTCAAATACATCCTATCTATTATATCAGAAATATCGTATGGCTCTATTATATATTTCAAATCTACATAGGTATTGGCACATAAGAGCAATTCGTAAATGCCAATCGCTCCAAAGGTTATAACACCTACTATTTTCTGCCACTTATTCATAATCGTAACGAAGAAAAACTAAAACGGATATATTAAAGTGTTTTGTTCCCACTGTTCAAGTGTCGTCTTTGCTGTAAGAGAAGATATATCCTCTCTCAGTGAAATCTCTTTGAGAATTGGAACTGCAATTTTGGGATATGTCGGCAGTAAGCCATAAGCAGCAAACATTCTTACGCCGACATTAGAATCAGACAACCATGCCTCCAATTCATTCGTTTTTCCCAATCCTTTGAGATATTTAAGAATCTGAATAATCCGGTCAAAGGCATTGTTGCTTTTTTTATAATCGTCACTCTCCGTTGCAACTACTTGAGTAGCCGCAGCCAAGCGAAAGTCGGTTAATGCTTCGCTGATGTTGTCAATCTGTTTCATCACTTGCCTCCTTTCTGATCAATCAATTTTTGTTTTGGTACAAGGTCTATCGACTCAATCTTTGCAATGTCTGCGACAATAGGGATTAAAGTCAGTTTCACGTTACAATCTTTTCGTAAATCCTCAGCAACGGAGTATTCCCTAAGATTGAAAGTCCGACCAAATGATTTGCCATTATATCTGAAATAAATTTCATCAATATTAGATGTTGTGTAACCGTTTAATGGTGTTTCAATAGCAAAGCTATCTTTCTGTTTTGCAATAATATTAAGAGTAACAAAACCGATAACTGCCAATGAAAGGCTCGATAATGTTACACCCTTAACCCATCGACTTGCCTTTGATTGTTTTGGCACGATGTAGCTGCCAATTGTCAATAAACAAACGGCCCATGTAGTCCAATCATACATCTGACAAGTAATAAGGAAGCCTCTCGACAACCATATCGCTATCCCGAATAATCCGACAATTGCCCAAAGGGTATAATCTATCGTCCGAGTGCGAACAACCTTATATATCTCCGCGCCGATGACATAGATGATAAAGGCTATTAATATGTATCTTAAGACGTCTTCCATAATTAAGGCTTTTGTGATTATACCTGTTCTTTATAAAATTGCGATTTAATTAAATTCTGAATAAAATTAAGTAGTAAAAAGACCAAAACTACATCGAAAATCGCGATGAAATAAATCTCACTTGCTCCATTAAATAGATACAGCGAAATAAAATATGGTATAAAGTTTATGGGATTTTCAGTATGGAACATCACATACAGTAAGATTGGGTATAGAAAGAGTGTGCATGAAGTAATTATTTTATTAGTAATAGTACGATTTTTGATTGACTTATAATAGAATATAAGTATAGATACAGCAAAAATAATACGTCCTTTGAGATAGGAAATATGAAAGACATTATGTGATATATCGTCAATACCAGCATCCGGGAATATCGGAGATAGAAATAGCATCAATAAAAATGCCACTACTATGAAATATGGTATATATCTGAGCATAAAAGAAATATTGTTCATAATTAATACAATTTCAGAATCCTGCTTACTTGGCTATTAAAATCAAAATCACTGCGAGAACGAGAAAGCCGAGAAATCCGTTGGCAAGATTGTTGTCGGCATGGTCTATTTCATTGAAATCTTCCGAACCATAGCGGATTTGCCGATATGACACTTTCTTCCCACGACGGAACAGCCGCAGACACCCATACCGAAGCCCGGCTCCGATATGAAGAACCGCAGACCCGAACCATGAACGGATAAATATTTCAGCAATCAATTCCATTAAAGTTTCCATTATTTAATACCGTATTTGGATTTGAAGGCTTCTTCCTCAATAAAGTTTTCAAGTAAAGCATGGCACGCATCGTTTTCTGTAAGATGATTGCTAAGTGTTTCAGGCATACCTCTATCGTCGATATAAACAAGTTTATATGTGTCGCCATCTCGCATTACCACCACACAGTCGGGTTTGCTGGTCGTATCAAATCCAAATCGCCACGATTCGATTCCCATTACTTTAAGATATTGTGTCACCGATGCTTGGTCTAATTTCTGTGACAACATCGGCTGTTCCCAATACCGTTCAAGTTTATCATTCAGTATGTCGCATACTTTACCAACTGATACAAAAGTGTTCACAATTCCGGTGTTTTTTCCACCTCCGGTCAAGTAATCCGCCCTTATGATTTTAGCACTTCCTGTTTTTGTTATGACAAACATCTCAACACGCAGAAAAGGAATAATCTCATATTTCATCCTTGCCGGTATCAGATATTCGAGACGGTCATCAAATATCCTTGCAAGCGGTTTGCGCATCGCGATCAATATCAGCCAACCTATCCCGACAATCACCCCGAAAGAGAAGAATATCATTCCCATATAACCGATAAATTTATCTATACCAGAACGCGGATTGTTTGTCATAAAGAACCCTCCAACAATAAACAACAAGCTGATCAGCGTAAAACCAATCACCCGCCAAATACTTGAATATATATCAATTCGTTTATCGGTCAGATTCATATTGTCAGTTATTTGCATATGATACCCATAGTTCGGTCATTTCTTTGTAGTATCTGCGCATTGCGGGACTGTCAAGTTTGGCAATGGCTGTATCTATGACCTTACGAGTTTGTGGGCTGTATGTGTAGTAGAATCCGAGAGGCATAGTCAGTGACAAAGATTTATAGTCACGATTCTCATAAACATATCTCAAAATCTTTTCCGGCTGTGGCATGAATACATAATTGAAAAAGTGGAAAACAAAGGATTCAGCCACTGCCGCATCAACCTCGTTACCCAGACTATCCCATTTCTCAAGCACGGTTTCATCTGAATAAGGGTAGCGGGTGAGAGTCAGTATCTTTGCTGTTTTCTCCCACTCATCCTTGCAGCCTGAGCCGATCCACAATCTGGATACGCCTTCCTCATACGTTTCAACCTCAGGCGAAGTTATGACTATTTTGCCGTTCTGCTCTATGTTGCAACACATTGAAATTGTCTGCAAGTATGTGGTTGTATCCTTATCAGAATTGATGTTATGTTCTATTTCCTTATAATCATAGGTATATGTAAACTCATGGTCCACAATAAAGTATATCAACGTATGCTCGGTGGATATTAACTCGGTTGAATCTGATGGATTATCCGCTAAATCCGACTTATCCCAATAGCTTCCTGCATACATTGCATCAATCAAAGCTCCGTCAGCATCGTATGTCGCAATATACACATCTTCCATGTCGCTGCACAGATATTTGTATTGGCATAATACTACGTCATCATTTATTTGCCTGACTGATACAAGATAAACCGATGTAGTATCTGAAATTTCAAAATAAGCATCGATTACATCTTTGAGTAAAGCTCCTTGCTCCTTAGTTGTCAAAAGAAGGTCTTTGTCTGACGGGGCGGGCAAGGAATCGTCTTTTGCAATAAGTGATTTATAATTTATTCCGAGCTTTTCAAGAAATGCAAACGGATTACCTGCGCTCAACTCTTTTATAGAATCCGGCTTATTGGCATTTGATGCCGACGCAGCCCCTTTGCCCTTGCACGATACGCACAAAGCAAATACGGTTAGAATTATCGTAAATATATGTTTCATCGTTTACCCCCTTTCCTGTTGATGAGCCAAAGGATGCCGCCCCAAAACAGCACGTTTGCACAGACCAACAATATATTGGTCAACGTATCTGGCGAGTCGAAGCAGAATATCAGGCTGAACATGAATAAGAACATGACAACTGCCGAGGCTATGAATTTACCAATCTGATCCATTACAGCTATTTCTTTTTGTGTTTGAATTTGATGGTTTTCTTGGCGTTGCGTTTGGGATATTTGACCTTGATTGTCACCGGATCGTCGTAGTCATCTGCCTCTATACGGAGTGTCGCTTCTTTCAATGGTTTGCCGTCTTCGTCTTGCAAAGCATAGTCATAATCCCAGAAAATCCGACAAGAGTGTTTTTCATCAAGGTATTCCGGAGATAGATGTTCGGAATCTTCCTCTCCGTCCTCATCAATCCATACTCGCTCAATATAAAGATTGTCACGTTCAATCACGTTCCCTTTTTCGTCAGTCACCTTAAGGTCGAGGTAATGATTTATCTCTCGCCTTACAAGCGGAACTTCACCCAATAATACGCTCCTCATATCCAACGTCACGGTGATTGGTTGTGAAATATCTGTGACGGTTACGGTTTTGGACTTGAAGCCAACGTAAGACACCTTTATTGTGTCGCCTACTTGTGCATCGACTTCAAATTTTCCGTTAATGTCTGTTGCCGTACCTTTGCCGTTTGTGAGGTTCACTACTGTCGCACCAATTAGCTCTTCTGTAACTATTGAATCGACATCGGTCGTGCATTTAACCGTTCCTTTGACTTTTACGGAATCGACACGAGCCGTAACAATGCTATCGTTTGATAAAGTCTTTATATCTACTGGTGTCTGTGCTTTGGAAGTCATCGGCATGAGCATGGCGAGGGATGCAGCCGAGATACCGGCGAGGGTGATGGCTTTTCCGGCGAGGGAGCGGGCGCGGAGCTGCTGCTCAAGGTAGTGCACCTCGGCTTCGCACTTGGGGCATGTGCCGAGGCAATCGCCCTTGTAGCGACACTCAGACGTGGCAAACTCGATGCCGTTGGCCTCGGCAATCTGCCGACGTATCTCTTTCAGTATCTTGCAGGTATGTTTTCCTCGTGCCATAGTCAGTCAGGGGGTAATTTGAATATAATGGGAAGTGTAAAATATGTGTTGACTTTTTTGCCATTAATCATGCCGGGCGTGAAATTCGGGAATAATCTTACTACCCGTAAAGCCTCACGGTCAAGAGCAGGATCTTTACCTCGTACGATTTTCGGCTCACAAACACGACCTAATGTATCAACATAGAACTGCACAACCACACGACCTTGAACCCCCTCCTTTAATTGCTTTTCGGGATATTTCAAATGCTGACCTATGAAACGTAATATTTCAGCGGGACCTCCCGGAAATTGTGGCTGCTGTTCAACAGAACTGTAAATTCCACTTTCATCTGGATTTTTCGGCTGTCCATCCGGCATTTCACCTTGTGTTACTACTTCATTAGTGGTATTGGCAATCTCGCCCTCCTTGATGCCACACAAATATTTCGGTTCACTTAGAACTGTGTCGTTGATTGCTGATGCGCAGCTTTCCATTTCACTGCTATGCACTTCCTCTGTTTGCTCAATGGGTATTATCGAATCACCTGTCAAAGTTTCGTCAGACTGATTCGATGAAGATGTGCCGCTGCAACCCGACATGAGAATCATGCCCGCCGAGATACCGGCGAGGACAATAGCTTTATCGGCGAGAGAGCGGGCGTGGAGCTGCTCCTCAAGGTAGTGCGCCTCGGCTTCGCATTTGGGGCATGTGCCGATACAGTCGCCCTTGAAGCGACATTCCGACATGGCGAACTCGATGCCGTTAGCGTCGGCAATCTGCCGTCGGATCTCTTTCAATATCTTGCAGGTCTGTTTTCCTCGTGCCATAGTCAATGTTTGCGGATTTGATAGGTGAATAAATCGAATCGGTCGAAGCCGAGAACTTCAAGAGCCATGCGACTTGCCTCACGGTCTGTATCAGTATTATAGCCCGGTATCGCCGGTATGCGGATTATACAGTCGCTTTGGCGTCCGGCCTCAGCTATCAGACGGAGATTGTTAAGAACCAGGTCGTTTGCCACTCCTGTGTAGTTGCGATAAATATCGAGATTCACATCCTTTATGTCAATAATCATAGTGTTGACTACCGGGAGTAATCCCTCAATATTACTTGTCGGGATATTGAGCGATGTTTCAAGATTGATCTGCCACGCCTGGCCGCATAGTCCACGAAACTCGCGGATAAAATCTAGATGCAGACCTGGCTCTCCTCCGCCGAAAGTCACACCTCCATTGGTTGCGAGAAAATAAAGCTCGTCTATCCTCACCTCGTCATAAAGCGACTGCGGCGAATACTCTCTGAATCGGCTTCCGTCGCCCAACGATTGCGGGTTCAGACAATACCTGCAACGGAGCGGACAGCCATGAAAAGCCACAAGCGTAGTGACACCATCGCCGTCAGTCGAAAGGCGATGCCGTGCGATGCCTATTATCTTAGCCCGTTGCTTTTTCATGTGTCTATTATCTGTAATTAAGCAAAGTTACAACGAATAATCGACATTCGATGTGACAAATGTCCCATCAGAGTATGAAAATCAGCTTGAAGCGAAGATTTTTATTAAATATCCTCACATTCGGAGGCTTCAGCGGCACTTTCATTCTCTCGGATGCGGTGCAACTGACGGCGGGAGATGCCTAAATAGGAGGCAATCTCCTGAATGGGAAGATTGTGAATGACGCCGGGATAGCGGGAGACAAGTTCATGGAACCGTTCTGCCGGTGTCTTTACAAGCATATTCAGATAACGGCAATAAGCCTCTTGCAACAGATTGGAGGAAACCTCGGCGACAAAGCCGGGATTGCGCTCCATGATAAACCGTCGTGCATCTTCGACCGACACACGCTGAACCTCGGCATCGCATCCCGCGACAATGGAGGTCAGCGAAGGCTGGTCATACAGGAATCCCTGCACATAGTCAGTAACCACTTCGCCCTCGAAAGAGAAGCCCGTTACCACTTCCTGCCCCTTTGAATTAAGAGCCACATATTTGAAATATCCCGACTTTACCACACCCACATAGCGGCACAATCGCCCCTGCTGAACAATCCTCTCGCCCTTGGCATAGACAACGCTCTTGCCATTAGCCGCGACATAATTATTCAGCACCGACAGGTCAATCCTCGTCATAAAGTCATTAAGCTCGACCATATCTTTGCGCGTTATTCGTCAAAATCTACGTGCTTTTTCATCACAAAATGCGGAAAATGTAACTTATAATGAATGATTGATTATCTCCCAATAACCGCCGCGGTCTGCTCCAACACGACGGATTGCCCCTTTATCTTTTAGATTTTTTAGTTGCAATTTAATTGCATCTGGCGTTACAGCGCACTCAATCGCCATTTCGTTCCTTGTCATATATGGATTGAGATCTATCAAATCCAAAATCTTCTGGGTAGTTTTCTGGGTAGTTTTCCGGGTAGTTTTCCGGGTATCCTGTTCGGTTTGGTTCTGTTTTGCATCGCCCCTGACGGACATGAAAATCTCTCGATAAATAATGGCTGTAACACCACCTTGCTCTACCGTAAATTCAGGCCGTTTAAGATTGGCTTTATCAAAAGCCTTCATTATCTTTTCATAGCCACGTCCCCATGCCTCGATGAATCCGGCGCGATAGAAAACCTGAGCCATCTTCGGATTTCGGGGTTTGGAGGTATGCTTGCTCAAAAGAGTTTCCACGGTATAATTTTCTGGTAATACACCTTCGTTCCATAAACGGATATGGTCATCATCAATGGTTCGGTAAATTTTAAGGTTAATGAGCTGTAATTGATTGAAAATCAATAATTTGCCTCATGAAATTTATAATAAGATAATTGATTGATTATCAGCCATTTAATCCATTTCTTTCCGAAGTATTGATCATAGATACTCATCTGATTCCATGTGCCGAATTGCAGTTTATGGACAATGCTGTTGAAGATTATTTCGCGGAGGGCATCTTCAGGGATTTCCAACGGCTCCTTACGTTGTAACCCCTCATAGTGTATAGGTCTGATAAGATACTTGCTGCTTAACACCTGCATTATCTTATCGGTCATCTGAATCAGATTCCCTTCGATTTGGTCTTGACTCAACAAGTCCGCATCATCCGCACCAAACCTGCCTATCTTGAAGCTGGAAGTTACAAATCTGCGTTGAGGATATTTTCCGAACAGCAGAACGGCTCCATTTGTAGGAATCCCGTCCTTGATAAGTCCCAAATTGGATAGGACTTCCTCTTTGGAAGATTTGCGGGATTCAGGCTCTATACGACCCTCCCCGATAGCATGATCCAAGAAATATTCAATCGCACCATCGTCAATATCATCCACGCTAACGCCATCACAAGGAATATCCTCCCAGTTCAGTCCCATCTTCTTCAAGAGAAACTGATGAAGGGCTGTTCCGCGAAACGCTTGTTTGGTTGCCCCACTACGATAATAATAGACACTGCGATAGGAAATAGGCATTCCGCAAGGTTCAATCACAATCTCAATGACATCCTTCCCCTCTATCTCAAGATGGTTGGTTTCCGGAAATACCCCGGTGTTGCTGATAATCTTGTTGGGTATATCTTCCAGTTGCTTATGAAGATTGTCAACACCAACAACAGTCATGTCATCGTCAATGCCAATGTAAATCTTTCCACCTTGCGCATTAGCGAAGCCGGATACCCACTTCAGGTACTCGTCTTTCCATATACGTTTATGCTCAATGTTCTGATTCTCTGGGTTCATGTTGCGAAAATACCACAAAATCCTGACACACACAAGTTAATATGCGATTTGAGGGATCATAAAAACTAAAGCAATTTTCTTTCATTATTGCCACTTTCTAATATGCTCATCTTATGAATAGCGCTTTGGTTCATATTTGACAGGCAGATAAGTTCGTTGATTGTGGCATAGTCGCGTATGTTGCCTTTCTCGTCGGGATTAGCTTCGCGCCATTGCGCTACCGTCACACCGAACATCGCCACATTCAGCACCGACAAGTCGATCCTCCCCATGCCCATTGCTATCTTGCTTTCATTGAAGCATATTGATGTATAGTTTACGCTTGAATAGCATAATCACGAAATGGTCGTTAGGATACAATGATCGCAGATTTGTCAATAATTACTATTCCGTTTTTCTGTGAACTGTGTTGACTTTGAAGTTTTCATGGATGGTTAAAGTTCAAAAAAGATCTTTGAATTTAAGAAAAAATATTATCTTTGCAGTAATGATACAAGAGGAATCAAATCATATAAAATTTTAGTTAGCGAGACTTAAATCATCACTGACAAATGTGAGGACCGCGGTACACCAGTTTGGCTCGATTAAGCGATTATTTCCGATGAGGAATGCAGGCTTGACTAATTGTTCGATTTATGAGAGGTGTGGGATATTTGGCTACATTTGTTTCGGTGGTTTGCGGTTAAGTCATTATTAAAAATTATAATTATGAAAAGAATTTTGTTTTCTGCAATAGCTGCTGTTACTATTGCATTTAATGCCGATGCACTTATTCTGCGCACCACGGTTTCACAGGGTGAGATAGAAGGTGTTGAGCATGAAGGGGCTGCACTGTACAAGAGTATTCCTTATGCCGAACCCCCTGTAGGTAATTTGCGATGGAAAGCTCCCGTGGAGAAAAAGAAATGGACAGGAGTGTATAATGCCGATAAGTGGGGCAACCGTCCTCCGCAGATTGCCGATCCAAATCAAGGTGGAGGTGACATACCTATGAGTGAGGATTGCCTTTACCTTAGTGTGACGACTCCGGCAGAAAGTGTTGACGAAAAGCTTCCTGTTTTCGTTATGATTCATGGTGGAGGATTCAATACGGGTTCTTATATAGGTACGCAGGAAAGCTTTGTTAATGAAGGCATAATCTATGTGAGTATCGAGTATCGTCTTGGTGTGCTTGGGTTCATGAGCCACCCTGAGCTTACCAAAGAGTCGTCTGACGGCATTTCCGGCAATTATGGCATACTTGACCAGATTGCTGCACTTAAATGGATACATAATAATATAAGCGCATTCGGTGGAGACCCCGATAAAGTGACCATAGCTGGTGAATCAGCCGGCGGTATTTCAGTGAGTATCCTTTCTGCCTCACCGCTGACCAAGGGGCTATTCAGGGGGGCTATCAGTGAAAGTGGAAGCTCTTTTTGGCCTATTGGTGATAACCGTAATGGAAACACAGCAATATGTAATCTCGCGGGAGCCGAAAAAGTAGGTGCGGAGTTCCAGAAACGGTTTGGAAAAAAGAATATAAAACAGATGCGTTCAATTGATGCACGTAGTCTTGTTGACAGTGCTCGGAATGAAACCTTCTGGCCTATAGTTGATGGATATGTGATTCTTGATGACCAGTACAAGCTTTACGAGACATCACGTTACAATGATGTTAATGTTATAATAGGCACTAACTCCGATGAAGGTTCCCTGTTTTCGATTCCAATGCCGGTTGAAGCTTATGAAGGACGTATGCGTTCAGTTTATGGAGATTGGGCTGACAGAATTCTGAAGCTTTATCCTGCTTCTAATCCGGAGGAAGTATACTATGCCCAGTCCGATATTTTTCGTGACGGTTCATTTGCATGGCCCACTTATGCCTGGGCTAATCTGCAGAGTCGTACAGGAAAAGGAAAGGTCTACATGTATTACTTTGATCAGGATTCTGAGAATACGATTCTGCGGAGCCGCAGGGGAGGGGCTTCCCATGTGGCAGAGATGCCTTTTATCTATGGTTACAAATTTAATGGGGGTGAGATGACTCCGACGGAGAATCATATGCTTCAAATTATGTCGCGCTATTGGATTAATTTTACTAAAACAGGTTCTCCCAATGCCGAGGCATTGCCATTCTGGACTCCATATGAACAGGGGAAAAATACAGTTATGATTATGCGAAACGGATTCTTTCTGGATAATGTACCCAATCAATTGCAATTGGACTTCTTTGAGGAGTTTTTCCGAAGCAAAAGAAAGTGATTCTTGAGTCCCTTATGGGAATCTTTATTTAGGATTTTTCAAAATGCAGTCTCATGTGGAAATAATGTGGCTGCATTTTTTGTTTCTGATATCTTACTCACGCTTTTTAGCCTTATACTATCAATCGGCGGTCAACGGCTCATGTAACTCGTTCACTATACAAATGGGAGAGGAGAAAGGAGACAGTTATAGTGTTTTATTCCAAGTTTGAAAAGATTAGGCTATTTGTTGGGTGGTATGATTTGACGGTTGGAGGTTCAGGATTTATTTGATATCTTTGTGCAGCCATTGTGCTATCCCGATATTTACATAGCCGATGCTCTGATAGTTATGTTTTTATATTAGAATTATGAAATCACTATTATGCACATTGATTTGCCTCATTTTAGTAGCGGCAAATACTCATACGTGTTACTCTCGCACCGTCCTGTCGGAATCCACGGGAGAGCCGGTCATATACGCCAGTGTCGGCGTTATCAACCGGAATCTTGGTACGGTTACCGATACGCTGGGCAATTTCTCGTTAAAAATTCCAACGGAGTTTATCAATGATTCCATAAGAATTTCCTCTGTCGGTTATCTCCCCAAAACTTTTGCGGTCAAGGATATTAACAGCATACCCGACACTATCTTTCTCGCCGATGACGTCATAATGTTAAGTGAGGTCGTGGTGAAACCGCAGAGAATCAAGCATAAGACAGCCGGACGCAAAGGTGCCGGAGGTTTTATTTATATAGAGATTGAGGGAAATAGGGCGGCAGGTCAGGGGCTTGCGACACCGTTAAAAGTTAAAGACCGTGCATGGCTGAAAGAGTTGGGGTTCACGATTATGACAGAGGGAAGACCTCTATCAAAAATGAAGTTCAGGGTCAACGTCTATCGTAAGGAAGATAACGGATATGTATTGCAAAACTTCAAGCCGGTATATTTTGACTATGATAAATCCCGGCTCGTCAATGGGTTATTCATCTACAAATTTCCGGAAGAAATAATGTTGGATGAGGGCGATTATTATGTGGAGCTTGAGTTTCTTGAAAATTTCTCCAATGAATATTTCATTATGAGAAGCAAGCCTTTGACCGGTCAGACCCGCTATAGATACGCGAGCCAGTCTGACTGGGAGACAATGCCCTTCGGAGCACCCGTTTACATCGAATACGACAGCGCGGAATAACCATCCCGCATCCATAATATATTTTGCAGGTGAGTCATTCTATTTATCGTCTATCTGATTCCAATTCTTTCTCTATTTCCTCAATAGTAGGTAAACTTCCTCGGAAGTCTTTGGGCAATGATTGTCCCAATTCGTAGTCCGAGATACCAATCGGCTTCTGAATGTCACGCAAGGCATATTCAGCCTTGATACGGTCTTTGGTCTTGCAGAGAAGCAATCCGATTGTCCGGTGGTCTCCTTCGCGACAAAGAATGTCATCTACAGCTGAACAATAGAAATTGAGTTTGCCGATATATTCAGGCATGAATTCTGTGTCTTTCAACTCAATTACCAAGTAGCGGTGCAGAAAAGTATTGTACATCAATATGTCGATATAATAGTCGTCATCCGACACTTCTATGTGATATTGCCTTCCCATGAAAGCGAATCCGGCTCCCATTTCCACGAGAAATTTCTCTACATGATTTACCAGACCGATTTCCACATCACGCTCATTGTATTGGTTGGTGAAAGTCAGCATATCAAATATATACGGGTCTTTAAGCATTGATTTTACATCATTTGCCTCCGGCGCAGGCAAAGTCTTTGTGAAATTGTTAGCCAATGCTCCATGCTTGTGATAGTCGTCAAGTTTGATGGCTTCTTGCAGATAGCGCTTGGACCAATGGGATGTAATGCTTTGTACCATATACCAATAACGAGCCCGGATATCCTTGACTTGCTGCAATAGTATTAGATTATGTGCCCAAGCGAGATGCTTTATTGGGAGGGTGAAATTGTATAGATCTAATTGCGCAACCACTGGTTGCGCAATTAGGGAATCATCACTTCTCACCATGGTAAGCTCCTGATTGTATTCATTGAAGAATTGTATCATGCACTGCATATTGCGTACAGAAAATCCCTTTATATCAGAATAATCATTCTTCAAATCGATGGATAGCCGTTGCAAGGTTTTCTTGCCCCAACCGTCGGTATTCTGGCTTTCCTGAAGCATTCCGCCAATATCCCAATACATCCTGAGCATTTCTTCGTTGGCGGCATATATGACCCGTTGCTGGGCAATCAGCACCCGTTGCTTTATTTTGCGAAGCAGTGCCGCATAGCCTCGAAAATTATCCGTCAAGTTATCGCCCACTTGTAAATTTGTGTCCATTGCCATACTACTATTATTTGATTGTTTACAAAGTTAATCTTTTTATTCGATTGTAGACCAAAAATTTACGATTATTGTTTGCTATATAGGAAGAACGCGAAAATTTGAATGAAAATATGTCAGCACACAGAAATATGTGTAAGCAGAATTTTGGGGTTACTTGACGGTTAAATATCTGCAGCCGGTTCGAATTATCGAATTGCCGGTGCATTATATCCGTCAACTTTTGCCTGCGAAAGTTGAATTACTTAAATAATGTGATAACTATTTGAACAAGCGTTTAAAAGTACTAACTTTGTAACCCGAAATTCAATCTTAATGTATATTGATATGTCAAAGAAAGCTTTATTAATGATTCTCGACGGATGGGGAATAGGCAATCATGGCAAAGGCGATGTGATTTTCTCCACTCCTACTCCTTACTGGGACTATCTCTTAAACACATATCCTCACTCGGAGCTTCAGGCAAGCGGCGAAAATGTAGGTTTGCCCGACGGTCAGATGGGTAATTCCGAGGTCGGTCACCTCAATATCGGTGCAGGTCGTGTAGTATATCAGGACCTTGTGAAAATCAACAAGGCATGTCAGGATGGCTCTATCCTCAAGAATCCTGAAATCGTGAATGCTTTCAGTTACGCCCGCGACAACGGCAAGGCTATTCATTTCATGGGGCTTACCTCAAACGGCGGCGTACACTCGTCGCTCGACCATCTTTACGCTCTCTGCGACATCGCAAAGGAGTATGGTCTTGAAAAAGTCTATATCCACTGCTTCATGGATGGTCGTGACACCGACCCCCGCAGCGGCAAGGGCTTCATTCAGGAACTCGAAGACCATTGCGCTAAGTCGGCAGGTAAAGTTGCCTCAATCATCGGTCGTTACTACGCCATGGACCGCGACAAGCGCTGGGAGCGCGTGAAGATTGCCTACGATCTTCTTGTCAACGGTGAGGGAAAGAAGGCTACCGACATGGTGAAGGCTATGCAGGAGTCTTACGACGAGGACGTGACCGACGAATTTATCAAGCCTATCGTTAACGCCGGTGTAGACGGTACGATAAAAGATGGCGATGCGGTGATTTTCTTCAACTACCGTAACGACCGCGCCAAGGAGCTTACAATGGTGCTTACACAGCATGACATGCCCGAGGCAGGTATGCACACCATCCCCGGACTCCAGTATTACTGCATGACTCCTTACGATGCATCGTTCAAGGGCGTACACATACTTTTCGACAAGGAAAATGTAGGCAATACTCTCGGAGAGTATCTTTCTTCGCTAGATAAGAAGCAGCTTCATATCGCCGAGACCGAGAAATATGCTCACGTGACATTCTTCTTCAACGGTGGTCGCGAGGCTCCCTTTGAGGGCGAGGAGCGCATACTTGTCGCTTCGCCCAAGGTTGCTACCTACGACCTGAAGCCAGAAATGAGCGCCTACGAGGTTAAAGACAAACTTGTAGAGGCTATCAAGAGCGAGGAATATGATTTCATTGTGGTGAACTATGCCAACGGTGACATGGTAGGACACACCGGTGTATATGAGGCTATCGAGAAGGCTGTCAAGGCTGTCGACGAGTGTGTCAAGGACACCGTCGAGGCTGCAAAGGCTGCCGATTATGAAGTGATTATAATCGCTGACCACGGTAATGCCGACAATGCCATCAATCCTGACGGTACTCCCAACACCGCCCACTCGCTTAATCCTGTCCCCTGCGTCTACGTGACGGCACGTAAGGATGCGAAGGTAGAGGATGGCAAACTTGCCGACGTGGCTCCGACAATCCTGAAAATCATGGGCATACCTCAGCCCGCGGAGATGACCGGCCACGCTCTCATCAACTAGTTCTCATCCCTAAAAACTCACACGGGGTTGTGTCAGC